>Ga0182015_10003588_pt1 | contig 17279 bp, 4 predicted proteins | sample 712P3MmetaG_FD_120478 | JGI IMG/M metagenome (GOLD analysis project Ga0182015, IMG submission 120478) | Permafrost microbial communities from Stordalen Mire, Sweden - 712P3M metaG | ecosystem: Environmental > Terrestrial > Soil > Wetlands > Permafrost | place: Sweden: Stordalen | collected... | reverse complement strand
GGAGATCTTGACCGTGCTGCTCTTGGTCAAGCTCTGAACCGGATTGTGATGCGGCATGAAGTTCTGCGCACCAGCTTCGCCTTGCAGAACGACGAGGCCGAGCAGCGGATTGCTGCTGTGGAAGACAGCCACTTCCATCTCCTCGAGCATGATCTGAGCCGGCAGAACGACGCTCCTGCGGAGCTGCAGCGACTTTTGCGCGAGGAGGCGAGCCAGCCCTTCCGTCTGACCCGCGGTCCCCTGATTCGTGGGCAGTTGATCCGCATGGACGAACAGGAACATGTGCTGCAAATTACCATGCACCACATCATCTCCGACGGTTGGTCGATGGGAGTGCTGACTAAGGAGCTGAGCACGCTGTATCGGGCATTCCACGTCGGGCTGGAAGACCCCCTGCCGCCATTGCCGATCCAGTATGTCGACTTTGCCGTATGGCAGCGCCAATGGCTGACGGGCGAGGTGCTGGAGCGGCAGGCCGCGTACTGGAAAAAGACCCTGCTCGATGTTCCGGTGTTGCTCGAGCTGCCGACAGATCATCCGCGCCCGGCCCGGCAGAGCCATGCGGGTGATAGGGTGCGGCTGGAGCTGGACGCGGATCTGACGCGTGGCTTGAGGGATCTTAGCAGACGCCACGGGACGACACTGTACATGACGGTGCTGGCTGGCTGGGCAGCCCTGTTGTCGCGCCTGTCCGGACAACAAGACGTGGTCGTCGGTACCCCTACGGCCAACCGCAAGCGGACAGAGATCGAAACGCTGATTGGCTTTTTCGTCAACGCTCTGGCGCTGCGGGTAACAGTCACAGGTACGGTGACGGAACTGCTGCAGCAGGTAAGGGGCCGCGCGCTGGATGCGCAGCAGCACGAGGACCTGCCGTTCGAACAGGTGGTGGAACTGCTGAAGGTACCGCGCAGTGTAGCTCATAGTCCGGTCTTCCAGGTCATGTTCGGCTGGCAGAACAATGAGCCAGCCAGCCTGGAGCTTCCAGGGCTGGCTCTGTCGGCCGCCGATATGGCTTATGACGCAGCGAAGTTCGATCTGGAACTGGATCTGAGTGAGGCGGGTGACAAGATGGTGGGCGAGTTGCGTTACGCCACGGCGCTGTTTGAGCGCAGCACCATCGAGCGCTATTTGGGTTATTTCCGTGCACTGCTCAAGAGCATGGTGGCCGACGATACGCAGGCGGTGGAGCAGATCGATCTTCTATCTGCTGCGGAGCGGCATCAGTTGCTTTACGAATGGAACGACACGCGAACAGAGTATGAAGATCGATGCATCCATGAGCTGTTCGAGGCGCAGGTGGCGGAGACGCCGCAAGCGACCGCGGTGGTGTGCGCAGAAGAGCGACTCAGTTACGCAACGTTGAATGCCCAAGCCAATCAGCTAGCCCATCACCTCATCGATTTGGGCGTCAAGCCGGATGACCGGGTAGCGCTATGCCTGGAACGCGGCATCGCGAGGATCGTCGCCTTGCTGGCTGTACTGAAGAGTGGCGGGGCTTATGTGCCGCTCGATCCGGCCTATCCGGTCGAACGGCTGCGCTTCATGCTCGAGGACTCGCAGCCGGTTGCCCTGCTGACGCAAAGTCATCTTCAGGGTCTGTTCCCAAGGTCCGATGCCACTCCGCCGGTGCTTCTCCTGGAAGATGCCGGCCTATGGAGCGATCAGTCCACAAGCAATATCGCTTCGGCGGCTATCGGTCTCGGCACGCGGCATCTTGCCTATCTGATCTATACCTCCGGCTCCACGGGGCAGCCCAAGGGGGTCATGGTGGAGCATCGTGGCCTATGTAACCTGGTGGCCGCGCAGATCCGTGGGTTTGAGGTCTCGGCTGACAGTCGTGTGTTGCAGTTTGCCTCTTTCAGTTTCGATGCCTGCGCGTGGGAGGCCGTGATGGCCTTGTGCCGGGGAGCCCGCTTACATCTTACGTCTGGACAGGAGGTTGTGGCTGGCGATACTTTGGCCGATGCGATCCGTGACGGTGGCATTACTCACGCGACGCTACCGCCGGCGGTACTGGCCGGGTTCTCAGAGCCAGGTGCACTGGATTCGATTCGAGTGCTCATTACCGCAGGAGACGTGCTTTCTGACTCCCTGGCAAGACAGTGGAAGCAGGGCAGAAAATTGATGAACGCCTATGGTCCTACCGAGTCCACCGTCTGTGCAACGATCTATGACTGTGATGCGTTCCAGTCGGGCAACCCGCCGATCGGCCGGCCGATTGCGAACACGCAGGTTTATATATTGGATGGGCACCGTCAGCCGGTGCCGATCGGGGTAACAGGTGAGCTCTACATCGGTGGTGTGCAGGTAGCACGAGGCTATCTGAACCGCCCCGCGTTGACAGCGGAAAAGTTCCTGACCGATCCTTTTGCATCCGAATCGACAGCCCGGATGTACCGGACCGGGGATCTGGGCCGGTGGCTTCCCGATGGCAACATCGATTTTCTGGGACGCAATGATTTCCAGGTAAAGCTGCGTGGTTTTCGCATCGAGTTGGGGGAGATCGAGGCGCGGCTGGCAGAGTACCCCGGCCTACGCGAGGCGGTAGTGATCGCACGCGAGGACACGCCGGGCGACAAACGCCTAGTCGCTTACTATACCTCCTCCGACTCCGCGCCATACGTGCTCGACGCCGAGCAGTTGCGGTCGCATCTGTCTGCCAACCTGCCGGAATACATGGTGCCTGCGGCCTATGTGCCACTGGAGGCTTTGCCTCTCACGGCGAACGGCAAGCTGGACCGCCAGGCGCTGCCCGCGCCGGAGCAGGATGGCTACCCAAGCCAGGCCTATGAGGCGCCGCAAGGCGACACGGAAACCAGACTGGCGCAGATATGGGCAGACCTGCTCAAGCTCGATCGCGTCGGCAGACAGGACAACTTCTTCGCAATCGGCGGTCATTCTCTGCTCGCCGTGCGCTTGGTGACCAGGATCCGGCAGACGCTCAACCTCGATATCTCCCTCACCGATCTGTTTGCTCATCCGGTGCTGGCCGATTGTGCCCAGCACGCGAAGGAGGCGCAGCGCTCCGAGATAGCGTCGATCCCGCGGGCGTGGCGCGGGGCGCGTCTTCCACTCTCGTTTGCGCAGCAGCGGTTGTGGTTTGTAGCGCAGATGGAGGGGGCAAGCGAGGCGTATCACATTCCTGTCGCCCTGCGTCTGCGAGGGGATCTTGACCGTGCTGCTCTTCGTCAGGCTCTGGACCAGATTGTGATGCGGCATGAAGTTCTGCGCACCACCTTCGCGTTGCGAAACGACGAGGCTGAGCAGCGGATCACTGCTGCGGAAGACAGCCACTTCCATCTGCTCGAGCATGATCTACGCCAGCAGAGCGACGCCCCTGCTGAGCTGCAGCGACTTTTGCGCGAGGAGGCCAGCGAGCCGTTCCGTCTGACCCGCGGTCCTTTGATTCGTGGGCAGTTGATCCGCATGGGCGAACAGGAACATGTGCTGCAAATTACCATGCACCACATCATCTCTGACGGTTGGTCGATGGGAGTGCTGACTAAGGAGCTGAGCACGCTGTATCGGGCATTCCACGCCGGGCTGGAAGACCCCCTGCCGCCGTTGCCGATCCAGTATGTCGACTTTGCCGTATGGCAGCGCCAATGGCTGACGGGCGAGGTGCTGGAGCGGCAGGCCGGGTACTGGAAAAAGACTCTGCTCGACGCTCCGGTGTTGCTCGAGCTGCCGACAGATCATCCGCGCCCTGCCCAGCAGAACCACGCCGGTGACAGGGTGCGGATGGAGCTGGACGCGGATCTGACACGTGGCTTGAAGGAACTGAGCAGGCGCCACGAGACGACTCTGTACATGACGGTGCTGGCCGGCTGGGCAGCCCTGTTGTCGCGCTTATCCGGACAACAAGACGTGGTGGTTGGTACACCTACGGCCAACCGCAAGCGGGCGGAGATCGAAACGCTGATTGGCTTTTTCGTCAACACCCTGGCGCTGCGGGTAACGGTCACAGGTACGGTGACGGAGCTGTTACAGCAGGTAAGGGGCCGGGCGCTGGATGCGCAGCAGCACGAGGACCTGCCATTCGAACAGGTGGTGGAACTGCTGAAGCTACCGCGCAGCTTAGCCCACAGTCCACTCTTCCAGGTCATGTTCACCTGGCAGAACAACGAGCAATCCATCCTGGAACTTCCCGGACTGGCTCTGTCGGCCGCCGACATGGCTTATGACGCGGCGAAGTTCGATCTGGAACTGGAACTGAGTCAGGCGGGTGACAGGATCGTGGGCGAGTTGCGCTACGCCACATCGCTGTTCGAGCGCAGCACCATTGAGCGCTATTTGGGTTATTTCCGTGCACTGCTCCAGAGCATGGTGATCGACGATACCCAGGCGGTGGAGCAGATCGATCTTCTGCCTGCTGCGGAGCGGCATCAGTTGCTTTATGGATGGAACGATACACAAGCGAAGTATGGGGACCAATGCATCCATGAGCTGTTCGAGGTGCAGGCGGCGCAGACCCCGCAAGCGACCGCGGTGGTGTGCGGAGCGGAACGGGTGAGTTATGCGGAACTCAACCAGCGGGCCAATCAATTAGCCCATCACCTCGTCGAGATGGGCGTAAGACCTGACTCTTTGGTGGGCATCTGCGCCGAGCGTAGCGTGGAGATGGTAGTTGGGATATTCGCTGTGCTGAAGGCCGGCGGGGCTTATGTGCCGCTCGATCCCGCTTATCCGGTTGAACGGCTGCGCTTCATGCTCGCGGACTCGCGGCCGGTTGCGTTGCTTACCCAGAGTCCTCTTCAGGGTCTGTTCACGGCATCCGGTGCAAACCTGCCCGTGCTGCTTTTGGAAGATGTCGGCTTGTGGAGCGGTCAGCCCACAGCCGATATCGCCTCGGCAGCCATTGGCCTGCGGTCTGACCATCTCGCTTATCTGATCTATACCTCCGGCTCTACGGGAGAGCCCAAGGGGGTTATGGTCGAGCATGCAGCGGTGGTTAACCGGTTGCAATGGATGCAGGATGTCTACAGCTTGCAGGGCGGCGAGCCGGTGCTGCAAAAAACTCCGTTCAGCTTTGATGTGTCGGTGTGGGAATTCTTCTGGACGCTGCTCCACGGGGCAACGCTGGTGATGGCCAAGCCGGAAGGACACAAAGACGCAGCCTACCTTAGCCAGTTGATTGAGCGCGAGTGCATCAGCACACTGCACTTCGTGCCGTCGATGCTGCAAGTGTTTCTGGAGCATGGGCAGTTGGAGCGGTGCACTACGCTCCGACGGGTGGTGTGCAGCGGCGAAGCCCTGGCTGCGGGACTGGCCGATCGGTGTCTGACGGCTCTGCCGCAGGTCCGACTGCATAACCTGTACGGACCGACCGAAGCAGCGGTGGACGTGAGCTACCACGACTGCGTGCCGGCCGACAGGGAAGCGAGTGGCTACGTGCCGATTGGCCGGCCGGTTGCGAATACGCAGATTTATATCTTGGACGGGCAGCATCAGCCGTCGCCGATCGGGGTAACAGGTGAGCTCTACATCGGTGGTGTGCAGGTAGCACGGGGCTATCTGAACCGCCCCGCGCTGACAGCGGAAAAGTTTCTGACCGATCCCTTTGCATCCGAATCGACAGCGCGGATGTACCGAACAGGAGATCTGGGCCGGTGGCGGTCCGATGGCAACATCGAGTTTCTGGGACGCAATGATTTCCAGGTGAAGCTGCGTGGCTTCCGCATCGAGCTGGGGGAGATTGAGGCGCTGCTCGCAGAGTACCCCGGCCTCTACGAGGCGGTGGTAATCGCGCGCGAGGACACGCCGGGCGACAAGCGCCTGGTCGCCTACTACATCGCGCACCCCATGACTCAGAATGCCTCCGCCTCCGCCTCCGCCTCCGCGTACGCGTTCAGCGCCGAGCAGTTGCGGTCGCATCTGTCTGCCAGCCTGCCGGAATACATGGTGCCTGCGGCCTATGTGCCACTAGAGGCGTTCCCTCTCACGGCAAACGGCAAGCTCGATCGACACGCGCTCCCCGCGCCGGAGCAGGATGCGTACCCAAGCCAGGCCTATGAGGCCCCGCAGGGCGACACAGAAATTAAACTGGCGCAGATATGGGCAGACCTGCTCAAGCTCGATCGCGTCGGCAGACACGACAACTTCTTCGAACTCGGCGGTCACTCCCTGCTTGCGATTACCATGATCGCGCGTGCCAGGCGTGGAGGGGTGCGGATCGACGTTAGGGCGTTGTTTACCGCGCCGACGCTGGCGGAGCTGGCTAAGACTACCCTGGAAGCCGGCTCGCCTGCTATCGACATACCACCGAACCGCATCCCTCCCGGTTGCGAACTCATCACCCCAGAGATGCTGCCGCTGATAGCGCTCAGCAAAGACGAGATCGCCACCATCGTCGCCACCGTCCAAGGCGGGGCAGCCAATGTGCAGGACATCTATCCCCTCGCTCCTCTACAGGTGGGTATGCTCTTCAATCACCAACTGCAGACCCCAGGGGACGTGTCACTCATCGACAAGCTCTACCACTTTGAAAGTAGAGAGCGCTTCAAGGACTATGTCGAGGCCTTGCAGGCAGTGATCGACCGGCACGACATTCTGCGCACTGCGTTCGTGTGGGAAGGCCTGCGGGAGCCGGTGCAGGTGGTGTGGCGAAAGGCCGCGTTGATCGTCGAGGAGCTCAAGTTCGATATTGCCGACGGCGATATCGCAACGCAGTTACGCCGCCACTGTAATCCTCGGAGGCGCCGGATCGACCTGCACCACGCACCGCTATGGCACCTCTTCATTGCCGAAGACCGGGCCAACGGACGCTGGGCTATGGTCGAGCTAGTGCATCACTTGATCAATGATCACACCACGAACGAGCTGCTGATGTCTGAACTCGCAGCATTTCTTCTGAAGCGAACCGAACACTTGCAGCCGTCAATGCCATTCAGGAAATTCGTGGCACAAGCGCGACTCGGCATTAGCCAAGAAGAGCACGAGGCCTTCTTCAGCAAAATGCTGGGAGATATAGACGAACCGACTACCCCCTTTGGACTTACCGACGTGTACGGAGACGGCAGCCAGGTCGTAGAAGCGTCTCAAAACTTAGGTAAGGTGCTAAATGGACGCTTGCGCTCAGTAGCGCGAACGGCGGGCGTTAGCGCTGCCAGCCTTTGCCATCTGGCTTGGGCGATGGTGCTGGCGCGGACTTCGGGACGCGACGACGTGGTGTTCGGCACACTGGTGTTCGGTCGCATGCAGGGCGATGAGGGCGCCGACCGCGCGGTTGGCATGTTCATGAACCTGCTGCCGCTGCGGATGCAAATTGGCCAGCAAGGCGTGCAGACAAGCGTGCGCGACACCCACACATTGCTAAGCCAGATGTTACGCCACGAACACGCGCCCCTTTCGCTGGCACAGCGCTGCAGCGCTATTCAGGCGCCGGCACCGCTGTTCACGTCGATGCTGAACTACCGGCATGGCAACAGCGTGGGCGAGGAGCAGACCTCCGAGGCTGCACAGCGGTTGGCACAAGCCTGGGCGGGCATCGAACTAGTCGACGCGCAGGAGCGAACCAACTACCCGTGCAACATGTTTGTGAGTGACGTCATCGATGACATCAGACTGACCGCTCAGGTGGACAAATCTATCAATCCAGAGCTGGTGTGCGGATTGATGCGCACTGCGCTCAAGTCACTTGCCGATGCCCTCGATGATTCACCTAAGGCGCCTATCCAGAGTCTCGAGGTACTACCTGAGGCGGAGCGCCATCAGGTGCTTTACGGATGGAACGATACGCGAACCGAATATCGGGATCAATGCATCCATGAGCTGTTCGAGGGCCAGGTGGCGCGCACCCCACACGCGACCGCGGTGGTGTTTGAAGATGTCCGGGTGAGTTATTTGGAGCTCAACCGGCGGGCCAACCAGCTGGCGCATCACCTCATCGACCTGGGCATAAAACCTGATTCTTTCGTCGGCATCTGCGCCGAGCGCAGTGTGGAGATGGCCGTTGGGATGCTGGCTGTCCTCAAAGCCGGCGGAGCCTACGTGCCTCTCGATCCGAACTACCCCGCCGAGCGGCTACGCCACATGCTCAAGGACTGCAAGCCCGTGGTGCTGCTCACGCAGTCACGCGGCGCCGCTATTTATAGGGGAACGATCCCTGCGCTCGACCTGCAGTCCGATGCGGCGCTGTGGGCAGAGGCGCGGGCCACGAATCCAGAGTCGCGGATCACGGGTCTGCAGTCTCACCATCTTGCCTACGTTATCTATACTTCTGGCTCCACTGGCTTACCCAAAGGGGTCATGGTCGAGCATGCCAGCGTCGTCAACCTGGTAAATACCCATATCTGCAACTGCGCGCTTACGGCGGAAGACTGCGTGCTGCAGTTCGCCTCGTTTAGCTTCGATGCTTCTATTGAGGAAATCTTCGCGCCTCTGGCGGTAGGCGCCAGGATCGTGCTCCGCCCTGAGCGCATTTTTGCGCCGGACGAAGAATATTTGCGGCTGATAAGCGACGAGCGTATCACGATAGCGGAGCTGCCGACAGCCTTCTGGCATCGATGGGTGCAGCAGCAGTCGCTGGAACAACATGCTGATCAAGAAACGCTGCGTCTGGTTGTTGTCGGCGGCGAGAAGGCGGAAAGGCGGCACCTTAGTCACTGGCGTCGAGACCTCCCGGGACGTCACTGTGATTGGCTGAACACCTACGGTCCGACCGAGGCCACTGTCTATGCCCTAGCCCTGCAATTAGATGGGCGTGTCGAGCTCGGAGCGGGCGAGATTCCGATCGGCCGGCCGATTGCGAATACGCAGATTTATATATTGGACAGGCACCATCAACCAGTGCCCGTAGGAGTGGCGGGTGAGCTCTACATCGGTGGTGTGGGGGTAGCGCGGGGGTATCTGAACCGCCCCGCGCTGACGGCAGAAAAGTTTCTAACCGATCCATTTTCCTCCGACCCGACAGCGAGGATGTACCGAACTGGAGATCTGGGCCGCTGGCGGGCCGATGGGAACATCGAGTTTCTGGGGCGCAATGATTTCCAGGTAAAGTTGCGCGGTTTCCGCATCGAGCTGGGGGAGATCGAGGCGCGGCTGGCGGAGTACCCCGGCGTACTCGAGGCGGTGGTGATCGCGCTCGAGGACACGCCGGGCAACAAGCGCCTGGTAGCCTATGTGACCACGAAAGGCGCGGTGCCGGTCAATGTGGAAGCGCTGAGGATCTATCTAGGGGCGCTATTGCCACAGTACATGGTGCCCAGCGCTTTCGTGCAGCTGGACGCCCTACCGTTAACACCGCACGGCAAGCTGGACCGCCGGGCCCTGCCCGCTCTGGAGCTGGATGCTTACGCAATCCAGGCGTACGAGGCTCCGCAGGGTGACACCGAAACCCGGTTGGCTCAGATGTGGGCAGATGTGCTCAAGCTGGAACGCGTCGGACGCAACGATAACTTTTTTGCACTCGGAGGACACTCTCTGCTCGCCATGACCCTGATCGAGCGTATGCGGCGTGCTGATTTGAAGATCGATGTGCGCACCCTATTTACGGCACCGACGCTAGCTGCTTTATCTGATTCAACAAGAGAATTGCAGGAGCTCGTACTGTGACTGTCGCCGAGATTATCAAAATACTCCGGGAAAATAATGTTGAACTTTCGGTTGACAATGGGAACCTGCGGGTTCGAGGCGACAAGTCAGCTCTTGGCGATTCCAGTTTGCTGGACCTGGTGCGACAAAACAAGAGAGAGCTCATAGAAAAAATTACGAGCGGCGAACGTTTTGCCTCCGCCGACGGCTTGATCGCAATCCCGCCCAATCTCATTCCGGCGGGCTGCACAGCCATTACTCCGGAGATGTTGCCATTGGTGAAATTAACGCAAGGGCAAATAAACGTTATAGTCGCCTCTGTGCCAAGCGGCGCTACCAACGTGCAGGATGTTTATCCTTTAGCGCCATTGCAGGAAGGCGTTCTTTTCCATCATCTTCTAGCAAAGGAAGGCGATGTATATCTCTTACCGGCACTGATGGGTTTCGACTCGCGTGCGCGTTTGGACCGATTTCTAAAGGCCATACAAGCCACGATCGACCGCCACGATATTCTGCGAACTTCTTTTGTGTGGGAAGGCTTACCGGAGCCGTTGCAGGTGGTTTGGCGGCATGCGCCGCTCACAGTACAGGAACTCACCCTCAACCCAGCCGTTGGCGACATTTCGGAGCAACTGCGGACGCGATTCAATCCCAGGCGCTATCGCGTCGACGTGCGTCAAGCGCCTCTATGGCAATTCTTCGTCGTGGAAGATGCGCCCAATCATCGCTGGGTGCTAATGCACCTGATGCACCACTTGCTCACCGACCATACATCCGCGGAGATACTCCATCAGGAGATCCAGTTGCAACTTCTGGATCGAGCGGATCGGCTGCTGCCGTCAGTACCATTCAGGAATCTGGTGGTGCAATCACGATGGAGGGTCAGCCGCGAAGAATATGAGGCTTTTTTCACCCGGATGCTCGGAGATGTGGATGCACCAACGGCGCCATTTGGACTGATGAACGTGCAAAAGGATGGCAGCAATCTCCGGGATGCCCACCAGGAACTGGATCCGGCCTCCTGCCGGCGGTTGCGCCGAATTACACGTGCATTGGGAATCAGTGCCGCGAGTGTTTGTCATGTGGCTTGGGCATTGGTGCTAGCCCGCGTCTCCGGACGCGACGATGTGGTATTTGCCACGATGATGTTCGGGCGCATAAGTGCGGGGAACGGCTCGGAGCGCGCGTTGGGCTTGTTCAATAACTCGTTGCCGATACGGATCAAGGTGGGCGAGGAGGGAGCGCTTGCGAGTGTCCTTAAAACAAACGAGATGCTGGTCCAGTTAATCTGGCATGAGCATGCATCCCTGGCCTTGGCACAACGCTGCAGTGCCGTAACCGCGCCTGCGCCGCTGTTTACCTCAATGATGAACTATCGATACAGCGGCGGCGGGGATCAGGATGCTCAGGCGGCTGCTGAATTTTCCACGGCTTGGGCAGGCATCAAGATTCTGTGGCAACAGGAGCGCATTAACTATCCGTTCGGGTTAGCCGTCAACGATCAGGGTGAAGGATTCAGTATCGATGCTCTCACTGATGAATCTATCGATCCACTTCGAGTGATTGGATTGATGCTCACGTCCCTGGAGTCGCTTGTAGCCGCCCTTGAGCATGCGCCACAAACCCGCCTTCGTAGCCTTCAGGTTCTACCTGGTTCAGAGCATAGTAGTTTGCTGGCATTGGGCGATGGAGGGCCAGCTATCGAATCCATTGCAGGAAGCCGAGGGGGCTGCTTGCACGATCTGGTTGTAGCGCAAGCTGAGCGTAGTCCGGACGCAATTGCCGTCACCGAGCCCGGCAACGAACTCACCTATCGACAATTGGTACAACGCGCGAACGGCGTGGCGCAACAGCTGAACGAATTGGGGGTCCGCCCGGAAAGCCGGGTTGCTGTGCTGGCCGATCGATCTGTTGAGTCTATCGTGGGGATGCTCGGCATTCTGGCGGCGGGAGCCGCCTATGTACCGCTTGACCCGCTCTCTCCTGCGGGGCGATTGGCTTATGTGCTTCAGGATGCCTCGGTGCTGGCCCTGCTCACGCCCATTGCGCTCTGCGAACAAGCGAGGCGTATTGCCGCACAAACGCCAACCTTGGACGGTCCTGTCTTGGTTATCGCCGAAGCGCCTGCAAGCGACGTGCCGCCTATATCCACTGTGGGTGAACAGAACGCCGCGTATGTCATTTATACGTCCGGTACCACCGGAAACCCCAAAGGTGTGGTTATCGAGCACCGCAGTGCGATGAATCTTGTGAAGGCATTCGTCGCGCGCCACAATTTTGCCAATCAACGTCTTTTAATGATCCCGCCGCTGGTGTTTGACGCATCAGTCGGTGACGTATTCCCCATTTTGGCCGTGGGAGCAACGCTTGTTTTGCATCCGGCGCCCGCCGAATTGGACTGCCTCGAGCTACAACAATTTTGCGCAAAATGCAGTATTACCGCGATCGATACCTCGACCGCCTTATGGCGTCGTTGGGCTCAGGGATTTGCAAGTTCTCAATGGCGAGATCCGATTCTCCCCAGCGTCGGACTCATGATGTTTGGTGGGGAAAGCCTCCCTCTCGATCAAATACGCAGCTTCACGCGTCTGACAGAAGGACGAATAACATTGTGCAATCACTACGGTCCTACCGAGGGTACGGTGTGTGCTACGGTGCTGATGACACGTGACGGCTCCGAACTCAGTGGTACAGACCTTCCCCTAGGAAGACCTTTGCCGGGCGTTCAACTTTATGTGCTCGACCAGGATCTGGAACTTCTGCCGCGTGGTGTCGAAGGAGAACTCTATATCGGTGGCGTCGGCGTCGCACGGGGGTATCTTGGTGAATCTGAGCAAACCGCAGAGCGGTTCCTTCGCGATCCGTTTTCGGAAAGTAAAAATGCGAGGATTTATGGCACCCGGGATGTCGTTCGTTGGAATGCCGATGATACGCTGCAGTTTCTCGGGCGACGCGACAACCAGGTAAAGATCAGGGGATTCCGGATCGAGCTGGGGGAGATTGAGGCCCGTCTTAACGAGCATCCGAGCGTGGGTGATGCAGTATTACTGGCGCGGGAAGATCAGCCCGGGGACAAGCGGCTGGTCGCCTACTTGAGGACCCAGGCCGACGTCCGGATCGACGTCGAAGCGCTGCGCACGCATCTCGGGGCACTACTCCCGGAATACATGGTGCCTGCCGCTTATGTACAACTGCCGGTGTTCCCGTTGACGACGAACGGGAAGCTCGATCGAAAAGCCCTGCCCGCACCGGCGGCCGACGCATATTTCGCACGGCCGTATGAAGCTCCACTGGGCGAACCGGAGCATCTGCTGGCCCGCATCTGGGCGGACGTGCTCAAGCTAGAGCTTGTCGGGCGGCATGATAACTTTTTCGAGCTCGGTGGCCATTCGCTCCTTGCGATCACGACCATCGAGCGTGCGAAGCGCGCGGGATTGCAGATCGACATGCAAATGCTGTTTGCGGCGCCCACGCTCAAGGCGCTTGCCAGCATGGTGCAGATTGACGTCCCAGTGCACGCCAGCAAATAGAATCCCTTTAATGACACTTGATAGCTGTGGGGGCGCCATTGCATTTTTTCAATGCGCTATTCGATTATGGAATCGGACCAAGTAGGAACGCAGCGTGGGCCGCGATTTCCGCCGACGCAAAAATCTGGTCCGCCATTTTGCCTGAATAGAAAAGCAAAGGCTCGCTAGGGCCTTCGATGCCATCAGGTACCGAGGGTGCTCGCAAGACCAGATGGCCCGAGTCTGCATCCGTCGTCAACTATGTACCTGGACATCTGGGGGAAAAGCTCCAAGCTCCGACTCCCGGCCGGATAAGTCATAAATACCCCCGCAATCTCCGATGCATCCGTACATAGTATGGCGATTACGCGACGAATCTATTACCTCTCTCTCACGTACAGCAGTATGAATGGCGATCCGATTTGACGGCGAGCTCTTGCGTCCGAACATACGTCTCTGTGCGGCTCATTGCCCTTTCATCTCAACGAGCCATTGCCGCAGCAAGAAACGCTCCCCTCCCGAACCATGTTTTGTACGATGCACTCTTAGAACGATGTCTACAGCTCAGCAACTGATCGAGGCAGATGTTCCCATGTGGAGTGTAGTGAAATTGTTTAAAGGAAATGATCGAACATTTACGCTTGGAGTCCCTTCATCGTGTCTCGTCGGGCAGGCTTCCCTTTGGACGCAAATTGCACCACATACTGTGGCGATTGCGCGGGCTTGAGCGCGAAGCTCTGCTGTTCAACCTCGCTTGTCGTGACATCAGATGTATGGTATAAATTTGGCGAAACATAGCGATCCCCTCGACAATGCGACATATTACAAGAAGTGAGAAGCGAAGAAAGACGGCAAGGGCATTATTCCTCAAAGCCCAAATCGTCGCTGCCGCGCGGGCGCGGAGGGGCGCAAATGATCGTTGAATTCCTGTGTCAATGAGAGATAAATCCCTGGGTGACGCTGGACCGCGGCGACTACGTGCTCACCATGCAACGAGCAGCCGAGTATGAACAGTAACAACGATTGTAGCGCTAATTATGTTGCTTGCTGTGCGAGATGATGTAAGAGAAATGGAAGCGCCCGAAGTCAAGCATGAGTATGAAATTCATTTCATTTTCTGTTGACAGGCGAGTGTGGCGGGAGCAGGATTGACGGCACGGTCAGCTTTTCGTGTTCTGGTCACGCTAAACGTAACAGTGAATAGCAATCGTTTAAACACGCTTCCCGTGTGCGAGTAGCAGTCCGGGAATTTAACAAAACCATTCAAGAGAAATCCACATACGGGGTCTGGGACGGCAGTCCGCCTTCCTTCGAGTAGTTGAGGTAGAAGAAGCAACAGCCGGCGATCAACTACGGTCCCGCGCTCCCTTTCACAAATCCCTCGTTTTCTCTAACCAGCGCCGCTAATCGTAGCTCGCATCGCGTTGTATGTGCGGGCTCCGGCTTAGTGGGCGCACGGAGGTCCAAGTGCATCGTCTATCAGAAATAGGCAGAGGAGAGGTATGCACGATGTCGAGTATTTCTCTGTGTCGTTGGTATGTTCTCCATGTCAGGGTAAATTACGAGGAAGCCGTAGCTCATCGTTTGCGGGAGCTCGGCATCAGGGAATACCTTCCATATCGCAAGCAGCCTTTAAAGATCGTTGGAGATCGATTCCAGAAGAAGGCATGCCTGTTTCCAGGATACGTATTCTGTAATCTTGATCTGAGAACGAGTCCAAAGCTTTACAACGTTGCGGGCGTCATCCGCATTCTCGGTCAAGCCATGCGTCCAACACCATTGGAGGACGATGAGATCATGATCGTGCAACGTATTGTAGATTCGTCATTACCCGTCGATGCGTGTCCCTATTTACACCCAGCAGATCTGATCGAGATTGTCGCGGGCCCACTTACAGGAGTACGCGGTACGTTTCTTCGCCATCAGGGGGCCAGGAAGCTGGTTGTGTCTCTCCCGTTGCTTCAACGGTCTCTAGCGGTGACTATTCGCGCAGAGTGGGTCCGGCCAGATCCATCGGCGGCGCGAGCATCCACTGAGAGTCAAGGGGACTCCATCGTAGCCCCTCCTCTCCGGCAGGCGTAGAAACTATGGATGCTGCGAAAGCAGTCTTCCCAACGTGAGCACATACAGAAAATTCTGGGAGCCGTCACCCACGGCGACGGTTTTGCACGCGTTCAAAGCTTATCGCGCACAGAAAATCCTCGCTTTCATGCGTTGATCGAAGCTTTCGGGCGGCTCACGGGTGTTCCGGTTGTGTTGAATACTTCATTCAACAATCATGCAGAACCGATCGTTGATAACAGCTCGGCGCTGCCAAGCTCGCAAGTGTGATGCTGCACTACTTAGCCGGTTGGGGGCAGAAATACTGCAGCTGTGGAGCGCTCGCGCGCTACGTCTTGCGCCGTTGCAGGCAAATCCTGTGAGTGCCGCTGTTGCGGAGCGGCAATATTCTTTTTCCCAATAAAAGCCGCGGCATAGTCGTGCAGTTCCGGGATTATTGGCAGAGATTTCTAAGCCAGCATGCTCTGGAGGGGAACTTTCACAGTTGCGAGCCCGAGACCGTGGATCCTTGCACCGCCCGAGAGCTGCATTTCAGATTGCCGCTTTCAGCTGTGCAAGCAGACCTTCATGACTAATCTCATAAAGGACGCATACGCGCTGCGTCATCAGATAGTATGCGGCGGTTGCCCGCGTAGCATAAATGGGGAACCATGTGGATAGGGTCCCCCGCCGTTCTGAGGAGAGGATCTTGGATAGCGAGGTCTTGATCTGATTTGCATCGAGCCGAAGCTGTTCCGCAACAATCGATGCTTCCGGATTCCATCGTTGTACGTAACAAGCGAGTTCGATCAAGACATCTGCGTTGCGTCGCATGGTTTTGAGACCCTCAATTCCACCAATGAAGTCCCAGATATCGCGCGATTCGAGCCGTGACATGATGTGCCGCGAATCGAGTTGTTCCCTCGAGGGGAGAAGAAAGACGGCGGCGACCTCCTCAATGCCCACTCGACCGACAGGAGACAGCTTCGCCAATAGATCTGGCCAATTGACACTGTCCCGCTCGGTTTGAAGTTTCTTTGCTCGCCAAGCGAGCCAAAGCAATCCGCAAAGGACGAGCACCAATACGAGAAGGAGCATGGCCGGTGTCATCGGTCTACTCCCTGAGCGCTTCTGGCGTGGTAGGCGGCTGCACTTTGCAGATGAAACAGCTGGCTGCGCATCTCCGGTGTCACAGAACGGCGCGGAAGTTCCTTTCGGTACAGGCAAACAATCCAGTAGCTCAGACAAGCTAGGTAGATGGCGACTCGGCAATGTTGCACAAAGCGAAAGATTCGGTAATCGTCTGCATGCGCCGGCATTCCAAAATAGCTGTCTGCCGTCTCGACAATCAAGGTGGCGATCGAATAGATACCAAGGCCTTGTGCGAGTTGCAACACGTGGCTTCTCCAGGGAAGACCGACACGGGTTGAGAGAGAGGCAGTCACAACGAAAAGCTCGCTCAGTAGCAAAGCTGCGAATAGGTTTCCTCTTACGAGGATGCTTTGGGCGACACACGCAGCAGGCGGAGAAGCCAGATAGGTCAGCGCGCCCGCCATTGCAAGAGACCCCAGGACAAGTAGAGAAAGCTTGCGACGCACATCAGGGGCCCATACCCCCAGGGGGCGGAAAACGATACTGGCTATCTCGTAAAGTACTCCGAGTTGCAGGGCAACCTCGACGATTGCAAATGTCCAATAGACGTGAAAATACTCCGAGCCGGTTGCGAATCGGTGCACAGTGTAAAGGACCACCGTTTGCGCGATGTTTGCAACGACAAGGCTGGTGAATAGCGGGAAGGTCTTCGCGTGCCGGCGGATGAATAGGACAACGAGTAAAACCAAGTGACCTAAAAAGCCGGCCGCCCAAAGGAAAAGGTCCAGTGTTTTGAAAGTCATCGCTGGTGCCTTTCTCCAGAGCGGCGGCCGGTGTTTATCTCAACCATGCTAATTCGGTGCGCTGATGAGTACCAGCATTATATTGCCCTGGGGGCAGGATCGTTGGATCCTTGAGGTTGGGAAATGTGAGGTGGTGGCGGTGGCGGCGTTGGATCCGTGGGGCCGGCTGCCAGTAGGCTGAGTTTGAGTCGGGTTGGGACTGAGTCGGTGAGTCCTTGAAGTTGTTGAATGTGAGGTGGTGGTGGTGGCGGCGTTGGATCCGTCGGGCCGGCTGCCAGTAGGTTGAGTTTGAGTCGGGTTG
>Ga0182015_10003587_pt1 | contig 17282 bp, 17 predicted proteins | sample 712P3MmetaG_FD_120478 | JGI IMG/M metagenome (GOLD analysis project Ga0182015, IMG submission 120478) | Permafrost microbial communities from Stordalen Mire, Sweden - 712P3M metaG | ecosystem: Environmental > Terrestrial > Soil > Wetlands > Permafrost | place: Sweden: Stordalen | collected... | reverse complement strand
GCAGCCGATTGCGCCGGAGAGCAGTCTGTTCTGTCCGCGGCACACGGCTTGGGTTTTGCGCTCCACACAATCTTGCCGGTTCTAAGGTCCAGCGCGTGAAGTCCACCGCCTTTCTTTGGATCCATAGTCAGCCGGTAACCCTGCGGCGATTTCGGATCCGCCACGGCGCCCATACTGATATCCGAAATTGCGACATACACATTCTGTCCGTCCGATGCCGAGCCCCACTGGCTCCCGCCTAACGCGCTGCCTTCCCCCGCGCGCGTCTGCCATAGGATTTCGCCTTTTTGATCGGGATCCACCGCGTGCACCATCCCCGACTTTTGACCGATCACCAGCGCGCGTTTTCCACCGCCCAGGTTCACCAGGATCGGGGGCTGTCCAAAATCGTAATCCGGACCTTTCGCCTCCGGACAATTCCCCGGCTGAGAGCTGCCGCAGGCTGTGTTGAAGGCATCGTTCTCGGTCAGTTGTTTGGACCACAGCAGCTCTCCAGTCTTGAGTTGGATCGCCAGGATCGCGTCGCTGGTATTCGATGGCGGATCGGAATAGTTGTCTCCGGTGGCGGCGTACAGCACGCCAAGCTGCTCGTCGATGGTCGGCGTCGACCACACGGCGGCGCCTGAAGGCCCGAACTGCTGAGTGCCCGCGGGATTCTTGCGCGTTGGCTTCGCTGCTTCCAGAATGGTGAAGCTTTGCCAAATCTTCTTGCCCGTCGAGGCGTCAAGAGCCACCACGCTTCCGCGAAATGTACAGCAGCCGTATTTCGGATCGGGACCCATTATCTCTTCGAACGAGCTGAATGGCTGGTAAATCACTCCCTTGTAGTATCGCGGCGTGGCGGTAGCCATCGACGCGAAATGATCCACTGGCCGAACCTTCCAGATCAGTTCGCCGGTCTGCGCGTTGAGCGCATAAATATTGGCGCCCATGTCGCCAAAAAAGATCGCCGCAGCTCCGTTGGCCTCACCTACTGTCAAGCCCGATCGAACGCCACCCGTGCCCGCCTGGTATCCCCAGCGCGTGCAGCCGGTGTCGGCGTCGAGCGAGTAGACGGCTCCGGTCGCGGTCGCGATAAACACGCGGCCTCCGACCACCGCGGGCTGCGATCGCGCCGTCGTCACATCGCCCAGGTTGAACGCCCATTTCAGCTTGAGCTTGGGAACGTCGGAGGCTGCGAGTCCCGCCGAGGCCGCGTCCTGGAATCGCGAGTTCGTAAGGCTCGTGCTCCAGCCATTCCATTGCGGCGCCTTTGCGTCTACTTGGAAAGCCGCCTCGCCTTTGCAAGTCGGGGTAAACGAAGGAGCGGCCGCATGCGATCCGCCGGTGGGTGCTATGGAGCCGATCAGCGCGAAAATCTCGGGCGTGGAAAGGCCCTGCGCTTGAGTCTTCATCAGCCCGTTGGTCAGGGCAGCGTAGATGGCCTCGCCGCTCATCGCTTTGATGGTGGCAAGCGAGGGAACGCGCACGGCCGGCATATCATGGCATTTTGCGCAGCGTTCCTTGTAGATAGCGGTCCCGTCTTGCGCCGATAAAACCGGCAGAATTACGGCAAAGAGAAATGCGTATCGCATGGCGTTCTCCTAAACAAACTCACGTTTTCTGGATTGAAGATAGAACGTAAGTCCCAAGATCAACGGGATGGATGCCAGCTCGCCGCCGAAAATGGCCAGCGCCGTGGGACTCCAAACCGCTACAGGACTCTTCCAGGTGTCCGTCAAGGCTGGGATCTGAGTTATGAAATACCAAACCAGCCCGTACGACGAATTGCAGACCAGCGTCGCCGCCGTGCTCCATCCCTCCGATTCACCCACCAGCGCAGCTCCCGCAATGAAGCAGAAGCCGACCAAGGGGAGCATCAGGAGAATGAGCGTGATCGGAATCGCGCCGTGCGGGAGCATGCCGCGGATTTCGATGAGCACGAGGGCGGCGATCACCAGGGCCAGCCAAGGCGCCAGAAACATTCCGACCGTCGACACCAGCTTCGCAGTCGTATACTGCATGGTCGAGACGGGAAGGCTCATGAGGAAAGGCAGATTTTGCTTTTTCCTCTCGTTCACGATGGAGAAGATTGGTAGCATGCTAGCAATAACGATCAAAGCGACGAAAAACCAGACGCTGCCGACCACGAATGCCGTTTCTCCGCCCCATTGAAAGATCGCCAGCGCAATGGCGCCGGCGGCCATCGTTAGAAGGATCGGTACTCGATGGATCTGCCAATCTTTCAGGATCAAATGTCCGGTCACTGAGCCTCTCATGCTTCCACCTCCTCACGGCTGTGTTCCACGTTAGCAACGAAAATCTCTTCGAGCGTCATGTTCTCAACCGCATTCACGCGGGCTCCGGAGCTCTCGTAGGCATTCGCAAGATCCGGAACGAAAGCGTTCGCCGTCGCCACAGCCAGCCTGCCGTCTTGTCGTACATCAATGATTCCGGGAAGCGCCGGCAACTTGATTCCGTACGGCACCTCCAGGCGCAGGCGGCGCCAGCGATCCAGGTACATCTCCTTGTCCATGGAGTCGATGATCCGGCCGCGGTCGATAAAGGTGATCTGATCGGAAATCTGTTCGACATCCTGCGTGTTGTGCGACGAAAACAGGATGCTCCGCCCCTCGTCGGCCATGACGTCCGTCAGCTCCCGCAGGATTTCGTGCCGCGCAACTGGGTCGAGGCCCGTGGTTGGTTCGTCCAGCACCAGCAGTTTGGGCCGCCGCGCCAGGACTAGCAGCAACGTTGCCTTGACGCGCTGCCCGTGTGACAACCCCTTGACCTTCTGCTCCGCCCTCAGGCCGAAACGCTTCAGCAGGAGTTGCGCGTACGCGGTGTCCCAATTGGGGTAAATCGATTGGATGAAATTCATGTGCCAGCCGAGGGTCATCGATTCGTAGAGCCGCATATCCTCCGATGCGAAGCCGATGTCCCACTTTGCCGCGACCTGCTCTGCCGGCATTGGATGTCCGAGCACCAGCGCCTCGCCCGAATCCTGATGAACCAAGCCCATCAGGATGCGAATGGTGGTCGACTTGCCCGCTCCATTCGGCCCGATCAGTCCCATGATCTGTCCTTCAGGGACCTTCAGGTGAATGTTGTCGAGCGAAAAGAAGCGGTACTTCTTCCCCACTCCGCTGAGTTCTATGGCCAACCTGTTAGGATAATTTCCGGTCATATAGTTTCCTTTGCCGCCGTACGGTCACTGGCTTCGCGAAGCCGGTGTTCCAGCTCCCTGGGCCGAAGGCCCATCAGCGCCGCAATCAGCGTTGCCTGTTCCAGATGCTGTTCCAACTCCTGTTCGCGTAGCCGTGCCCCCAGTCTGGGGTTCGAGGCCACGTGCGAGCCCTTGCCTTGCTGCGTCATGATGATGCCCTCACGTTCGAGCTCCAGATAAGCCCGCTTGACCGTGATCACGCTGACCTGTAAGTCTACAGCCAATTGCCGGATGGACGGAATCGATTGGCCTGCCCTCCAATCGCCGATTGCAATCCGCTGTTTGATCTGCTCCATAATTTGGAGGTACATCGGACGCTTGTCGGATTGCGAAATCGCGAAGGCACCGTTCATCTCAGTATACTCAGTATACACAGACCGCGAAGCGTGTCAAGTCGATTTCACCGCAAGATTCGGATAGTTCCCACGCGCCAAACCCGATATAGTGCAGGCCCGCGGCGGCGAAGAATCGGCCAAGCATGGATGGTTACCGATAACAATTTGATAACCCTGGGCCGTTTGGCTGATCCCAGCCGGCTGGGCAACGGCGAAAGGAGAATCAGTCAGGCGTCAAGCAAGGATTTTCCGCTATCGAGCAGCTCTATGGTTCCACCAACCACGAGCGGAACGTTATGGCCTGGCTGGCGCTGCGCGCGGGTGATACCGAGACCGCGCAGCAACTGTTTGCGCGGATAGGTAACGATTGGAATGAAAGCGTCTGGAAGACCAAGGCCCTGTTCGACGCAAGCCGCACCGGCCAGCGGGTCTCAAGCACCCAGCCGCTAAAGGCGGATAGCGCGGTTTCGCGTTCGGCAAGCCCCAACGATACAGAAGCCGTACCGTAGTGACGGTTTGATCCGATGACATCGAACCTTCCGCTTTCTTAGCTTCTGGTTCATGGCTTTGCGCGCCCCACACGCGCCGGCGACTTTCTCGCGGGTTATTCTTCCATCAGCATGTTGAGTTTCAACCTACCGGCCACAGTCCCCACGCCACTCGCCGCCAGCCTTGAAAAAAAACGCGACCAAACACAAAAGTAGGCCACTTGCGCCACCCGCACACGTAACATCCTCTGGTTCAAAAATTTACGGCAAATTTGTGGACAGCCGCGTCTCCGATTACACTGTTCCTTATGGATAAACCTAATCACCATGACGTGGAAGTCATTTTGAAGCTCTACGAATTGCGCCGTGAGGATCGCATGCGTAAAGCCAGGGGCTGGCTCTTTGGTTACAAGGCCAGCAACGCGGCCGAGCATCAGGCCGCATGCCCTCCCGGATCGGATCAGGATGCTTATTACCGGATGATCACCAGCTATTGGGATATGGCGGCGTCGTTCGTCACCTCTGGTGCGCTCAACAAGGAACTGTTTCTGCAAAGCGCGGGCGAACTGCTATTCACTTGGGAAAAGACCAAAGGAAACATCGCCGAAACCCGCAAAGCCATGGGCAACCCCGGCTATCTTTCCAACTTCGAAACCGTGGCGCAGGCCATGATCGACAATATGAATCGCGCCAACCCCAAAGCCTACGAGGCGTTCTCGGCGCGAGTTCGGGGAGCCGGCGCCTAGCTACCGAGCCGCGACTCAGCCGAGCCGCAACCGTGAGAGAGCGGTCAATACCCCATGCGCCGCGAAGCCGATTTCTTTGGAGATCGTGAAATGGACTTAGTCTACATCGCCAAAAAACTGAGCGAGGCTTTGCGCCTGGAAGCGGCTTTCACCGAATCGGGTTTGGATTACGCCGTCGAAACCGACAAATACCTCGGCGGCGTACTCTTTCGCAGCGAGCGCGTGGGCGCTTTCTTTTATGTTCTGCCGGAGGCCGCGCCGCAAGCGCGCGAGATCATGCAACGGCATGGCTTCCGGTTTCACGAATGGGAGGGGAGCTCGCGATGAGAAAGTGTCCGATGAGCAAGCGCGCGGTCTCGTATTTCGCCGCCGTGGTGGTCGTAGTCTCGCTCTTAGCCCAGACCGGGAGTTTGCAAGAGCAGTACCGCGAAAGCGCTTCCAAATTGATTGCCGCCGCGCTGGTCGATCAGGACGCAATGGAGAAGCTGTCGTTTTTGTGCGACCGCATCGGTAATCGCCTGAGCGGCTCGGCCGCCCTGGAACACGCCGTCGCGTGGGCCGCCGCGCAGATGAAAGCTGATGGGCTGAGCAACGTCGCGACGCCGCACGTCAAGGTTCCACATTGGGTGCGGGGTAACGAAAGTGCTTCCGTGCTGGAGCCGGTGAACAGGCCATTGACGATCTTGGGACTCGGCGGCAGCGTTGGCACTCCGAAGAAGGGAATCACGGCTGAAGTTGTCCCCGTTTCAGGCTTCGAGGATCTCGAGAAACGAGGCCGGGCCGGCGTCGAGGGGAAAATCGTTTTGTTCAACGTGCCCTATGAAGGCTACAACCGCACGGTGGTTTTTCGGACTGCGGGACCCTCGCGCGCCGCGCGTTTGGGCGCTGTGGCGGCGCTGGTGCGGTCCATCACGCCGCTGAGTCTTCAATCGCCGCACACCGGCGCGCTCGAATACGCCGACGGTTTTCCGAAGATTCCCGCCGCGGCCGTCACCATCGAAGACGCTCTGCTGATCCAGCGCCTGGCGGATTCCGGGAATACAGTGACCGCGCACTTGGAGATGGAAGCGCACATGTTGCCGGATGCCGACTCCGCCAACGTGATCGGCGAGATTCCTGGCCGCGAGCGGCCCGATGAAATCGTCGTGATCGGCGGTCATCTGGATTCGTGGGACGTAGGCGCCGGCGCGCAAGACGACGGCTCCGGCTGCATCACCGCGCTCGAGGCCGCTCACCTGATTCACGAATTGGGCTTCCGGCCGCGCCGCACACTGCGCGTTGTCTTTTGGACCAATGAGGAAAATGGAGGCGCCGGCGGTGAAGCCTATCGAGCCTGGGTGGGCGATGCGGTGAAGAATCACGTGGCCGCAATCGAAATGGATGGCGGTGCCGAAAAGCCCATTGGCTTCGGCCTCAGCGCCAATGGCGACTTGTCGTCGATCCTGGCGCGATTGCGTGAAATCGGCGGTTTGCTGGGCCCCATTGACGCCGCATCCGTTCAGCCCGGCGGCGGAGGCGCCGACATCGCGCCCATCATGACGGACGGCGTGCCGGGACTCGCTTTGCGCACCGTGGGCACGCATTATTTCGATTGGCACCATTCGCGCGCCGACACCGTGGATAAGGTCAATCTGGAAGATTTGCGCGCCAACATCGCAGCCATGGCCGTGATGGCCTACGTGCTGGCGGATATGCCCACGCCGCTGCGGCAGACTCCGTCATCGACCCGGTGAGGTGTATTCCAGTTCCTTGTTGATCACCATCTGAAGATCGGGCCACATCAGCCCGCCGATCTTGCGCCCGTTGATGAACAGCGTCGGCGTCCCCGCCACACCTAACGCGCGGCCTTCCGCGATGCTTCGATCTACCTCGGGCTCGCTAGCCTTGGTGTCGATGCAACGGCCCAGCTTGACCGCATCCACGCCGTTCCCAGTGGCCCAAGCCAGAACCTTGGCGTTCAGATCGTCAGCGCTGATCTGTTCCTGGTTGTCGTAAATCCAGTCGTAGAATTTCCAGAATGCCGGCTGGTCTTGCTGATATACGCACCGGCCGGCGATGGCGGCCGCCCGCGCCCAGGGATGCGCGGACTCGAGCGGAAAATTCTTGAAAACAACCCGCACCTTGCCGCCCAACGCTTCGGCCATGTCGTGCCGCAGGACGGGTGCTTCCATCTTGCAATCCGGGCACTCAAAATCGCCGAACTCGACGATCGTCACCGGAGCGTCGGCCGGCCCAAAGCTCGGTTGATCGGCCAGCGTCAGTTTGTCCAGGTTGGCTTGAAACGGCCGCTTGTTCAGGTCGTAAACGTCGCCCTTGACGATGGTCTGTCCATCAGCGGAAACGTAATACAACTCGTCCTTCTCCGCGCCGTTGAAGAGCAGGCGCACCAGCACTTCCGAGAATCCGGGAAGGTATTTCGACGGTTTTGGATCGTCGATCTTGAAGGTCACGTCGCCCCGAAATAAATCGACGTGGCGTACATAGTTCTCCAGAGTAGCTTTATCCAAAAAGCTTTTACCCGGCGCGGCCCACACCAGCGGCGACACCCCTAGTATCAGGACAGCGATAAGAGTTTTCATGGCAGCGTATTTATTCTATTACGCGGCGCGCATGCTCCATCAAGGCTGCATGCGTGCCCAGTGCCTCGGGCCCCTCTGCCACGTCATTAGGGCGCAACTGCGAGTAGGCGCCATCCTCGCCCAGCACCCAGGCCTGCCGGCGATCCCGCAGACAAATGTCCAGGATCTCCCAGAGTTTCTGCTTCCATTCCCGGGCCAGCACCGGCGTCACCACCTCGACGCGCTTGGACAGATTGCGGAACATCCAGTCCGCCGATCCGATAAAGAATTCGCCCTGCAAAGGATCGTCGAAGCCAGCGGCGAAATAGAAGATGCGGGAATGTTCGAGAAAGCGTCCGACAATCGACCGAACCCGAATGTTTTCGGTGCGGCCGGGGACGCCCGGACGAAGGCAGCAGAATCCGCGAACGATCAGGTCGATCGACACTCCGGCCGCGGAAGCTTCACACAGCGCCTCGATCAGTTCCGGATCTTCCACCTGATTCATCTTGGCGACGATGCGCGCCGGAAGATTGGCTCGTTTATTCGCGATCTCCCTCTGGATCAGCTCCAGCCAGCGGCGCCGCATGCTGGTTGGCGCCACCAGCAACTCCGTACTCGCGGGCGCACGCGAGTGGCCGGTCAAATAATGGAAGAGATTCACGACGTCTCGCGTGATCTTCGGATTGCATGTGAACAGCCCGATATCGGCATACAGGCGCGCCGTGCGCGCGTGGTAATTGCCGGTTCCGATATGGACGTAGCTTCTGAGGCCCGACGCCTCTTTGCGAACCACCAGCGCCAGTTTCGCGTGCGTCTTCAGACCCCGCACTCCAAACGTAACGTGAGCGCCCACTCGTTCCAGCTCCGCGGCCCAATGCAAGTTGCGCTCTTCGTCAAAGCGCGCCTTGATTTCGATCACGCAGGCCACCTGCTTGCCTCCCTCCGCGGCTTTCACCAGCGATTTCACAAACGGCGTATCATCGCCGATGCGGTAGGCGGTCATCTTGACTGCGACCGTCTCGGGATCGCCGGCGGCCGTGGCTATGAAATGCTCCACGCTGTCCTCGAAGCTCTCATAAGGATGATGCACCAACACATCCGCGGCACGAATCGCGGCGAAAACGTCGTGGCTGTTCTCGATCGCGGTCGGCGGCAGCGGCGTCCAGGCCGGATCTCTCAGCGCTGCCAGCGGCATTCCCGCGATCTCGAACAATGTCGTGTAATCCAGCTCGTCGGGCATGTCATAAACGTCCGCCGCGGAAAGCTCGAATCGCGCCCGCAACATCTCGCGAATGGTTGGATCGGCGCCGGGAGCGAACTCCAGCCGTAGCACCGGCTCATAGCGCCGCAGCCGGACCTGCTCGCGCACGATATCTTGCAGCGCCGCGTCCGATTCGTCGTCGATCTCAAATTCAGCATCGCGCGTTACCCGGAACAGCGTCGTTCCAGTGAGTCGCATGCCGCCGTAAAGCTTGTGGATATTGCCGTGGATCACTTCATAGAGCGGCGCAAGAACCGTCTCCCCGGCGGGCGCCCCAGCCTTCAGCGCGACCCACTGCTTCAGCACCGGCGGGACTTTGACGCGGGCGTAGGTGGGCGCCTCCTCCTGATCGTGCAGCAGGAAGGCGAGGGACGTTGAGAGGTTCGACAAGAACGGAAACGGATGTGCCGGATCGAAAACCAGTGGTGTCAGCGCGGGAGAAATCTCGGCGTCGAAATAAGCGCTGGCCTCGTCTTGTTGCGCGGCCGTCAACTCATCCCATCGCCGCAGATGAACTCCGTGCTTCCCGAGGCCCGGGACCAGTGTATTGCGAAAGCAATCGGCTTGGCGCTCGAGGCTGCCGAGCACCCGCTCGCGGACAGTTGCCAGCAGGCGGGCTCGTTCCCCAGTTGAACTCTTGCGTAGGACCGAGATCCGCTTCATGAAGAACTCGTCCAGGTTCGAGCTGAAGATTGCGAGAAACTTCGCTCTTTCAAGCAATGGCGTGCGATCGTCCAAGGCTTCCGCAAGCACGCGGTCGTTGAAGTCCAACCACCCTAAGTCGCGATCGATCCAAACATCCGACAGCGCCTGGGATACCTCCCGGTTCAGAACGCCGTCGTCGCCAATCGAGACCATCACAGCCGCAGCGCTCATAAACTCACAATTTTACCCGCGAGGATTCGCCGTGGAATGAACATTGTGTTTCAATCTGGTTTCTCCAACTTCTTAAGCAGCGCGCGCAGCTTACGCATTTCCTCGACACCAAGTGGGCTCATCATTGAACTGACCAGACGCACGTGATCCGGAAGCGCAGCCCTTACTAACTTCCGCCCGCTTGCCGTCAAACGGATCACGTTCGCGCGCCGTCCTATTCGCGAAGGAACCCGCTTAACGAAACCGCGCCGGCTGAGACGGTTCACTAGACCCACCATGTTGCCCTTTGTGACCGCCAGTTTCTTTGCTAACTCCTGCTGGTTGAGGTCTTCCAGTCCCAAAAGCATCGCAAGCAGATCGAATTGAGCGAGCGTGAGCTTGTGCTTCTTGAGCGAATCCTCCACCTTGGATTGCAGCGTCCAAAATGTGCGGATCATCTGCAACCACGTCTCCAGCTCAAGAGGCAGGGCCTTCCCAATTCTATGCCGCGTACCCAATCCATCATTTATAGCTCAAAGACGAGATAGAATACGCCCGTGGGGAAAATGTTCGCAGGCGGAGTGGTCCTTGGGCTTGCGCTGATGGCCTGGGCGCAAACCGCTGGGCCAAGGACTGAGGAGAGATTCAAGGCGCGGCTGTCGCCTGTGGGGATTGAGTCAGCCAAGCGGGCTGAAATCACGGGATCGGGTTCTGTCTCGGCCGTGCTTGCCGGCGCCAGGCTTTCCATAACCGGATCCTTCGAGGGGATGCAGAGCCCTGCTACGCTAGCTCAGGTCCATCAAGGCGTGGCTACCGGCGTCCGCGGGCCGGCCATTGGAGATCTCACGGTTTCGCCCGCGCCGGGCGGTAGCATCACAGGGACGCTCAATTTGACGGCGGAACAAGTAGAGAGCCTGCGGAAAGGCAAGCTCTACATTCAGATTGATAGCGAGAAGGCCTCCGACGGAAATCTGTGGGGCTGGCTCTTGCGATAGTATAGGTCGCGAATGCGTTTTCTCTTACTGACGACGGCGATTGGCGCCTTTGGCGTCATGCAACTCTGCGCCCAGCTCACATCAGAACAAGCGGCGGCGGGTCAATCCGCGTATCAAGCTAATTGCGCGAGTTGCCATCGGGCGGACCTGGCTGGCGGCGGCGAGGCGCCTCAATTGGCAGGGCCCAATTTCATGAAAACGTGGGGCGCCCGGCCGGCTACCGAGCTGATCAGCTACATGCAGTCGGCCATGCCGCCGTCTAATCCTGGCGGCCTCGGCGCGAAGACTTACGGCGATCTAGCGGCGTTCATCCTTCAGATGAACGGGAAGGTTTCGGGAGCACTGCCGCCGGAAGCGGCCGCGGCGCTGAAGGAGCAAACGACACCTGGGCGCGGCCTCACGGTCACCGGACAAGTAAAGAATTATGTGCCGGTGACAGACGCGATGCTGCGGAATCCAGACCCGGGTGACTGGCTCATGATCCGGCGCGATTATCGTGCATCGAGCTACAGCCCGCTGGCGCAAGTCAATACCGGCAACGTGAAGAATCTTCGTCTGGTGTGGGAGTGGGCCATGAACGATGCCGGTGGCGCGAATGAACCGACGCCAATCGTTCACAACGGGATCATTTTTCTCGTCAATCCTGGCAATGTAGTGCAGGCGATTGACGGCCGCACGGGTGAGCTCATCTGGGAGAATCGCATTGGCCCGGATGCCAACGGGTCCATCGGCGCAATGCGAAGCTTGGCTCTCTATCAAGACAAAGTGTTCATGGCGACCACCGATGCGCGAATCCTGGCACTGGACGCGCGCACCGGCAAAATCGTTTGGCAAACCGCGATTGCGGATCACGCGAAAGGATACATCAACAGCAGCGGCCCGATCGTGACTCGGGGAAAAATTGTGCAGGGGCTGGGCGGCTGCGATCAATATAAGAAAGACGGCTGCTTCATCAGCGCTTACGATCCGGATACCGGCAAGCGGCTCTGGAAGTTTGATACGGTGGCGCGTGAAGACCAGCCCGGGGGCGATACCTGGGGGAAGCTTCCCGATCTATTGCGCGCCGGCGGCGACACGTGGATCACCGGCAGTTACGATCCAGAGCTCAATTTGACCTATTGGGGAGTGGCGCAAGCCAAGCCGTGGATGCGCGCCACGCGTGGTTCCGGCTCGGCCAAAGCACTGTACACCAGCTCAACGCTGGCGCTCGCGCCGGATACCGGCAAACTCGCCTGGTACTACCAGCATGTTGGCGGCGAAACATTGGATCTGGATGAAGTCTTCGAGCGTGTCTTGGTTGATACTTCGGATGGGCAAAAGCTGGTATTTACGATCGGAAAGCCAGGTATATTATGGAAGCTCGACAGAATTACCGGTAAATATCTGGCCAGAAAAGAAACGGTATTCCAGAACGTTTTCGATCAATTTGACGAGAAAACTGGCGAGCCAAGATATCGCGCGGATATTCTTGAGCAGCAAACGGGCCAGTGGGTGCAAGCTTGTCCCAGCACTGAGGGAGGCCATAATTGGCAAGCCATGAGCTACAACCCAGGAACCAGTCAGCTCATTATTCCATTGAGCCAGAGTTGTCTCGAGATGAAGGGACGCGTGGTGGAGTTCAAGGAAGGCTCAGGCGGCACCGCGGCGGACCGGCGCTTCTTCGAAATGCCCGGGAGCAACGGCAACATCGGGAAACTGGCGGCCTACGATGTTAAAACGATGAAGGAAAACTGGTCAATCCAGCAGCGGGCGCCGTTTCTGACCGCTGTATTGTCGACCGCGGGTGGAGTAGCGTTTGTCGGCGATCTTGATCGGAACTTCCATGCCGTGGATGTGAAGACGGGCAGGGAACTGTGGCGAACGCGCCTGGGAACCACCGTACAAGGGTTCCCGGTCTCGTTCAGTATCGACGGCAAGCAATACATCGCGGTCACCACGGGCATGGGCGGCGGCAGTCCCAGGCAAGTGCCGCTGACGATCGCTCCGGAGATCCATCATCCACTGAGCGGAAACGCGCTGTATGTGTTCGCGCTGCCGGAAGAGAAGTAAATCAGCGGGCGGTGCACGGCTCGGGATCCCAACCGGATGCGTCCGCCAGTTTCTTAAAGTGACTGGTGGTAACGAATGGAAGCGCCAAATACGTGGGGTCATCCACTACCGTGGTTACCATAAGCCATGTATCGGCATTCGGTTCGCTAAATAGGTCGTAATATTCTTTGAGCACGGTCTTGTCGCTGTAAGGAACGCCGTTCTTGCGCAAGTACCCAGGGCGCAATTGAGTGGTGGTCACTTCTAAAGAGCGGGATTTCGAGCCGAGCCGCGCAGCCAGGCCCAGCCCGAATACAACCGGCGGATTGACGGTTGGCAGAGCGCCCTCCCATTTCGCGGACGAATATCCCTGCCACGATGGCGCGGCGGCGCGCGAAGTTTCACCGCCAAAATGGAACAAGCGAGTCTGCTGGCCGGCATCGGTCTCGATCTTCAGAGTTAAGTCATCTGGCCAAGTGATGTGCAGACGCCCGGGAACACGCATGATCGCGGGTGCGCCATAGGCCTTGCATTGAAGACCCGCGGCTTCGTCTTTCGCCGGATCCCATGCATCGAGTACTCTGCGCCCTTCGGCGTTGGTTGGAATACTTGCGGCGTCGCCCTTGAGCGGCGTCACCATGCGCCAACGCCAGTCTTCGGTGACGTAGGCGACCCAGTAGCCGGTGAGATCGATGGTCGCCCCCGGCTTTCCCGGTGCCGGTGCGGGAGGCGGGCCAGGAGGGCCGAACTGCGCGCAGAGTCCGCTTGCGGTGGCGAGTATCAGGATCGGCAGTTTGGATTTCATTTTGAAAGGCTCTTGTAAACCGCTTCGACAAATCGGTCCGCGGTCACGAAGCTGTTACTCGTTACGTATTCGGTGTCATAGTCGCGGGTTGGCCTGGCGGCTTTCACCTGATCGAGCGTCATGCCTTTTTGGATCATGTCTCGCACGCGGTCGCGGATGATGACGACCATGTCGCGAAACTCGACCACGTCGGCGTCGTCGCAGATTCGTCCGTGGCCGGGAATCACGTAGGTGCCGCCTTCCTGCGTTTTCGCGGGGACCGTCATTTGCAGGATGTGGTTCAATGCCAGAATTTCTCCCTGCACGCTGCCGCCGCGTTCGATGTCGATGAAAGGATATCCGTCGGGCGTGAAAATATCTCCGGCGCTGATCACATCCGAGCCCCGGAACAGAACCACACTGTCACCGTCGGTGTGCGCGTTGGGCTCGTGGTAGATGATGATCGCTTCACCGTTGAAGTGCAGATTTTTTGTGGGCGTCCCGTACTCGTCGATGGGCAGGCCCGCCTCCGGAAAGGGCGCCTGTCCACGCTCAGTCGCCGTCAAGCGGTTGAGCACGTTTTCGTTCGCAATGATCTTCAGCGGCAATGCCGGATCGGAGCCGGCGAGTTTTGCAATGGCCGCATTTCCGCCGACATGATCGGGATGCATGTGCGTGTTGATGATGTAGCGAATCGGCCCCGGGGATAGTTTGCGAATTTCGGCCATGAGTTTCGGCGCCAATGGCGCGAACTGCGTGTCCACCATCAACACGCCCTCGCTGCCCACCTGCACCGTGGTATTGCCGCCCGCGCCAACCAACATGTAAATGTTGTGTTGCACGGGCTCGACGTGGATTTGCACGCTATCGAAATTCTGTTGCTGTTGGCTATTGGCCCCGGCTGCACATATTGCTAGGAGCGAAGCGTACAGGATGGTGCGCGTCATGGTCGTTTTCCTGGCGGAGCGGCGGTGGGACTGAGGCAGATCTGGCCTTCGGCGCCGCAGGAGCAGTAGCGCTCGCAGTGATCGCGCGGGTGCTCCGGTTTGCCCATTTTCTTGCGGTACTCGGGATACAGCGTTTCCGCGCCGCCGCGCGTAGCTTCATAGGGCAATCCGTACCAATCGGCAACTTCATGTAAGAAGGGATTCGTTCCGGGCAAGTGATTGGGCACGTAGTCGGCCGCCTTCGGCACTTCCGCGACGGTTTCGCAGATGTCTCGGGCGATCACTTGCGCGGGATCCAAGACCCACGTTTGCGTCCGCACCAGCGGCTCGGTCAGAAAGACAGGATCGGTCACCACCGTGGCAACGGTCAGATAATTCCCGTGCCGCACCCAATGTTCGGTGAAAGTAGCTTTGTCGCTCCGGGGAACGCCATTGCGCTTGAGGTAGCTTTCCTTGAGATGGGTGGTGTAGATGTCCAGCATGTTGTCTTCCCAGGAGCCCGTCGAAAAGCCTTGCAAGGTGTGAGGGGCGTATTCGGATGGATGCGGCCGGCTGTCCAGCCAGATGGTACGCTCCATCTCCTGAAAGTTCATGCGTGTGTGGAACGCGATGGCGCGCTGGGTGACTGGATCGCGGATCACATCCACGCGCATGTTGGCGAGCCCGCGCATGGAATAGTCGGATGAGTGCGGCCGGCATTCGTACTCAGGAACCACCGAGATGCGATCCGCGTCGTAGCTGTCGGCTCGCAGCCGCGCGGCGTCGTTGATGGGGAGCCCCAAGTAGTCGCCCAGCTCGGGCCCGGGGATGCGATCCGGAAGATCCTCGTGATACAGAGGCGCCCAGCTTCCCGAGAAATCCACTTGTGCGAAGGCGGGCGCGGAAACCAGCAGCACGGCAAAAAGAATTTTCATGGCTTGGGCGCGGACCCGGCGGCTTTTTTCTCTTCGGCTCGGGCACCGGAAAGCATGTCCATCATTCCGTAATTCCCTTCGTGGCAGGCGTATTCGAAAATCCGATCGGTGCGCTTCGCCATGGAAATCTCCACCGTCCAGGGCTTGGTATAGACGGTTGGATCGTCGATCGTCGCTTGGTAAATGATCGTATTGGGATCGGTGCGGTGGAAGCGTTCCACCACGTGGAGATTCCTGTCCGTCCTTCCATCCAGGTAACCGACTCCGAACCGGCTTTGATCGTTGAATCTAAAATTGGTGGTATCGACCACCAACGTGTCACCTTCCCAGTGCCCACGCGAGTCCCCGGTCCATTGGTGGATCTGCGGCGCGAGATGCGGACTACCGTCCAGCGCAATGATCCGCGTCTCGTGATTCATTTCCACCGCGATGGCCACGATCCCGCGGCTTTGCACGATCTCATAGTTGTTGTTGTAGGGCTCCGGAAGCATGGGCGGACCGGCGGCGCCGAACAAAACGCAGCGCTCGCTCAGAAACCGGTCTTCGGGACCGTCAACGGGATGCAGGGCCTGGTGCGCTTTGAAGGCGTCATATCTTTTCTGTGCCTCGGGCGTGAAGGGCGGAACTCTTCCGTCCGGCGGATCCATGACGAGCGACGTGCGCATGGTCTTTGAGACATGCGTTCCACGATCCACCCAGAAGTTGTTGTACGCACGGCGCGCCAAGTCGGATGCGCCGCGTTCCCCTTCAATGAGATCGGCATTGCCCTGTTGCACGCGCTGCTTTGCAAATGCAGCCGCTTCTTCCGCCGTGAAAAACTGCTTCGTGCCCAGTTCCTTGGGCCGTTGGAACGGCGTGACTGTCGCGTTGGTCCAGACGCCCTGCAGATCGGGCTGTCCATCCGGGGTGCGAGGCGGATTCCAATTCTGGGCGGCCAGGTTCAATGATGCGAGCAAGACTACGCCATAGACCCTCGACATAATCGCTGCGGTACTCACGAATGGTAGCGACATAACGTTGTCCTCCCCAAGTGAGTTTAGATATAAACTAACGCCGGTTGGAAGTCAAGCTAAGGGGGCGGGACTGATCGATCAGCACAGCAACACCACATCGAAAAGGTCGTTCAGGTCGGAGACGGTGTTTGAGTTTAGCGGAACGAGAGTGATCGTATGCGGGCCGAAGGCGAGGGTCACCGGTATGTAGCTTGGGACAGCGGCGCGATGAGTGCTCGAAGCACTGGAGAAAATCGCCGCCGCTCCGATTGCCACTCCGTCCAACTGCAGTCCGACGCCAATCAGTTAATTGGGCGTCAGGGACCACGCGGAGCCTGACAGGGCAAAGCACGATGGGCCATCCGTAGGCGCGGTGAAGGTGGTAGATATCGGTAGCGGGCCGCTAATCTGATTCAGAATTGACATGACTGGCTTCGCGAAATTCCTTTCTTTTTGGTGAAAAACCTCAGGACACAGTTTATTTTGCCCGCGGATATAGGGGGTGCGGCGGTATCGTTACGCGGTCTGTTCCAATCGATCGATGATCGGAATACTGGGTGTCTCAGCCGGTGCGCCCGCGGCTTCGGGGAGCGCTGTCCTCGGGAACGCCAATGAGAACACGGTCCCGGCGCCAGCCTCCCGCTGTACGGTCCCATCCAACTGACGTCCCAGGATATTCATGATCCGCAGGCCGAGCGATTGGGACTGCGCCCAGTCAAAATCGTCGGGAAGTCCGACGCCGTTGTCGGCGACCGTTAGTTTGACAGGCTGGTCCTCGGTCCAACTCAGCTTGACCACAATCTCACCTTCCCGCTGGTTGGCCCGTTCGTTGGGGAATGCATGCTTCAGGGAATTCGTCAGCAGCTCGTTCAGGATCAACCCGCAGGGGATGGCCTGGTTCAACCCAAGCGAGACGGGTTCGAGCTCGAAACGCAAGCGGATCCGCTCGGAATTGACTCCGTAGGAGTGGAACAAATCGCGCGCCAGTGCGGCAGCGTACTCGCGAAAATCCAGCCGGTCGGGCTCACCGTCCCCGTTCAATCGCTCGTGGATGAGAGCCATGCATTGCACGCGTTCCTGGCTGTCCTGGAGCGAGCGGGCCGCAGCTAGGTCCGGGAGCGATTCGGCCTGCATGGACAGAAGACTGGAGATGATCTGCAAGTTATTCTTC
>Ga0182015_10003586_pt1 | contig 17282 bp, 14 predicted proteins | sample 712P3MmetaG_FD_120478 | JGI IMG/M metagenome (GOLD analysis project Ga0182015, IMG submission 120478) | Permafrost microbial communities from Stordalen Mire, Sweden - 712P3M metaG | ecosystem: Environmental > Terrestrial > Soil > Wetlands > Permafrost | place: Sweden: Stordalen | collected... | reverse complement strand
CGAGGCGCTGGAACGGGATGCCATTCGCCACTGTCTTACTGTTTCGATCTGCTACTGCTCACTGCTCCGTACGTGTTGGATGAAAAGGTGGACGGCGCAACTGCCGAGCGCGACGGCGCTACAAGACGTCGAGCCCTATGAGATTCGCAGCTGCCCTGCCCCGCACGGAATCGCTGGCTGATCGCATCACAACAGCGCACCGTTTCACGGCGATACCGAGAAGACCGTTCCGTAGCCGCTCGCGCCGCCAACCTCCGTCGTGCCGTAGAGCGTACCCTTGACGTTGATGAGGCCCGCGCGCGGAAGTGCGCCATCCCCGGAACTGCCGAAACTATAGAGCACGGTTTCCTTGCCGGAGGTCGTGATCGAGAAGACCGTTCCGTCGTCGGTCGCACCGTCAACCTCGGTCGTGCGGTAGAGCGTGCCTTTGACGCCCAGGGTATCCTCAATCTAAGCGTGTTTGCCAAGTTCTAGAGGGAACCGACGTTCGAGAATCCAGGCCCTGCGAGCTTTCCTTTCCGCCACTCAGCGCCCGAAGCATGAACTTGAAAACGGCCCGCGCATTTGACTGCTTGACGGCTCGGCGCAATGCCACGTGGGCGCCCTTCTTCATCCAATCGTGGAAGGTGGACTCGCTGACTATGAGATGGCGAAAAACGGGACCACGGTTGAAGGTGTTTGTTAGTATGGACTATCGGGGCTCGTAGCTACGCCGTACGCGCCGGCGAGGGAGTTCGTGATCGAGCGGATCGGCGTTCCGGAGGGGTAGGTGACTTCGGCTACCGACGGGCCGAACGGGTCGCTGACGTAGAGATGCGTGTCGGCATGGTTTAGCGCAATTTGATAGGCGAGGGAAAAGCCTGTGATCTGTTGCGACGGCGTGCTGGCACCGGGTGGGAAGACGTCGACGCCCGGAAGGCTCTGGTCGTCGACGAGCAGATCGCCACTCTTGTCAAACGTCATTCCGCCAGCGTTGCCGAACTTCAAGTGAATGCCGAGGTTCCGGCCTTTGGTCTTTCCTGGCGCAAACTTCAAGACTTCGATATCATTTTTGGTCGAATCGTTATAGGCGACGTAGAGCTTGTTATGCCGGTCGAGCGCCACGCCGGCGGGAAAGGTTTGAAAACTAATCGTCGTAGTTGGCGTCGTGCTGCCGCCCGCATATTCATACAATTTTCCATTCGAGCCGTCGGCAAAATCCGAGACGTAGACGGTGCCGTCGTGCCCCGCGACGACATATTTCGGCCCAATCGAGCCGGTGAGCGTTTTGCTATGAGTAGTCTGCCCCTTCGCATACTCCGTGACCGTTCCGGCGCCGAAGTTGCAGACGTACAGTGTCCCGTGAATATCGACGTAGAGACCATCGGGCCCCGCGATCGCATCGGTGATCTGCCCGGCCGGGGCGCCGCTTAGCGAGAAGATTACGACGCGTTGGTTCGGCTGATCGGCGACGTAGAGCAGTCCTTTTCCGCTCTTCGCCTCCGACGAAAGCCAACCAGCTCCGCTCCCGGCGTTCTGCGGCGGAACGAGCTGATGGCTCGAGCAGCCGGCAGCGAACATCAGTGCGCCCGCCGCGGCCATTGTCACGAGCCTACGGTAAGCATCCATGTTGAGAAGCCTTTCCTTGGAGCGAAGTGGACGTTACAGCGGAGCTGCGGGCTGGATCGCGGATCCCGTTGCGAAGCCGCTAGGAGAGAGGCCGTTGGTGAAACTGTAGAGATAGGTTCCGCTCGGGTATTTGTATACGTCGACCGAGCCGCCAAGATCGGCGCAGTAGAGACGGTCTTCTCGGTGATTGAGCGGACACCAGAGCGAGAGTCCGTGCATCGGTGTGACCGTCGGGGCCTGCGTGTAGGGCGGCGCGTAAACGTTGAGCGTGTAAGCTTCCCAATCGGTAATGATCAGATTGTTGGCGCGGTCGAGCTGCGGCGCGCCCGGCAGTCCGGGGTTGATGGCGCTCAGTAGCGTGCCGGGCATTTGTCCGTGTGGAAATTCGACCACCGTGGCGTTTCCCTGGGAATCGCGATTGGAAACGAATACATTGTCATGATTGTCGGTGGCGATGCCGATGAGTTCGCTGAACGATGGGTCGGTGAGGCTGCGAAGCAGCGTCCCTTGGGCGTCGTACACGTTGACGGATCCGGATTGCCCAGATGCGTCGAAGATATTTAGGATATACACGTTGTGTTTGCTATCGAAGCCGACATCGGCCGGCTGACCGTTAGGGTCGGTAATTTTCTGCTTTGCGGCGCCGCAGTTCGGTGCATACTCTTGCGTATAACCCTGGCCTCCCCCCGTGCCGCTTGGAACCCACAAGTCGCCGGCCCGATCGGTGGCGATCCCGTTGACCGATTCGCCGGGCAGCGAGCAGATTGGCGGTCCATTTTTCTTATTGTCGAGATGGTATTCCTGAACCGGCGGACCGCTGAACTGGCCAACGAAGACGTACCCGCCGGTGCCGGCTCGGCGCGCGTTCACAAATCTCGTCGATCCCGCGCGAACCCGCGACAGCTTCATACCGATTAGGATCGGCGAGACCGCGCCGCTTCGGGCGATGGTCAACTGGCGAACCTTCGACACAGCGGGCGGCGCGGTCGTCGAGGAAATGCCGGCACAACCGGCGGTTAGCGCGAGCGCCGCACAAGCGGCGGCTCTTACAGAAATTCCAACTATCTTAGACACGCTCACGTTCCTTCCCATGTCGGCATGGGCCTTCATCGGTAGTTTGATCGAGAGGTTACGGTTGATTGCTGGGAGGGCCTTGGCAGTCGGCTGCCAAGAGTATATTTTTTGGAGGTGATGCGAGCATGATGACGGTCGACGCCGCTTACAACGCAGCTCGCGAAATGCTGCGCTATCGCCATCATCCGCAGCGACTGCGGAAAAACGCGCTGGTCCGCGCTTGGCTGGTGGGCTTCCCAGAAACGCCGGAAGACGAAATCCTCGTCTCTGCACTCAATCGCGATCTCCGCGCGGCGATCGTAACGATGCCTGAGCGCCATTCGCAGATATTGTGCAGGTGTGACTTCGAAGGGTCGCCCCATCGCGAAGTTATGCGGGCACTCGGGCTGTCGGAGCGACACTTTTACCGCGAGCGGCGAGCCGGAATCATCGAGTTAGCGAGATGTCTGCAACGGCGGCCAGCTGTCCAAGCAGTTTGCGCGGAGCCGGATCGGCTTGCGCTCTGTTTCGCGCGCATCGACGCGCTCGAAAGCGCGGGTCGCATCGACGACGCGCTAGGGAAGCTTTCAAGCCTTCGCGGGGCGGTCGCGCATGAGGAGCGCGGTCGGATCGAAGCGCGACTGGCGGAAGTCAATCGCGACGCCGGACGGTTCGACGCTGCGTTGGAACATGTCGGCTTTGCGTGCGCAAATGTTGTCAGCGCCGATGACGCGCGCGCCGAGCTGGACGTGTTACGCGCGACGATTGCATGGCAAGCAGGCGAGGGTGCCTGCACGACGAGCAGCCTAGACGGCAGCATCGAACGGCTGCGCGAACGCGCCCGGCAAAGGACGCCGGCGCTGATTCCACACGCGTTGTCGGATGCGCTGGAAATTTCCGGCGAAGTGAGCTTGGAATCGAGCGATTGGACGCGTGCCCTGATGCTCTTCGAAGAGGCTCGGACCGCTCTTGCGGCCGCGCCCGAGCCGCGACGCGACGTCGTGGTGCGATCGTTGATTTGGGCCGCCACCGCGCGTTCCTGGATTGACGGCGGTTTGCCAAAGGCCGCGCGCGAGCTCGAGAGCGCATATGCGATGGCCTGCGCACAATCGCTTCCGCGCGAAGCATCGCTGGCGCTCGGCAGACTCTGCCAACTGTTCGATCTCGTGGGAAATGCGAAGCGCGCCGCCGAGCTGGCAACGACGTATCTCGAACCGATTGCCTCCGAGCTGGTGGGCGATTGGCGAGCGTCCGCGCACCTCGACATCGCTAGCGCATATATCTCGACCGGTGAGCTCGCAAAGGCAGGCGAACAGCTCCAGTGCGCTAAGGCTGCCGCGCCTCCCGGAAGTTTCGCATATGCCGCGACCTTGATGGGCGATAGCGAAATTGCTTTGGCGATGCGCGATGCGCCGACCGCCATCGTCCGCGCAAACGCTGCGCTGGCAGAGATGGTGCGATTGGGACGGCTCCGCCACGTCGGCGCGGTGCTTGCCGTTCGCGCCGAGGCGCTATGGCTTAGTGGTCGCCAGCGTGAGGCGTCAACGCAAATGCATGACGCGCTGGATTTGATGGGGCGATATGCCCACCCGCTGCGCCTAGCAACCCAATACCGGCGTGCGGTTCGCGTGACGAACGATCGCGCGCATGCGCGAGCCGCGCGTGTGTTATGGTACGCCCACGCGGCACGCTTATAAGGGAATTGCTCGATCAGTTAGAGTTTTTAGGGCATTCATGCAGCACGTCGCGAAAGAGCGCGATGGCAACGGGAGCAGAAGCTGATGCGCTCCTCGAGGCTCTCGCGAATCCAAGCGCGCGATTCGGTTGAGTCGAGCTCGATGAGCTCGCGACGGCCGTCAGCGCACGCAAGCGAAAGCTGGATCGTCGCGCCGGCATCGATCGATTCGGTGAACCGCCGGTACGGATCGTTGGCCTCGTCAACCTTGTACGCTTCGAGGTCGGGCTCGTATCCCGGCAACTGGCCGACCTGTAGAAACGGCTGATTCTCGCCGGGGGTCAGTTCTTCGTCGCGCAGGGACTCTTCGGCCATCGTTCGAGCGGCTTACGATGGCTTGGGGCTCAGTCGGGCCGACATGTCCGAACGGGTGTCAGTACTTCGGCTTGCGCGGCTTCCGGTAGCTGGCGTGCGACCGATGCCGGCGGGGCTTCTTCGCGCGAGCCTCGTGGGTATGCGTGCCCGCGCGTGCGACGCCAAAGGTCCACAGCTTGTCACGATGGACCGCGACGATCCACTTCCGACGCCTGATTGGGTTTGCTCTTGCTCTTGCTGCCGCTCCAGCGAGACCATTCGCTCAACGCGGAGCGCCACGATGCCGGCGCGGCTGCTTGGATCGTGCCTCGTGCATATGCGTCCCGGCACGCGGCACGCCGAAGGTCCGCAGCTTGTCGCGATGGACCGCGACGATCCACTTCCGGCGCTTGATCTTGTGGCTGACCCCGTCTGCGCTGTCGTCGGCTCCGGCACCGCCCCCTCCGCCTGCGACAACGACGCGGTCGCCCAGCCCGTTGCCGCCTTGCCGAAGATCGGAAGCGCCGCCCCCGCCTTCGCCGCAGCCGTAACACGAGCTCGTCCCGTATCCGCCGCCTGCGCCGCCGTTATAACCGCCATGGGGACCTTGGGACCCACCTCCAACGAAGATCGCGAGCGTTTCGCCAGGCGTGACGGCGATGGTTGCCTTTACCTGACCGCCGCGACCGTCAACGCCGGAGCTGGGTGGAGCGCTTGCACCGTCGGCGACGACCGTAACGCGCGTTACGTCAGTCGGTACATTGAAGTCCTGTTGCTTTCCAGTGTATTCAAACGTTGCGACGTGCCTCTTGAGGTACGGTGCACTCGACGCGCTTTGCGGCGTCGTCAACGGAACGCCTTGCGCACCGCAGCCGACAAGAATGAGGTGAGTACCTTCACCGCGCGCTTCACGCTAGCGTGCGATGCTCAGAGTAACGCCAAAGCCCAGGTTACGCATGCGGACAAATCGTTTCTGAGTGCCGCCGGCTGGGAAACCCCAAATGCCGAGTATGCTGTCGTAATTATTATTGGGCATGATGATATTGCGGCCTTCTATTTCGAACTGAACGAACCCCTGGGAGGCGGTCTTCGAGGGTGTGCGTAGCAACGTCGTGCCGATGAGCGTGGCGGTGCTTCCAGCGACGCGCAAACGCCATATTTTCTGAGGGTAGTTGCGACCTGCAGCCGAAGCCACGAGTTCGTTCTCGTTCCATTGGATGCTGACCGGATGCACGCCGCGCGGCAAGCTGATGTTCGTAAACGTGCCGCTGCCTTTGGGGAGTTCGGCCAACCCGCCATTGCCGCTCGCGAACAGATTGCCATCGTCATCGTAGGCGCAGTAGTAGTACCGAGTAAATCCGGCGGCGTTATAGTAGGTCGGCGCGCCTTTGGCGTGTCGATAAACGACGACCCCGCCGTTCGAGCTGGCGTAGAGCCAGTTCGCGACGGCAAGATTGCCGGTTGTTGCATCGATCGCGCAGCCATTCGGGCTACCGCCTTCGCTGAGTTCTGCGATGGGATCGGTGCCGCCATGGACGTACTCGAAGATATAGTTCGGCTCCTGAAGTTGGGTAATCGTTGCGAACACGTCGCCATTGCGATCCGAGCACAGGCCCATCCCGAGTTCGCCTGCGCCGAGAGTCATCGTGCCGAGCAATCGCAGACCCGGATATGAATATACGTTCAAGCCGCTGAGCTGCGTCGACGCATACAGCAAGCTTCGTCCTGTGAATGCGAGTTTGTGGACGTGGCTTTGTGCCATCGGCAACGGACCCTCGCTGGGCCCATCGCATCCGGCAACCATCGCCGCAGCCACACAGAGGGCGAGTTTTTTCACTGCCCGCCTAACGTTCGGTGCTGGCGTGCAGGTCCATCGCTGCAAGAAGGCGTTCGAGGCCGGCACGGTCGTCGGCGGTGAACCGGTCGAGTTCGGAGCTGTCGACGTCGAAGACGCCCCACAGTTCGCCGTCGCGCAGCAGCGGCACGACGATCTCGCTGCGGGAGGCGCTATCGCAGACGATGTGGTCGGCAAAGGCGCTGACGTCGGGAACGACGAGCGTCTCGCGCCGCGCGGCGGCGGCGCCGCAGACGCCGCGTCCGGCGGCGATGCGCGTGCACGCCGGACGTCCGCTGAACGGCCCGAGCACGAGATCGCCGGACGGGGTCGCGAGATAGAAGCCGGCCCAGTTGACGTCGGGCAGTTCGTGGCGAACGAGCGCCGCGAAGTTACCCGCATTGGCGGCGAAATCGCTCTCCGCATCGTAGAGCGCGCGGGCCTGCGACTTGAGCTGCGCGTAGAGGCCGGCGCTCATTGGTTGTACGGGTCGCTGGGTGTGTAGTACGGGGGGCTCGCGCCGTCGACGGTGACGGTGTACCATGGCTCGGGCGTCTGTTTATCCAGCAGATCGAAACGTTCGCCGTCGTGCGCGACGTGCGAGACTTCGACGGTATAGTGCAGCGGCTTACCGGCAATCAAGACGGCCGGGGTGTCGGTGCGGATGAGGTACGCGCCGTGCGCCCCGTTGGTATTGAGCACCGTGCCCGTTCCATCGGGATCGACGACGACCGCGCTGCCTTCGTCGATGCCGAGCGCGTATATATCGTCGGCCGGCGGAAGAAGTGCGTCGTGAAAGATGCGCGTGAGAAAGACGGCGGTGCGCCCGAACCGGTTGCGTGCGACGAAGTGCGTGTCGGTAATCGTGTCGGCGAGCGCCGGCCACGCGAAGAGTCCCGTCGTGAAGCTGATGCGCGGCTCGAGCGGATTGCGCAGCGCATCGGCCGTCGTGGTGTCGGCGTTGAGGCGGTCGGCCGCGACCGCATCGTACACGACGGCGCCTTGGATCGCCAGCCCCGCGCTGCCACCGCCTACGACGCCGCCGCGGTCGTAGAGCCGCTTGACGGCGGCGATGAGCGCGCCGCCCTTCCAGCGGACATAGTTCGCCTGATCGCCGCCGGCAAAGTAGACGGCATCGGCGCCGTCGACGATTGGCGCAACGGCATCGACTTGGGTCTGCGTGGCGCAGCGCGGAATCAGCACCGTTTGCACCGACGCGAAGTTTCCTGTGGTGTAGAAGTGCTGGTCGTCGATGTTGGCGTACGACGCGCGGAGGATCACGACGTTGCCGGCGCGCTGCGGCGTGTCGCCGGCGATTCGGCTATGCAGCCAAGTCAGCGTCGAATCGGGCGAACCCGACGCCCCGGCGCCGTCGAGCAGCAGGCCGGGACCGTGGAGCTGCGGCGTGGGAACGTAGGTTCCGGTGCGTGGAAAAACCGTAACGGCGCAACGCTGCGCAGGCGTTGCAGCGGAGGAGGGGCCGCTCGCGAGGACCGGTAAGGTGAGCACCAACGACAGGGGGACAACCATGTACCGCATTCTCACTCTCATTCTCTCGCTCGCGGTTCTTTCATCGTGCGCCCAGGCCGGAGCGCCGTTTGCGCCGGTGGGCGGCGGGACGAACGGGGTGCGCGCTGCGGGCGTGCCGGTGGTGGGCGGCTGCAAGATCTTCACGGCGAACAACTGGTGGAACGAAGACATATCGAAGTATCCGCTCGACCCGCACTCCAATCAATACATCGCCGCGTTGCCGGGAAATCTGCATCCCGATTTTGGGCAGGATCCGCACTACGGCATTCCCTTCAACATCGTGCCGAGCACGCAGAAGAAGGTGCCGGTGGCGTTTGGGTACTCGTCGCAGAGCAATCCCGGACCCTATCCGATTCCGCCCAACGCGCAGATCGAAGGTGGAAAGCACGCGACCGCAGACCGGCACGTGCTCGTGCTGCAGCAAGGCGTCTGCAAGTTGTACGAGATGTGGCGCGCGTTCCCGCTAAATGGCGGGAAGAGTTGGAAGGCCGGTTCAGGCGCGCTCTTCCATTTGAACTCGAACAAGCTGCGCCCCAACGGCTGGACCTCCGCCGATGCGGCGGGGCTGCCAATTCTGCCGGCGCTGATCAAGTGCGACGAAGTGAACAAGGATGGCGTGATCAACCACGCGCTGCGTGTCACGTTCAACGAGACGCAGATGGGTTACATCCATCCGGCGACGCACTACGCGAGCAACAGCCGAGCCAAAGACCTTCCCCCGATGGGGCTGCGCATACGGATGAAGGCGTCGTACGATATCTCGGGACTGACGGGTCAGTCGCTCGTGATCGCCGTCGCGATGAAGACGTACGGCATGTTCGTGGCCGACAACGGATCGAACTGGTACTTTCAAGGTCAGGGCGGCAAACAGTCGTCGTGCTGGAACGACAACGATCTCGATCAACTCAAGAACGTGCCGAATACCGCGTTTGAAGTGGTGAAGACGGGAAAGATTTTGCGCTGACGGCGAGCGTCCCACAGTACTTTGTCGTGCACCCGGCGGTGCGGAAGATTTCCTCTACTTTGGTCATCGCATCGGCATCGTCGCCCCAGTAAAGAATGTTGGCGCCGGGCTGGGGCAGCACGACGAGGGCCCGAACGACTCGGTGCGTGTCGAGTTTACGAGCGAGGAGTTCTGAGCCGTTGCCGCCCTCCGGAAGCCCGCCCTCCATGGCGTCGACGACGATGGCCTGGGACGAGACAGAACCTGCCTGTGCGAGGAAGTCGTCCATCTGTTCGCGCGGACCGGCAAAGATCAACATCTCGCATACGGCCGCTTCGTTGTACGGGGTGTCGGCCACGGCGCCCGCCCGTTCGGCGGCCGCCTCGGCCTGTTGCATATCATCGGCATCGCCGAAGCAAACTTGATAGCCCGCATCGACCAGCAGACGCCCGATCGCTACCGCTCGAGGATCCGACCCTAAAACCGCAATCTTCATTGTAACCTTATACCCAAGACCTCGCGTTCAGTTGGGTAAACCGTGAGCCTGAAGATCGTCATCGCACCGGACAAGTTCAAAGGCAGTCTGACCGCCACGGAGGCTGCCCAAGCGATCCGCAGAGGCGTCCTCAGCGCTGCGCCGGACGCGCAATGTCGATTGTGCCCGATGGCCGATGGCGGGGAGGGAACGGTCGACGTCTTCTTAGAGCGCGGCGCTACCCGCAAGGTCGCACGAGTACGCGGACCGCTCGGTACGCCAGTCGATGCCGCATTCGCCCTCGACAACGATACCGCCATTCTCGAGATGGCCGGCGCTTCGGGGCTCGGCCTACTCGAACGCTCGCAGTACGACCCGGCGCATACCGACACGTTCGGCACGGGTCAGCTCATCGAAGCCGCACTGGACGCGGGCGCACGACGTCTTATCATCGGCATTGGCGGCAGTGCGACCAACGATGCCGGAACCGGCATGCTGCGTGCGCTCGGCGTGCGGTTTTTAGATAAACAGGGAGTCGCGATCGACGGGGGAATTCTGGATTACGAGCGTTTGGAGACGATCGACCCGAGCGGGATCGACGAGCGAATTGCCAAGGTTGCGATCGAGGTGGCCGTCGACGTCGATAATCCGCTCTGCGGACCGAACGGTGCGACCCGCACCTTTGCGGCACAGAAGGGTGCGACGCCCGACCAGATCGAGCGATTGGACCACGTTTTGGGTCACATCGCCGACGTCGCGGATCGCGCGCTGTCGCACGACTATCGCAACGCGCCGGGAGCCGGCGCCGCCGGCGGTTTGGGCTTTGCGCTGATGGCGTTTCTCGATGCGAAGATGCAGCCTGGCGTGCAGCTCATCGCACGCGAATGCGGCCTCGACAAACTCCTCACCGGCGCAACGCTCTGCATGACGGGCGAGGGAAAGATCGACTTGCAAACGCTCCATGGGAAAACGGTTGACGGCGTCGCCAAACTCGCGAGCGAACGCGGTGTCGCGGTCGTTGCCTTTGGCGGCGCGGTGGAAAAAGACGCGGCCGAAAGGCTGGCGCAGCGTGGAATCGAGGTCGTTGCGATCGCGCCCCCGGGAACGCCGATCGAGGAATCGATGCGCTCGGCCGCGCGCTTTTTGGAAGCCGCCGCAAAGCAGGTCGTTGGGGTCGATGCCGCGGCGCTCGAAACGGAGTTGCGCCTCCATGTCAAGGGTGAAGTTCGATTCGACAACAGCACGCGCGCCATGTACTCGACCGACGCGTCGAACTATCGGCAGGTGCCGATCGGGCTCGTACTTCCCAAGGATCCGGAAGATGTCGAGCATACGCTCGCGGCGTGCCGAAGGTTCGGCGCGCCCGTCTTTTCGCGCGGCGGAGGAACGAGTCTCGCAGGTGAGGCGTGCAATGCCGCGATCGTGATGGACTTCAGCAAGTACATGAACCGCATTCTCGAGATCGATTGGGAAGGCAAGAGCGCAAGGGTGCAGCCCGGGTGCGTGAACGACGACCTGCGCAACCTGGCAGAACGGCGCAACCTTACCTTTGGGCCCGATCCGGCGACCCACAATCGCAATACCTTTGGCGGCATGATCGGCAACAACTCGTGCGGGATGCACGCCCAGATGGCTGGGAAGACCGAAGAGAACGTTGAGGAGCTCGAGATCGTCACCTACGATGGACTGCGCATGCGCGTCGGACGAACGTCGGACGAAGAGCTGGAGCGGATCATCGCCGGCGGTGGTCGACGCGGCGAGATCTACGGGGCGCTCAAGGCGCTGCGCGACAAGTACGCCGACAAGATTCGCGAAAAGTTTCCGGATATTCCGCGTCGCGTCTCGGGCTTTCCGCTCAACGAGCTGTTGCCGGAAAACGGCTTTAACGTGGCGCGAGCGCTGGTCGGGACGGAGAGCACCTGCGTCACGATCGTCGAGGCGAAGGTTCGGCTCGTGCACAGTCCGCCGTACCGCGCGATCGTCATCCTGGGCTTCCCCGATCTGGGAAAGGCAGCCGATCAGGTACCGTTCTGCAACGAGCACCAGCCCGTCGCGCTCGAAGGCATCTCCGCGTCCATGTTTCAGTACCTGGAGCTCAAGGGTGAGCCGCAGGCCGGGCAAGCGATGTTCCCAGACGGCAAAGCGTGGCTGATCTGCGAGTTTGGCGGTGAGACGAAAGAAGAGGCCGCGGAGCGCGCGCACGGCCTGATGAACGCCTTCAGAGCGCAACCCAATCCGCCGACGATGAATTTCTTCGCGGATCAGGAGGAGCAGCGGCAGTTCTGGATGCTTCGCGACGACGCGTTGGGGGCGACGTCGAAGGTCCCCAATCAAGCGGACTACTATCCCGGCTGGGAAGACTCGGCGGTCGACCCCGAGCGCTTGGGCGATTACCTTCGCAGGTTTCAGCAGATGCTCGACGAGTACGGTTACCAAGGCTCGATTTACGGGCACTTCGGCCAGGCGTGCGTCCACGTCAGCATCAACTTCGATCTCTTCACGGCGGCGGGGATTGCGAAGTATCGCGAGTTCGTGACGAAGATGGCGCACATCTGCGTCGAGCACGGCGGGTCGCTCTCCGGCGAGCATGGCGATGGTCAGGCGCGAGGGGAACTACTCCCGATCATGTACGGCGACGAGCTCGTCGAGGCGTTTTGGGAGTTCAAGTCGATCTGGGATCCGCAGCATCGAATGAACCCCGGAAAGGTCGTGCATCCCTATAGGCTCGATCAAGACTTGCGGTGGGGAACGGAGTACGAGCCGTGGGAACCGCAAACGCACTTTACCTTCGAAGACGATCACGGCAGCTTCGCGTTTGCCGCCAATCGCTGTGTCGGAACCGGAAAATGCCGTAAGCACGACGCGGGTACGATGTGTCCGAGCTATATGGCGACCCTGGAGGAGGCATACTCGACGCGAGGCCGCGCGCGGCTGCTCTTCGAGATGCTCGAAGGTAATCCGATCGACAAGGGCTGGCAAGACGAAGGTGTGAAGGATGCGCTCGATTTCTGCCTCTCGTGCAAAGGCTGCAAAGGCGAGTGCCCGGTCAACGTCGACATGGCGACGTACAAGGCTGAGTTCCTTTCCCACTACTACGAGCACAAGCGCAGGCCGATCTCGGCCTACGCCTTCGGGCTCATGTTCTGGTGGGCTCGGCTTGCGTCGCTCGCTCCCGGATTCGTGAACGCGCTCACGCAAACGCCCGGCACACGCGAGATCGCCAAGGCCGTCGTTTCGATCGCACCGCAACGCGCGATCCCGCTTTTTTCCGGGGAGACGTTCCGGGATTGGTTTGCAAAGCGGCCGCCGCGCAACGTGGGCAGGGAGGAGGTCATCCTCTGGCCCGACACGTGGAACAACCATTTCCATCCCACGACGGCGCAAGCCGCGGTAGAAGTGTTGGAGCGCGCCGGCTTCCACGTAACCATCCCAGCGGTGCAGTTGTGCTGTGGGCGCCCGCTCTACGATTACGGGATGCTCGATCTAGCCAAGACGATGTTGCGCGACGTCCTTGAGGCGCTGCGGCCGCAGATCCGCGCGGGCACCTGCATCGTCGGCCTGGAGCCAAGCTGCGTGTCGGTCTTTCGCGATGAAATGACGAATCTGCTCGGCCCCGATGAGGACGCCCGGCGCCTGAAGGAGCAGACGTGTCTCTTTTCCGATTTCCTCGCGAAGAAGGCGCCGCACCTCGAGCTTCCGCAGCTCAACCGCAAAGCACTCGTGCAAGAACACTGCCATCACAAGTCCGTTCTCGATACCTCGGGCGAGAAGAAGCTCTTCGACGCGCTCGGCCTCGACTATGAGATTCCCGATACCGGCTGCTGCGGCATGGCCGGCCCGTTCGGCTTCGACGCGAGCCACTACGACGTATCGATGAAGATCGGCGAGCGCGTCCTGTTGCCGAGAGTGCGGGCCGCGGACGAGCGTACGATCATCGTGGCAGACGGGTTTAGCTGCCGCGAGCAGATCGCGCAAAGCACGAACCGACAGGCGCTGCATCCCGCGCAGGTGCTGAAGATGGCGTTCGACGATCGAGGGCACGATCGGACCGATGCGCGCCCCGAGCTGCGATACATGCCCCACGCGCGAAAAGAGGCGCGCTTGGCGGCCCTTCGAGGGGTGGTCGGAGCGGCAGCGCTCGTCGGAGCGGTCGCGGCCGCAGCTGCGCTGTTCATTCGAAAGCGCTAGCTCATGCTGTCGAGAATATCTCGCGCGCGCCGATTGTTTTGAAGCGCAGCATCGAAGTGAGCCAGCGAAAGCCCGGCGATGATGCGGTGCGCTTCCTTCTCGGGGAGCAGCTCTGCAAACGGACGCATTTCCTGCTGCATCCAGGCCAGTTCCGCAGGAAACGTCATGGTTCGGACTCGCTCGTGCTGCTGCGCGGCGTCGTCGACGAAATGCAGGTGATCGACGGCACGCAGCACCACCAAACGCTTCGCCGAAGGGATACGATCGAAGACGTCGCGCGCGCAGTCGGGTGGAATCGATACGTCGCTGCCGCCCGCAATGACCAGCGTCGGCACGTCGCGTCGCCACGCAAAGTCGAGCTTCGCGGGAATGATCCCGGCCGAGGGCGGGACGCGCCGGCAGGCGCTAAGGCGACGACCGCCTCGATTCGGCCCTCCTCCGACGGCGTTGCCAACGCAGTCCAGCCCCCGAAGCTGTGCCCGACGATACCGACGCGCTTCGCCCCACCGCCGGCGACGCGAAGTAAAAATCGTACGTCGGGAACGCGTGCGGCAATCCATGCATCCCGGCGTGCCTGACGCTCCTGAGGATCCGCAGCATCGCTGGGGCGCGGCAGCGTGGTGTCGGGATGGTCGAGCGCTGCGACAGCGTATCCATGGCTGGCGAGATGCTCGCACAGGAATGTCGATGACATTCGCGAGCCGCCGCTGAAGTGCGAAAAAAGGACGAGGGCGTTCGAGTCGTACTCGAGCGGACTCCACGACGTGCAGGGAAAACGGCGCGCGCGTTGCTCGTCTTCAGCGATGAAGTCGGTCTGCTTAACTCGGTGCGGCCCGCGCGTGAAAGGATCGTACATCAGCCATACGGACCTATCACGAACGGTGAACTCGCATTAGTGTCATTTGCCCGAACACGTGCCCGCCAACCTGCCAGGAACGCGCCGGCTTCACGGCATGGTGTTGATCTCGAGCTCGTCGTAGCGACGCAGTTTATAGATCGCGGTCGAAACGCCCCAGCTCGCGAGGAAGATGCCGACGATGAGAAAGCCGAGCGTTTCGAAGTTGTCGCTGAGCGCCGCGAGGCCGTTGCGGGGGGCGATGATGCTCGCCGCCTCGATGCCGCCGACGATGAGCGCAACCAGTACCGAGACGAGCGTGATGATCATGTTGTAGTAGAGCTTGCGCATCGGTTTGACGAAGGCCCAGCCGTACGCGCCGAGCATGAGGATGCCGTCGGCGGTGTCGATCAACGACATGCCTGCCGTGAAGAGCAGGGGAAAGAGCAGAATGTCGTAGACCGAAAGCCCTTTGCCCGCTTCGACCGCTGCGATGCCGAGCAGCCCGACTTCGGTCGCGGTGTCGAACCCGAGACCGAAGAGCACGCCGATGGGATACATCGTCCAGCTGCGATCGACGAGCCGCAGGAGCGGGCGGAAAAAGCGGCCGACCAATCCGCGCTGGTCGAGGATGTCGTCAACACTCTGGTGATCGTACGCTTCGCCGCGGCGCGCACGGCGAAATGCGCGGAAAATGTCGACAAAAACGATGAGGTTGATGGCCGCGACCAGCAGCAAGAACGAGGCCGAGACCGACGTGCCGACGAGTTCGCCGACGCGCTGCAGCTCGGGAAGCCGGCTCTTGACGATGGCAGTGGCAAAAACGATGCCGATCGAGAGCGCGACGACGATCGTGGAGTGGCCGAGCGAGAAGAAGAGGCCGACGCCGAGCGGACGTTTTCCATCCTGGAGCAGTTTGCGGGTGACGTTATCGATCGCGGAGATGTGATCCGCGTCGACGGCGTGGCGCAAGCCGAACGTATAGGCGAGCAGCGCCGTTCCGAGCAGAATCGGATGGGTGTGGAAGACCCAAAACGCCAAGGCCCACGCGGTGACGTTGAAGCCGACGAGCAGGGCGCCCAGCGCGACCGTCTTATCGCGCTGCGAGAATTCGGCGCGCATCATCGGCATAGAACGGATGGAAGAGCGGATCGATGGCGAGCGCCGCGGCGAGACGGCGGCGCGCTTCATCGGGATGATGCGTGTGCCAGGCGATCACGCCGGCATGATACTGCAGCTCGGGATCTTGCGTGCCGTAGCGCGTCGCGCGCTGCCCGTAGACGCGCGCCTGCGGCCAGCGGCCGAGCGCGGCCAAGACCCAGGCCATCGTATCGTCGGCGTAAATTTCGTTGCCGCGTTTGGCGAGATCGGCACGGGCCGCCGTCAGCGCGTCGCGCAGATGCTCGCGATGCTCGGCGTAGTACATCGCCAGCAACCGGTCGTTGATGCCCTGAACGTCGAAGAGCCGCTGCTCGGCGCGAATGAGCGCGTCGGTGCGGTTCGCACCTTCGGCGTCGCCGAGCGCGAGCTGCGCGTCGGCCTGATAGCCCAGGGCCTGCGGGAGCGGATAGAGTTCGGCGCTGCGGGTCGCGGCTGCGAGCGCGCGTTGCCAGTCGTGATGCGCCCGGTAGAACTTAGCGGCGAAGAGCAGCGCCATCGCATTGTCGGGGAAGATGCGCAACGCTTCAGCGAACTCCGCGTTTGCCGTGGTTGCGTCGCCGGCTTCGAAGGCGAGCTGCGCTTCGCGCATATGGTACCACGAGCGGGTGTACGCCGGAATGGAGATCAGGCGATCGATGATGCCGGTGGCTTGGGCGACCTGGATGCGCGCGCCGGCGAGGTTGCCGGTGAGCTCGTCGTAACGCGCGCGAATCGACATCCAGGTCGGATTGGGATCCGGCTCCGTCGGGCGTGCGAGAATGCGGGCGGCCTCGTCGTAGCGGCCGAGCTCCATGAGGATCGAGGCGGTCTGCGCGCGCGCGTTATCGTCGAACGGATCGCCGGCCAACGAGGCGTGCTCGGCGGCGAGTGCTGCCGGAAAGCGGTGAAATGCGATGTCGCCGGAGGCGAGGACGCCCAGGGCTTGGACGTTGCCCTGCGGCTGCAGGCGCAGCGAATCCGAGGCCATCGCGAGCGCGCGGGTGACGTCGTTGAGATCGCCGGTTTCCCGAAACCGCTGTAAGTACTCGCTCGCGAGCATGCGCTGCGTGATCTGGTCGGACGGATCGCGCCGGGTTTGGGTTTCGTAGAAGGCGATCAGCCTGCCGCGCAGGCGGTAGTCGTCGGAGACCGGTGCGAGGGGAAGGGCCGCGGTCTGTGCGCGATGCGCGGCAAACCACGGCCAGAACACTCCGAGAGCGATCGCCGCAACGTAGGCGACGATCGCCGCAGGCGCTTTCATCGTTAGACCGGCGCCTGAATGTACGGGAACGTCGCCGTGTTCGACTTATCGTAGGGGACGTTGTCGGTCGTCAAGCACGGGACTTCCTTATGGTCGTCGGGGATGAGCCCGAGCGCCGAGAGCGTGTTGCCGAAGATGGCGCCCAGCGAGATGTCGATGACGTCGTCGTCGAGCGCGCGGCCGCCGAACTTGCTGCCGGTTGCGCCGCCGGTCTCGTAACCGAGATACGAGGCGGTGGTGACGTTCTGCGAGAGGTCGGACTTCATGACGTTGGGATAGAGCACGGCTTGCAGCGTGTCCGCCCATTGCGTGCCGCGGAACATCAGCGAGAACGATTTGATCTGAGCCTGCAGCACCGGATCGGCGTACGGCTCGGAGCGGTTGGT
>Ga0182015_10003583_pt1 | contig 17286 bp, 18 predicted proteins | sample 712P3MmetaG_FD_120478 | JGI IMG/M metagenome (GOLD analysis project Ga0182015, IMG submission 120478) | Permafrost microbial communities from Stordalen Mire, Sweden - 712P3M metaG | ecosystem: Environmental > Terrestrial > Soil > Wetlands > Permafrost | place: Sweden: Stordalen | collected... | reverse complement strand
TTTTGCACGAATCATGAACACCGAAGAGGCCCGCACCCGGCTGTTGACCGAGCGGGCCAGGATCGAGGAGCTGCGCCACGCGGCCAACCGGCTGACGGCTGACCACCAGGAGGCTGCCGAGCGTGAGCTCTCCTCGGCGGAGCAGCATCCGGCCGAACTCGCGAGCGAGACCATCGGGCTGGAGATCGACCACAGCGTCCTGCAGCACGCCGAACTCGAGCTCGCCGAGCTCGAGGCTGCCGTCAAACGCGTCGACGGCGGGGTGTACGGCAGGTGCGAGGCCTGCGGCGAGCCGATCAGCGAGGCTCGGCTCGAAGCGATTCCGACAGCGCGGTTCTGCATCGTCGATCAGGCAAAGCAGGACAAGAACGGGCACCGGAACGGGCGCTGACAGCCGATCAGTGGCGAAAGTGGCGCTCCCCGGTGAGCACGACCGTCATGCCGAGAGCATCGGCCGCCTCGGTGACCTTCGAATCGTTCTTGCTCCCGCCCGGGTGGATGACCGAGCGCACTCCGGCGTTGCCGAGGGTTTCGAGGCCGTCAGGCATGGGGAAGAACGCATCCGAGGCTGACACAGCCCCGCGGGCACGATCGCCAGCCCGGGCCACCGCGAGCTCCGCCGACTCGACGCGAGACATCTGGCCGGCGCCCACGCCGACCGCCATGCCGTCGCGAACGACAACCACCGCGTTGGATTTCACGTGCCTGCAGACCCGCCAGGCGATCAGCAGCTCGCTCAACTCGGCCTCGTCTGGCTGACGAACGCTCGCCACCGTCATCGTCGTGCGATCGGTGATCACCCGGTCGCGCGTCTGGACGAGCAGTCCGCCATCGATGCTGCGCACGTCGAACGGCTCCGCGCCCGACGGACCCTCGACCACGAGCACGCGGATTCGCGTTTTCGTTGCGAGCTGCGCCACCGCCTCCTCATCCAGACCGGGGCAGACAACGGCTTCGAGAAAGGTCTCGGTGAGCGCTGTTGCCGTAGCGAGGTCGAGCGGCCGGTTGACACCGACGATCCCGCCGTATGCAGAACGCGGGTCGCACTCGTAGGCGCGCCGGTACGCGTCGACCGGTGACTCGCCGACGGCGAAACCGCAGGGGTTGGTGTGCTTGATGACGCACGAGGCGGGTTCGTCGAACTCCGCCACCAGCGCCCGAGCCGCGTCGACATCGAGCCAGTTGGTGAACGAGAGCGCTGCTCCCTGCAGCTGGCGCGCGTGAGCCATGCCGCCGGGTGGTCCGGGGATCGCGTAGAGCGCCCCGCGCTGATGCGGGTTCTCGCCGTAGCGGAGCTCGTGCAACCGTGGGCCGCCGACGGTGAGCTCGCGCGGTAACGCCTCATCGCCCGCGCCGGCGCGCATCCAGGCGGCGACCTGCGTGTCGTATGCGGCCACGTGCGTGAAGGCCTCGGCGGCGAGCCGGTGGCGCGTCGCCATCGACAGCGATCGATGCTCGCGCAACTCGCCGAGAATCGGCTCGTACTGTGAGGGCGAGACGACAACCGCAACCGAGTCGCGGTTCTTGGCCGCGGCACGGATGAGGGTGGGACCTCCGATGTCGATGTTCTCGACAATCGTGTCCGCATCCGCCCCGCTCGCCAGCGTGTCCGCGAATGGATACAGCGACGAGACCACCATGTCGATCGGCTCGAACTTGCTCTCGGCGAGCTGGCGCATGTGCTCGGGGTCGTCGCGACGGGCGAGGATGCCCGCGTGAATCGCCGGGTGCAGAGTCCGCACGCGCCCGTCGAGCATCTCGGGGAAACCCGTGACGTCGGCGACCGACTGCACCTCGATGCCGGCATCGGCGAGCGCCCGGCTGGTGCTGCTGGTGGCAACCAGGTCGTAGCCATGCTCGATCAGGCCGCGCGCGAACTCGACGAGGCCGGTCTTGTCGCTCACGGACAGCAGCGCTCGCATGCTCAGACCGATGCGGGCGCGGGCGCCGGAAGCACCCGAATGCGATTGCCGTCGCGCTGCAGACGATCGGTGCACCAGAGCGCCACCGCGCGCGGGAGCAGCTCCCATTCGCTCTCATGGATCCGCCTGCGCAGGCGCTCCACGTCGTCGTCCATCTCCACCGGGACCGCCGCCTGGAGGACGATCGGTCCGCCGTCGGCCTCACCGCGTTCGAGCAGCTGCACAGTGCACCCGGTCACGCGCACACCGCGCGCCAGTGCGCGCTCGACCGCGTCCATGCCCCCGGCGAAAGCCGGCAGCAATGACGGGTGCACGTTGAGGATCGCGTCCGGGTAGGCATCGATGAACTCGTCGCTGAGGATCCGGTCGTATCCCGCACAGACCACCAGGCGCACCCCAGCGTCCTGAAAGCGAGCGAGGATCTCCCGATCACGCGCGACGGCGTCGCCGCCGAAGTCCGCCTGCGGCAGCGCCACGGCGGGCACGCCCCAGCCAAGGGCGACGTCGAGCGCATGCGCGCTGCGCCGGTTGGCGACCACGAGCGCGACTCGCGCCGGAAAGTCCGGATCCCTCGCCGCCTGAAGGAGGGCGTCGAGGTTGGTCCCGGCTCCGGACACCAGCACCCCGATGGGGGTACGTTCGCTCACCGGAGGATGACCCGCCGTGTGCCGGACTGGGGAACCACCTCGCCGATGCGCCACACCGGGATACCCGCGACGGCGGCGATCTCCGGGACGTCGGGAGGCACGATCACCACCATCCCGACACCCATGTTGAAGGTGCGCCACATCTCCTCGAGGTGGACGCCGCCTGCCTTCTGGATGGCGGTGAAGATCGGCGGGATGTTCCACGTGGAACGCTCGATGGTCGCGGCGAGCCCCTCAGGGAGCACGCGCGGCACGTTGTCGATCACACCACCGCCAGTGATGTGCGCCATGGCGCGAATCTCCGTGAGTGCGCGCAACTCGCGGATCGCGCGAAGGTAGCAGCGGTGCGGCTCGAGCAGGAGGTCGACGAGCGGCTTGTCCGTGCCGGGAAGGACGTCCGACCACTGGAGTTCGTGCTCGGCCACGATGTGGCGCACCAAGGAGTAGCCGTTGGTGTGCAGCCCGCTGCTGGGGAGGGCCAGGAGCACGTCGCCGGCTGCGACGCGGCTGCCGTCGATGATCGCCGAGGCCTCGACCGACCCGACGATGAAGCCTGCGATGTCGTAATCGGCGAGCGCGTACACCCCCGGCATCTCCGCCGTCTCGCCACCGATCAGCGCGCAGCCCGCATCCCGGCAGGCCTCGGCGATCCCCTCGATGAGCTCCGCCAGGTGCTCGGGGACGAGCTTGCCGGTGGCGTAGTAGTCGAGAAAGAAGAGGGGCTCCGCGCCGCAGCAGAGGATGTCGTTGACGCAGTGGTTGACGAGGTCCATACCGATGCCGCGATGCCGCCCGGTGGCGATCGCGACCTTGACCTTGGTGCCGACCGAATCGGTGCTCGAGGCGAGGACGCGGCCGTTGGGTGACCCCGGCTCGAGGGCGAACAGCCCGCTGAACGCCCCGATCCCGCCAAGGACCTGCGCGTTGTGGGTGGATGCGATGGTGCGCCGGATCAGGCTGACGGCGCGGTTGCCCTCATCAATGTCGACGCCGGCGTCCGCGTAGCGAAGATCACCCATCTGAGGAGAGTGTATCGGCGGTCTCACAGGGGACGCGGAATGGCGACGAGCGTCGCGCGCCGCCACCGCGGTGTCACCATGTAGAAAACCACGGTCCAAGCCCAGGAATCCATACCCAACTCGTGAACCCAACTGACACGTCGGACCCGAATTATTTCCACCGGGTCGTTGACTGCCAGTGGGCCTGCCCGGCCCACACCAACGTCCCCGAGTACATCCGTCTGATCGCTCAGGGTCGCTACACGGACGCGTACATGTCGAACCGTGAGTCCAACGTGTTTCCGGGCATCCTCGGACGCACGTGCGACCGCCCCTGCGAGCCGGCCTGCCGGCGCGTGCGGATCGACGGCTCACCGGTGGCCATCTGCCGCCTCAAGCGCGTGGCGTCAGACCTCCGGGGCGACATCGCGGACCGCCTGCCCGCGATCCCGGCCACCAAGACCGGCCGCCGCGTCGTCTGCGTCGGCGCCGGGCCCGCGTCACTCACCGTCGCCAACGACCTGCTGCCGCTCGGGTATGACGTGGTCATCCTCGAGCAGCACGACCAGGCGGGCGGGCTGATGCGCACCAACATCCCCGCGTTCCGGCTCCCGGCTGAGGTCCTCGACGAGGAGATCGCCACCATCGTCGACATGGGCGTCGACCTGGGCCTCGACACGCCGGTCTCGAGCCTGCGTTCACTGCTCGCGCAGGACTTCGATGCGGTGTTCATCGGGACCGGCGCGCCACGCGGCAAGGACCTCGACGTCCCCGGACGCCACGACAGCGACCGGATCCACATCGGGATCGACTGGCTGGAGTCGGTCGCGTTCGGCCACACCGACACGATCGGCGAGCGCGTGCTGATCATCGGCGTCGGCAACACCGCCATGGACTGCTGCCGCTCGTCGCTCCGCCTCGGCGGCACCGACATCAAGGTGATGGCGCGCCGTCCCCGCTCGTTCTTCAAAGCGTCATCGTGGGAGCTCGAGGATGCCGAGGAGGAGGGCGTCGAGATCATCGTCAACCACGCCCCGACCCGCTTCGTTATCGAGGACGGCCGGCTTGTCGGCATGGAGTTCCAGCGCCTCGAATGGGATGAGCAGGCGCGCCACTCGACCGTCGTCGACACCGTGGTGATCCCGTGCGACGACGTCATCCTCGCGATCGGCCAGGAGAACGCCTTTCCCTGGATCGAGCGCGACCTCGGCCTCGAGGTCGGCGACTGGGACATGCCCGTGGTCGACCCGGTCACGTTCCAGTCATCGCTGCCCGGCGTGTTCTTCGGTGGCGATTCCGCGATGGGTCCGAAGAACATCATCTGGGCGGTCGAGCACGGTCATCAGGCGGCCATCTCGATCCACAACCACTGCGAGGGCATCCCGGTCACCACGCGGCCGCCCCAGGGAATCAACCTGGTCAGTCAGAAGATGGGGATCACCGAGTGGAGCTACCACAACGACTACAACCCTTCGACACGCCAGCGGATGCAGCACGTCGAGCTGACCCGTCGGTTCCAGAGCATCGGAACCGAGGTCGAGGTTGGGTTCTCCGCGGAGCAGACGGCGCGCGAGGTGCAGCGCTGCCTCAACTGCGACATCCAGACGGTCTTCCAGGCACCGCTCTGCATCGAATGCGACGCGTGCATCGACATCTGCCCGGTGCAGTGCTTGACCATCACCGAGAACGGTGATGAGGACGACCTCCGGAAACGGCTGTCAGCACCGGCGAAGAATCTCGACCAGGCGTTGTACGTCTCCGCCGCGCTGCCCCAGACCGGGCGCGTGATGGTCAAGGACGAGGATCTCTGCGTCCATTGCGGGCTCTGCGCCGAGCGGTGCCCGACCGCAGCGTGGGACATGCAGAAGTTCGAGCTCCTGATCCCGCTTGCGGTATCGACCCCGGTCCCGGTACCGAGCTGATGGCAGAACAACGTTTCCAGGTGACCCGCTCGAAGGTGAACGATTTCGCCCTCAAGCTCGCCAACGTCAACGGCACGGGGTCGTCGAGCGCCAACAACCTGTTGATGCGCGCGATCTTCCGGATGGGGGTGCCGGTCTCGGGCAAGAACCTTTTCCCGTCGAACATCCAGGGCCTGCCCACGTGGTACGAGATCCGCGTCAACAAGGACGGTCACGTGTCACGAGCGCGCGAGTACGACCTCATGGTGGCCATGAACGGCCAGACCTACGCGCGCGACATCGCCGAGGTCACGAGTGGCGGGTTCACGATGTACGACTCCTCCTGGCCGCTGGATCGCGACCTCATCCGCGAGGACGTGACCTACCTCGGAGTCCCGCTCGCCGAGATGTGCAACGACGAGTTCCGCGGGCCACGCGAGCGCATCCTCATGAAGAACATCGCCTGCGCGGGCGCGCTCGTGGCCATGCTCGGGATCGACATGGAGGTGATCGCGCAGCTGCTCACCGAGCAGTTCGCGGGCAAGGAGAGGCTGCGCGAGTCGAACCAGCGCGCGCTCCGGCTCGGCCACGATTTCGCCACTTCGCACTTCGACCACCCGCTGCCCTGCAGGATCGAGCGCATGGATGCCACACGAGGGTCGATGCTCATCGACGGCAACACCGCCGCGGCACTCGGGTGCGTGTACGCGGGCGCGACGGTGGCGGCCTGGTACCCGATCACCCCGTCCACGTCGCTCATGGACGCGTTTGCCAAGTACTGCGCCAAGTTCCGGCGCGATCCCGAGACCGGGCGCAACAACTACCTCGTGTTGCAAGCCGAGGACGAACTGGCCGCGATTGGGATGGTGCTTGGCGCCTCGTGGGCTGGCGCTCGCGCCTTCACGTCGACGTCGGGACCGGGCATCTCGCTGATGCAGGAGCTGCTCGGCATGGGGTACTACGCCGAGATTCCGGCGGTGATCTTCGACGTGCAACGGGTTGGACCGTCGACCGGGATGCCCACTCGCGTCCAGCAGGCGGACATCCTCGCCTGCGCGTATGCATCGCACGGTGATACCAAGCACGTCCTCCTGTTCCCTGCGCATCCCGCGGAGTGCTTCGAGATGGCGCCGCAGGCCTTCGACCTTGCGGAGCGATTCCAGACCCCGGTGTTCGTGCTCTCCGACCTCGATATCGGTATGAACGACTGGGTGAGCCCGGCCCTGGAGTGGGACGACTCCTACGTGCCCGATCGGGGTCGCGTGCTCGACGCCGGCGAGCTGCGCGAGCTCGAGGTGTTTCATCGCTACGAGCCGGCCGATGCCGAGTCGGTTGCGGCACGCACGCTGCCCGGAGTGAGCGAGCTCGGCGCGTATTTCACGCGCGGCTCGGGACACACCATCGAGGGCGCATACACCGAGTATCCCGAGGAATACCAGGCGGTTCTCGACCGGCTCACCCGCAAGCACACCGCTGTCGCCGAGCACATCCCCGCGCCCATGGTGGACGATCGCGCCCATGCACCGCTCGGCATCGTGACCCTCGGAAGTTGCGAGCTCGCTGTGCTGGAGGCAATCGAGCTGCTCGGCAAACGCGAGGTCACCGCCGATTACATGCGCGTCCGGGGCTTCCCGTTCGGCGCCGCTGTTCGCGCATTCCTCGACGCGCACGACACCATCGTCGTCGTCGAGCAGAACCGTGACGGCCAGCTGCGCACGCTGCTCACCCTCGAGACGCCGGTCTCAAAGGAGAGGCTGCGATCGGTGCTCGCCTATGGCGGATACCCGTTGAGCGCCGAGGACGTCGTCGAGGGCGTGATGAAGATCGTGGAGGCCTGAGCGGTGCCATCCATCGTCAAGCCGATCGTCACCCACCCCGGCCTCGACCGCAACGCGCTCGGCCTCACCATCCGCGACTATGAAGGTGGCATGTCGACACTGTGCGCGGGCTGCGGGCACGACTCGGTGACCGCCGCAATTACTCACGCGTTGTGGGAGAGCGACACTCCGCCGCACATGATCGCCAAGTTGAGCGGCATCGGCTGTTCGGCAAAGACCGCCGCGTACTTCGCGCGCGGCGCGCACGGGTTCAACGGCTGTCACGGCCGCATGCCACCCATCGCCACCGGGGCCAGCGCGGCGAACCGCGACCTGCTCTGCATCGGCATCTCCGGTGATGGCGACTCGCTGTCGATCGGACTCGGCCACCTCGCCCACCTGGTCCGACGCAACGTGCGCATGGTCTACGTCATCGAGAACAACGGCGTCTACGGGCTCACCAAGGGCCAGTTCTCGGCGTCCGCGGATGTTGGATCGACGACCAAACGCGGCGAGGCCAATCATCTGCAGCCGATCGATCCCATCTTCCTCGGCTTGTCCGTGGGCGCAACGTTTCTCGCCCGCGGATTCTCCGGCGACAAACGCCAGTTGGTGCCGATCTTCCGCGCCGCGATGGCGCATCGTGGGCTTGCGGTCATCGACGTGATCTCGCCCTGTGTCACCTTCAACGACCATGAAGGATCGACCAAGAGCTATCTGTTCACTCGCCAGCACGATGTGCAGATGACCGTCGCTGACTTTGTGCCGCCGGCAGAGGAGATCTCAGCGACGATCCCAAGCGAGGGTCTGGTGAGCATCCCGATGCACGACGGCGCGACGCTACGCTTCCGAAGCGTCCCCGATGGTTACGACCCGACGGATCGGATCGCGGTCATGGAACATCTGATGTCGGCGCGCAGCCGCGGCGAGATTGTGACCGGCGTCCTCTACATCGACGAGCAGTCGTCGGATCTCCACGAGCTCGGCAACACCACTGACGCGCCGCTGACCCAGGTGCCGTACCAGAAGCTCTGCCCGGGGTCGGCTGCATTGACAGGGGTCGGCTTCCGGTAGACCCGGAGGTTAGGGGCGGCTCGCCTCGGGCTGATTACCGGCGGTGGTTGCCCGCGCTGCGCCGGCTGCTCGTCCTTCGAGCACTGCGTCTTCTTCAGCGGCGGGCACCTCCGACGCCACGCTCTTCGGCCGGTACGTGGCCGCAGCGATTGCCGCGACAACCACGCAGATCACGGCCGCACCGGCGAAGATGCTTGCCGCTGCCACGTCGGCGCGCGCCGCACCAGCGGCGGTGTAGATCGCTCCCGTGATACCGAGACCGATGATCACGCCGGCGTTGCGTCCGGAGGAGAGCACGGCTGCCGCACCGCCGAGGGCATCGCGAGGCGCCAGTCGCATCGCTGCAGAAGTGTTCGGGGATGAGAACAACCCGTTGCCGGATCCAACCATGAAGAGTCCGATCAACAGCAACGGCCAGTCGACGCCGTGGGTCGCGAAGGCTGCGAGAACGAAGCCAAGTGCAGCCAGGCACATCCCGGCGATGGTCACGATCTGAGTCCGCTTGGCGTCGCCCATCCTGCCGCCGAAGCGCGATGTGGCGCCGACGCCGACCCCAATCGGCAGGAATGCCAGCCCTGCGACGACGGGGGTCACTCCGTGTGCCTGCTCGAGCCAGAACGGGAGGATCGCGAAGCACGACATCAGCGTGCCGGTGCTCAGCAGCGTGGCGCCGGTTGCGGCCATGAATCTCGGTTGCCGGAACAGCCGGCCGTCCACCAGTGGCTTGCGGGCGATCATCTCAGCAGGCAGCAGGAGGAGCAACGCGATCCAGGCGACCGAGAACCATGCGATCGCCGGGATGTCGCCGAACGCCGGGGCTGCGAGCGACGAGATGCCTGCGCCGACTCCAAGAAAGATCGCCGAGATGAGCACCGCCCCTGGAACGTCGATGGCTGCGCCGCGATGCGGGACGCTGGACGGCACGGCGGCAAGGGTCAGGACGATGCCGATCGCAGCCAGCGGGACGCCAACCCAGAAGACCGCCTGCCAGCCACCGAGCACCACGAGCAGGCCTCCCAGCGGCGGACCGATCAGGCCCGCCACCGCCTGAGTGGTCACCATTACCGCCACTGATCTGCCGGTGCGCTTGCGAGGTGCGTGCTCAGCGATGAGCGCGAGGCTTCCGGCCATGAGCACGCCGCCGCCGACGGCCTGCACCATCCGTCCGAGCAGCAGGATCCCAAACGACGGAGCGACTGCCGCGACGAGTGACCCGACACCGAACATGGCGAACCCGCCGAGGTACGCCCTCCGGCGTCCAAACCGGTCAGCGAGGCGACCGATGGTGGGCAGCGTGGCCATGACCACCACCAGATAGATCGCGATCACCTCCTGGCCCGACGCCAGGGGGAGCGCGAAACGCTTGGTGATCGGATCCAGCGCCACCGCCACGATGGTTGCGTCGAGCATGCCCACGAATGCGCCGAGGGCTATCGCCCCCACCAACCAGGACCGCCGCGACGGATTCATCCCGCGGTCAAAGGTACAGGGTTTCGCGGCGCGGCCATCGCGGCTCCGGGCCGGCTGAGCCGGGACCGTGGCGGTGAGGATCCGGTGGCGCTTTTCGGCGTAACGATGGCCGGTCGGGACGAGTAGGGTGAATCGGCGTGAGTGCACCTCGAAGCGTGGATGAGTACATCGCCGGCGAGCCCGAGTCGCTGCGTCCGATGCTGACTGAGCTCCGCGACACCATCAGGGCCGCGGCGCCGGAGGCCGACGAACGGATCAGCTACGGCATGCCGTACTACCACCTCAACGGCCGTCTCGCGTACTTCCAGGCACACACGAAACACATCGGCCTGTACCCGTTTTCGTTGGAGGAGTCGCGCGCCGCCGGCCTCGAGCATCTTGTCGCCGCCAGGGCAACACTGCAGTTCCCCCTGGATCAGCCGCTGCCGCTTGCGGCCATCCGGCGGCTGATCGAGCAGCGGGTGAAAACGCGGCAGGCGAAGGCGGGCACGACCAGAACGCCGAAGCGCTGATGGCGCCTCAGCCTGCGATCAGTCGACCCCGGCCCGGGAGTCACCCCAGTTAGCCCCGAGGCAGATGCTCGAGCGCGTACTCCAGGCGGGCAAGACTTTCTGCCCGTCTCCCCGCTTCGTCGACTGCGCGCAGCAGCTCCAGTCGGGTTGGATAGCGGATCAGATCGAGGTCCTCGTTGACATCGGCAAGCCACTGCCAGGCTCGCTTTTGTTCTGCCGGCGACAGCAGTGTCTTCATTCCCCATTCCCCCTAAATGGCCCCTGCTCAATAGAGTAGCGTTTGCGGCGATCGGTGTCTATGAGGAGTTTTGGCGGCCACCGCGAGGCGTCTCGACGCGGCTGCCGGCGTCGCACCCTGGATGGGCTCGCGTCACGCTGCGGGGTGTAGCCGAGCCTTCGCCTGGACCCTTCCCAGTATCGTGGTCCGCGGCTTGTCACTGAGGAGAGAAAGCATGCAGATCACAAAAAATGGGAAGGCGACCGGGACGGGACCGAGCGAGTGGTTCACGGGCGCGGTCTACGTCGATCAGGTCGCGGTGGCCGGCCAAGGTTCGCGCATCAACGCGACCAGCGTGCACTTCACGCCCGGAGCGCGCACGGCCTGGCACAAACATCCGAATGGGCAGACCATCTACGTCACCGAGGGTGTCGGCCGCGTCGGGCATCGCGGCGGTGAGGTCCAGGTGATCCGCCCCGGTGATCGCGTGTTCTTCGAGCCGGCAGAAGACCACTGGCACGGTGCATCACCCACGCGTTTCATGACCCATCTCTCGCTGGTGGAAGTTGACGACCAGGGCAACAACGCGACCTGGGCGTCGCATGTTTCCGACGAGGAATACCGCGCGTCCGCGTCCCTCGAAGGCGAGGACGCGTAGACGTGTGTGCGATGCGAACGACAACGTTGGGCAGCAACGGCCCCGAGGTCGGTGTGATCGGTCTGGGCTGCATGGGTATGACCGCCTCCTACGACATGGCAGCTCCGCGCGACGATGCAACGTCGATCGCGGTGATCCTCCAGGCGCTCGACCTCGGTATGACGCTGATCGACACCGCCGACGCGTACGGTCCCCATACCAACGAGGAGTTGGTGGCGAAGGCGTTGTCGGGGAGCCGGCGTGAGCGCGCGGTGCTGGCTACCAAGGTCGGGCTCGTCATGGATGTGGCGGGCCCGCCGCTGGGTCCGGGCACGGGATCGCCAGGCGCCGGACGCAATGGTCGTCCTGAACATGTTCGGGCATCCATCGACGGCAGCCTCAAACGACTCGGCACCGATCATGTCGATCTCTACCAGTTGCACCGAGTCGACCCGCAAGTTCCCATCGAGGAGACGTGGGGCGCGATGGCGGAGACGGTGTCCGCCGGCAAGTCGCGGTACATCGGACTGTCCGAGGTATCCGTGGACGAGATCAAGCGCGCGCAGACGGTGCATCCGGTCACGTCGGTACAGTCCGAGCTCTCCCTCTGGACTCGCGACGTCCTGCCCGCGGTGCTGCCGTACTGCACGGCACAGGGCATTGCCCTGCTGCCGTTTTCGCCCTTGGGACGCGGTTTCCTTGCCGGACGATTCTCGTCATTCGACGACCTCCCGCAGGATGACTTCCGGCGCGATCTGCCCCGCTTTCAACAGGACGCGTTGCGCGTCAACCTCGCGATCGTCAGCCAGGTGCGTGCGGTAGCCGATCGTGCCGGCGCCACGCCGGCGCAGGTGGCCCTGGCCTGGGTGCTCGCCCAGGGTGAGTTTGTGGTGCCGATCCCCGGCACCAAGACCCCGAAGTATCTGATCGACAACGCCGGCGCCGCCGACGTGGAGCTGAGTGACGCGGACCTGGCGGAGCTCGACACCCTGCCCCAGCCGGAAGGCACTCGCTACTGATGGCCACCGAGCCGGTGATCAGTGTCGGCGGCGACGCTCAGCGATCGCTTGAGGATGCGAGCGGCCGAATTTTCGCGATCCGGGAGTGGTCGGGAAGTGGCCCGGAGGAGCTGCACGTGCATCACGAGGACGACGAGGCGTGGCATGTCCTCTCGGGAGCCATGCGGTTCCGCTTTGCCGACCGCGAGGTCGAAGCACCAGAAGGCTCAACGGTATTCGTCCCTGCGGGCGTCGCGCACACGTTTGTCGCGCTCACCCTGGACACGCGCTACCTGATCATCCTCACCGAGCGTCTGCTCTCGCTCATCGGGAGTCTGAGCAGCGACCAGGATCGCGATCGCAAGGGCGAGATCTATCGCGCGCACGCGTCCGAAATCGTGGACTGAACGTCGGGGGCGGCACTGACGTCATGGAACCTCGCATCTCGATCACCGGCATCACGCTTGCGCACAACGTTCGTGAACCCCACGAGGTGGATGCGCTGCTCGCGCTCGCTGCGGCTGCCGGCGCGACCGTGGTCAAGCCGGCGAGTGCGTCTTCGTGGGGTGGGTACCAGGGCTGCTTCGCGGATACGGATGGCTACGTCTGGGAAGTCGTCTGGGCCGCCTTCGACTTCAACGAGGACGGCTCGCTCCGCGTGACCTGATCCCGCGACGTCGGTACACCGTTGTACCCGACGACATACGAAGTGCACGCGCGCACACGATGCTGACCCAGCTGAATCCGGAGACGATGCTGATGCGCTGGAACAACCCCGCAACGTCGACAGCTCGTGGAGACTGACCGAAGCCGGCACCGGCAATCAAGGTGGTTCCCAGCATGGTCGCGCCGCTTGCGACCGAGTACGCGGCCCATCCGTGTTCACCACGTCGAATCGCCTTGACCGCACTGAGTGCGGCTGAAGCCGACACACCGAGGAACACTGGCACGGATGACAGGTTGTGCAACATGCCGGTCGTCGTCTGGTGTGGTGGTACTGCGTCGGTTTCCGGCGGGTAGCCACTGACGGGATCCGTCGGGAACACCGCGGCCGTCAGGAGACCGGCCCCGGCTGCACCGATCAGGACAGTGACGAGACCACCGTTCCCCGAGCCCGCACGCGACAGCCCTCGCGCTCCGGCGACGAACAGCGTGCCGGCGACAACGAAGTTCGCCGTCTGTACGAAGCGGCGGGGACCAAGGGCCAGGGCGCTCACCGGTTGTCGCAGTGGACGGTAGTCACTCCTTTGCGCACCCTCCACGACGAAGACGCCCACGAAGAGCGGGCCGGCGACGACTCCGCATCGGAGTAGGGCGCGCGTCAGCGGCGAGGAGGCAGCAGTTCGGCCCGAGCTCGATTGCATGCTCACCATTGTGGGTGCATGCCCGCTGGGAAACTAGCGGTGCAGCCGCGCGCTTTCAGCGCTTTGTCCACCGCGCTCCTGGCTCCATAGACCCCGATGCCAACGAGGTTGAGTTGATCGCGCGGCACCGCTTTGACGGCAGCTCTGTTGTCGTCATCGTTTCCGGTGCTGAACATCTCCTCGGTGTAGACGGCGACGCGGAGCTCGCGATCGAGCGCCCGTCGCAGTGAGGATACGAGCACCGCAGCATCGCCCTCGAGGATGGTGATCGGTTGCCGGCACATCGCGAGGTAGGCGGTGCCATCCGCGTCCTCGTAGCGCCCACCGATGATGCCGTCGACAGCACCGACGAGACCGCTCACCAGGAAGGCCGCGACGTTCAGCTGCTGCCAGACGGCAAGGTTGTCACGGAGAAGGATGGCCACCTTGGTGTCGAAGCGAACGGTCGTGCCCGATGTGGCTGGATCCGGCACCGGCGCTGTCGTGTCGATGGAGGTGCTCACTTGCAATGAGACACTAGCCAACGGTGCGCCGGTGTGCAAATGGTCCCCCGAATATACTTGGCGTAGCCGCGCTATCGGGGAAGGAGCGAGCGCGGCCTCCGGCGTCCGATGCAACGAGGCGCACCAGAGGGAGCACGCACCATGCCACGACAGGTTATCGCCACCACGTACATCACGCTCGACGGCTACATCGACGAGCCGGGATTGTGGTCATTCGACTTCTGGTCGGAAGAGGCCGCGCAATACAAGGCACGCGAACTATTCGCGAGTGACGCCCAACTGCTCGGTCGAATCACCTACGAGGGCTTCGCCTCTGCCTGGCCGACCATGCAGGGCACCGGCGAGTTCGGCGAGAAGATGAACAGCATGCCCAAGTACGTCGCGTCGCGCACGCTCGAGTCCGCCTCATGGAACGCGACCGTCATCACGGGCGATGTCGCCGAGGCGGTTCGCGAGCTCAAGCAGGAAGGCGGCGGTGATCTGCTGATCGGCGGCAGTGGCACGCTGATCGACTACCTCACCGTGCACGACCTCATCGATGAGTACCGGATGATGATCTGCCCAGTTGTCCTCGGTGAGGGCACCAGGCGGCTCTTCAACGGTGTCCCGCGGCGCACGTTCACGTTGGCTGAGTCGAAGGCACTGCCCCACGGCGTGCTGATCAACACGTACCACCCGGCAGCGCCAACCGCGGCATAGCCAAGCCTGTCGGGAGAGGCGCAGCTACGAGGAAAGCAGCGCTGCCACGGTTGCCGGGTCGAAGTTGCCGCCGCTGAGGATGAGCACTGTCGGGTGCTCCTCGCTGCCGGATGGCACTCTGCCGTTGAGATAGGCGGCAAGTGCCAGCGCGGCCGTCGGCTCAATCGCGAGCTTGAGCCGTGTCCACGCAACGCGCACCGCATCTTCGAGCTCGTCCTCGGACACCGTCACGATGTCTCGGACGAGCCCATCGCCGACGATCACCTCGAAGTTCCGCAGCCCGACGGACTTCGACTTCACGCCTTCTGCGAGGGTTTTCGGGTCCGATGGCAGCGTCTGCAGGATCCCTGTCCGGAGGCTCCGTGCGGCGTCATCGGCAGCGGCGGGCTCAACGCCGATCAGGCTGGTCTCGGGCGACAGCACCGCGAGTGCAAGGGCGATCCCGGAGATCTGACCGCCGCCACCGATGGGGACCACCACCGCGCCGGGTCGTGAGTCCTCGCTGATCTCGAGCCCGCTTGTGCCCGCGCCGTGGATCACATCCCAGTCGTCGTACGGGTGGATCAGACGAAGCCCCTCACTGATCGCGATCGCTTCGGCGATCTCTTCGCGGTTGTCGTACGTGACGCCGTCAGTCACGACTTTGCCTCCGAAGGATCGGATACCCGCGATCTTCGCGGGCGTGACGCCTTCCGGCACCACGATGGTGGCGGGCAGTCCGGCGGCTCGGGCCGCATAGGCGAGGGCCTGCCCGTGGTTTCCGGAGCTGTGGGTGACCACACCGGCAATCCCTGGCTCGCGTTCGACGAGGCTCAGCACAGCGTTGAACGCGCCTCTGGCCTTGAAGGAGCCCGTGACCTGCAGCGACTCGGGTTTGACCATCAGGCCGGCCGCGATGTCGCTGCGCAGCAGCGGCGTCCTGCGTACGTGGCCATGGATGCGCGTGGCGGCTCGCTGAATCTCCGCGAGATGCTCATCCACCCGCGCGACCTGTGCCATGCGTGCTCAGGAAGAAACGGCTACGGGAATCTCCAGCGCCAGCTTGTCCATCTCGAGCTGCGCGGGAACGTCAACGGGGTACGACCCGGTGAAGCAGGCAAAGCAGAAGCCGTTGCCGTCGGGCTGGCCCATGGCGCGGCGCAGGCCCGCGAGGCTGAGGTAGCGGAGCGAATCTGCTCCGAGCATCGCACCGATCTCGCGCTCGGTATGACCCGCTGCGATGAGCTCTCGCCGCGATGCGATGTCAATGCCCATGAAGCACGGCCAGGCGATCGGCGGCGACGCGATGCGCATGTGCACCTCGCTCGCGCCGGCGCGGCGCAGCTCGTCGATGATGCGCCGCGACGTCGTGCCACGCACGATCGAGTCGTCGACGAGCACCACCCGGCGGCCCTCGAGGACATGGCGCATGGGGTTGAACTTCAGGCGAATACCGGCTTCACGCAGGCGCTGCGTGGGCTGGATGAAGGTCCTCGTGATATAGCGCGATTTGATCATCCCTTCCGCAAATGGCAGGCCCGACTGCTCGGCGTAACCGATCGCCGCCGGTGTGCCGCTGTCGGGCAGGGTGATCACGATGTCGGCATCCACGGGCGCTTCGCGCGCGAGCTCGCGGCCCATGTGGCGCCGCGATTCGTAGAGCGACTTGCCCATCATCACGCTGTCCGGTCTCGCGAAGTAGATGAACTCGAACGAGCACATCGCACGATGGGCGACGGTCCGCTGGATCTTCGTGCTGCGCATCCCTGACGCGTCGACGGTGACGATCTCACCAGGCTCGATCTCGCAGATGAAAGCTGCCCCGACCACGTCGAGGGCGCAGGTCTCGCTCGCCATCACGTAGCCGGTGCCACCAGGTGCGTCGACGTCGCCGAAGCGGCCGAGACACAGCGGGCGGATACCGAGCGGATCGCGGGCTGCGACCAGTGAGTCCTTGGTGAGGAACACGAGGCAGTACGCACCTTCGACGCGGGGCAGTGCCTCGGCGAGCGCCTGCTCGAGCGTGTCGGCTTTCGTCTGCGCGATCAAGGCACCGAGCACTTCGGTGTCGCTCGTGGTCTCGAAATGGAATCCCTCGGCGATGAGCTCGTCGCGCAGCTTGGATGCGTTGACGAGGTTGCCGTTGTGCGCGATTACCACCGGACCGATCGTGGGATGGTCGACAGATATTGGCTGCGCGTTGAGCAGGCGAGCGCTGCCGGTGGTGCTGTACCGCGTGTGCCCGATTGCGATGTTGCCCTTGAGACCGTCGATGATCTCCTGGTCGAACACCTGCGACACGAGACCCATCTCCTTGCGGATGCGAATCTCGCGACCGTCACTGACCGCGATACCGGCGGACTCCTGTCCGCGATGCTGCAACGAGTAGAGGCCGAAATACGTCAGGTTTGCGACGTCCTCGCCCGGGTGGAACACCCCGAAAACGCCACATTCCTCATGGAGGTGGTCGTCGTCGATGGCGTCCATTCCGGCCTGATCACTCACGCTCGATCAACGCTCCTTCGTGCGCACATCGCACGTCGGCGAG
>Ga0182015_10003582_pt1 | contig 17287 bp, 16 predicted proteins | sample 712P3MmetaG_FD_120478 | JGI IMG/M metagenome (GOLD analysis project Ga0182015, IMG submission 120478) | Permafrost microbial communities from Stordalen Mire, Sweden - 712P3M metaG | ecosystem: Environmental > Terrestrial > Soil > Wetlands > Permafrost | place: Sweden: Stordalen | collected... | reverse complement strand
CATATCGCGCCAGTACTGGCGCATGCCGGCGTGCATGGGGAAAAGCGAGAAGATGAAGTTTTCGTGGCGGAGGAGGCCATCGGGCTGGGCGGCGACGGAGCTGGAGATTTTAGGGCCGAATCCGATGAGGGTTTTGAGGCCGGCGATGCGGTTGACGCGCATGCCGAGGTAGACGACTACCAAGTCGGGGTATTGGGAGAGGTCGACGGTGTGGCGGTTGACGGGCGTGGGCATCGTGAGGACAGGGTACAGGGTGCAGGGTACAGTTGGGGACGGTCGACATAAGAGTTCGGGAGGCAGGAGACGTGAGACAGGGACAGGAGGCACGAGCCTGAATTGGTTCAAGTGCCGACAAATGCTGGGCGCGTCGTTTGCAGGGGATCGCGCATCTGGTAATGTGGTACGCGGAAAGCGAAGGAACAGAGAACGATGGCGAAGGCGGTCTGGAACGGCAAAGTTATTGCGGAAAGTGAGACTTACGAGACGGTGGAGGGGAACGTGTATTTCCCCGAGGGCGCTGTGAACCGTGAGTATCTGCGCCCGAGCTCGACGACGTCGACTTGTCCGTGGAAGGGTCAGGCGCGGTATTACAGTCTTTTGGTGGACGGGCAGGAGAACCAGGACGCTGCCTGGTACTATCCCAATCCAAATCCTGCTGCGCGTAACATCAAGAACCATATTGCTTTCTGGCGCGGCGTGGAAGTCGAGAAGTAGACGCAAAGCCGGATAGCCAGTAGCGGGTAGCAGGTAGCCAGGAGCGCTCGGACGGTTAGCAGGTGCGCGGTCGTAATCACCATAAAAGCCGCCCGTTGGATCAGCGCCCCAAATCAACTGCTGTAGCGGATCTGTTGCCAGTCCCAGGCGCTTTTTACGATGGTGTCGAGGGTAGTGTGGCGGGGTTTCCAGCCTAGTTCTTTCTCTATTTTTTCTGAACTGGCGATGAGGACGGCGGGATCTCCTGGCCGGCGAGGGACGACCTCGGCAGGGATGGGACGGCCCGTGATGCGGCGGGCCGTGTCGATGACCTCGCGTACAGAAAATCCAGAGCCATTGCCAAGGTTGTAGATGAGCTGCCGCGGGACGGAGAGCGCCTCAAAGGCGAGTAGATGGGCTGCGGCAAGATCCTCGACGTGGATGTAGTCGCGAATGCAGGTACCGTCGGGGGTGGGGTAATCGTCGCCATAGATTTTGATTTTGTCGCGGCGGCCGAGCGCCACATCGAGGACCAGAGGGATGAGGTGGGATTCGGGCTCGTGGGCTTCGCCGGTTCCCGCTGCGGCGCCGGCCACATTGAAATAGCGAAGGCTGGCGTAGGGGAAACCGTGTATGCGATACATCCACGTGAGCATTTTTTCCACCAGCAGCTTCGATTCGCCGTAGGCGTTGGTGGGATGGAGCGGCGCGTCTTCGCGAATGGGGGTGGATTCAGGTTCGCCGTAGACGGCGGCTGTGGAAGAAAAAACGAGGCGGTGAACCCGAGTCGCAAGCATGGCTTCGAGCAGCGTGAGGGTGGAGGCGCTGTTGTTCCGGAAATAGATTTCCGGTTTCTTCATGCTCTCTCCGGCCTCGATGAGGGCGGCAAAATGCATGACTCCGTCGAATCCTGAGGCGAGCAGATTCTCAAGGCCTGGACGGTCGGAGAGCTCACCGTCAATGAATTCAACGCCGGCGGGAATCATTTTGCGAGCGGCGTGGCAGAGGTTGTCGTAGACAACGATGGAATGACCCTGCTGGGCCAGAATGCGGGCGACCGTCCCACCTACGTACCCAGCGCCACCAGTGACCAGAATTCTCAACCTGGAGGTCCTCCGATCCTTTATGCTAAATGGGTCCCTGCTGCGTCTGACTCTTTATAATCCATTGGGAAAAGTCCCTCGACAGCTACGGTGGCTGGCGAGGGCCTTTCATTCCCGATTGAAGAGTCTTCAGCAGAAGGCTCCCCAGACAGGGATGGCCCGGGACGCAATAGGGAGAGGCTTGCGGATTGATACCGCGAGGGCGTACACACAGTGAACAAAGAGGGGCAGTACCACGTCGTTCGTTCGAGCAAGACCCAAAATGGGCATGGTGCTGCCTCGTTCGTGTGACTGTCGTGGGTAATCCTCTGGAATACGCTTTAGGTAACCTCTTGCGCGTTCCTAAGTACCTGTAGGAAGATCAAATGGTAATCCTAACGAGCAACGCGAATCGATGGAGAGAAGTCCGTCGCTTTGCGCGAAAGTGTTTGGATTCGAGCAAAAACCCAGATCGTTCACTGGTCATCAAAGTGCATGGCATCAATACACTGAATTAGGTTCGCAACTTCTTTTTGCAGGCGATGTTGGAGATACAGGGCTATGGCGATAGACAATTCAATTAAGCGCGGAACGTTCGGACTGCTCCCGGAGCCAGAAGGACGGATGGGCTCGTTCGGGATGAGCATGGTCATCAACGTCACGATAGCAGCCTTGCTGCTGCTGCTGACCATTGCGCAAGTGCACCAGGTGCAGGAGCACCGGTACGAGACGACGCAGCTGATTTTCCCGGTGGAGCAGCCGAAGCCGTATGTGCCGCCAGTACCCAGGGTAAGGATTATTCCTCCGCCGCCGGTGGTGAAACTGGAGCAGCCGAAGATCGAGATGCCGAAGCCGCTGCCGGCGCCGCCGAAGATTGCGGAGATCAAATTGCCGACGCCGATCATGCCGAAGATGGAAGCGGCGCCGCCGAAGCGTGTTACTCCTCCGCCGCAGCCGAAGCTGGGGCTGTTTAAGAGCGAGACGCCAACGGCAGTGGCGAACAACATGTCGGCGCCAACCCCGAAGACAGGAGGGTTTGGCGATCCGGTGGGCGTGAAGCCGAATCCGAATGCTACGCGGACGGCGACCATCGCGGCATCGGGAGCGTTTAATGCCGCGCCGGGCGTAGGCGCCACCGGAGCGGGAGCAGCGCGTCAGGGATCGGTCCGTGGGGTGGACTTTGGGTCGGGCGTCGCGAACGGTGTGCCGGGCGGCAAGGACAGAGGAGCCGTTGCATCGGCAGGGTTCAGCAACGGAGTTATTGGCGGAACAGGCCAGCCGGGGAGCCACGGGACTGTGGCGAAAGGCAGCTTTGGAGATAATCTGTACGGGTCGGCTCCTGCGCCCGCAGCGCGGCCGCAGGAACCGGCGGAGACACCCATCGTGGTGCTGGCCAAGCCTCTGCCAACCTACACCAGCGAGGCGCGTCAATTAAAGATCGAAGGCGATGTGACGTTGCAGGTTCGGTTTTTGGCGTCGGGACAGGTAGAGGTGCTGCGGGTGATCAGCGGCCTTGGCCACGGGCTGGACGAACAGGCGAAGCTCGCAGCAGAACGCATCCAGTTCAAGCCGGCGACGAAGGATGGGCGGGCGGTGGATCAGGTCAGCATTATTCATGTGACATTCCAGATGGCGTAAGAAGTTTGCTGCGAGCGGGCGCAGGTTTTTGGGGCTTTGCTGTGCGGCGCACATATTTTCAGGGATGAGAGAGTCAGGAGTTACATAATGTATCGCAATATTTTGATATTGTGCATGACACTGGCGCTGGTCGTACCAGCGTCCCAGGCGAAAAAAGAACCGAAAGATCTGGCTCCGGTGCTCTTGACTCCGCAGCAGCAGCGTCTGGTGCAGCAGGCGATTGCGCGAGAGAAGGTAATCGTTAGGCAGATTCAGAAGAGCACGCCGGTAGTGCAGTCTTACATCCAGGATGTACGTCCGGATGCGAAGCTGTATCAGGTTCCGGTTTCGGACCAGTACATGATTGGGCGTGTGGATTTCGGCAAGGCGTTCACGGCCGACGAGTACGCACAGGCCTCGCGCAGCCAGCCGAAGCATGGATGGTTCGCTGGATCGTTTGGCTTCATGTCGGAGCTGACGAAGGCCTTCCACCTGGAAAATTCGCCGAGCGGATTCATGGCGATGATGTTTATCGACCCGACCGGGTTCGATCAGCAGCACTACGAATTTGGGTTTGTGCGGCGTGAATTTCTGGGGACGGTGCGGACGTGGGTTTTCGATGTGCGGCCCAAAGAGAAGGGTGCGGGCCGGTTCTTCGGACGCATCTGGATCGAGGATCAGGACGGAAACGTGGTTCGCTTCAACGGGACCTACATCGGCAACGCGAACGACGAGGCGACCCACTACTTCCATTTCGACAGCTGGCGGATGAATGTGCAGCCCGGAGTCTGGGCGCCGGCGGCGGTCTATATCGAGGACACGCTGCGCGATCCGGTAGCGCACGCGCAGAGCTTCAAGGGACAGACGACGTACTGGGGCTATTCGCTGAAGCTGCCTACGCGGGAGTCGGATGCGGAATCGATGGAGATCGAGAACGCGCAGGACCAGAGCGACAACTCGACGGACGTGAGCCCGCTGCAGGCGGAGCGGGAATGGATTTCGCAGGCGGAGCAGAACGTGCTGGACCGGCTGACGCAGGCCGGTCTGGTGGCGCCTCCCAGCGATTTTGACAAAAACCTCGAGCAGGTGACGACCAACATCATCATTGGGAGCAATCTGCAGCTTCCGAGCGATATTCACTGCAGGGTGATCCTGACCACACCGCTGGAGTCGCTGGCGATTGGCAACACGATACTACTGAGCAAGGGCCTGGTGGACACACTACCGGACGAGAATGCACTGGCGGCGGTGATTGCGTTTCAGCTGGCTCATATTGTGACGGGGCACCATATCGACACGCGGTACGCGTTCAACGACCGGCTGCTCTTCCCGGATACGGCAACGTTCCGGCGGATCACGATGAACCACTCGACTTCGGACAACGAGGAAGCTGCGAAGAAGGCAGTAGACCTTTTCAACCACTCGATCTATCACGACAAGGCAGGTAGCGTCGGGCTCTTCTTCCAGCAGCTGGAGGCGAGGGAGAAAGCGCTTCCGGCGTTGTTCGTTCCGCGGCTGGGCGATTCGCTGCTGCGTGCAGACGGCCAACCCTGGCTGGCGGGTCTGACCCAGGGAGCGCCAAAGCTGGACATGGACAACCTGACGCAGATTGCGGCGTTGCCCCTGAACAGCCGGCTGAAGATCGATCCGTGGGACGACAAGGTGTTTACGCTGAATGTGAAGCCGGCCCCGCTGCTGAACGCGCGGGATAAGATGCCACTGGAACTAACGCCGGTATTTTATCGGCTGCAGCGTTACCAGGAGGGAACGCCGGCAGGCGCACCTCCTGCCAATGCAGCGCCTGCATCGAGCGCGCCAGCACCCCCTTCAGCAGATGCCGGGGGGCAGCAGCCTGCCGCTAACGCTCAGGCACAACCACAGGCACCACAGTAACTTGCATCATCTCAGGGTGGACGGAGCGGTTCGAAAATGCGAGCCACACGGCGCATCCTTTGCGGGTCAAGCAGGGTTATTAACGAGTACGAGCTGGAAGTTGCGGATGCTCGCAAGTGTTGGAGCGGAGATAGAACGTGGTTAAAAAGATTGGCTTTCTCGCTTTTCTTCTGCTGCCCGCCGCATTAGTCGCTCAGAGTACACCAGCGGCGACTGGCGGCGAGGCTTCGATTTCGGCTGGCGCCGAGATGTCCGTTTTTAACCCGGATTGGGCTTGTGCGGGAATTTCCATCACGTGCCCCAACGATCTCATCGGGCCAACCGCGGTCTTCGAATTCGACCTGCACAGGAAGTACGGCCTGGAAGGAGAAGCGCGCTGGCTGCACTGGCACGGGGCCGGGGACTTTACCGAATCGAACTACCTGATTGGTCCGCACTATCGCGTGGCGCAGTTCCACCGCTTGTCGGGCTGGGTCAAGGTCGATCTGGGTGGCGGGTGGATTCAGACACCGTATTACCCCGCGGCGGGCAGCCTGAAAGGGAGCTATTTCGTGTACGCCCCGGGGGGAACGCTCGATTACCGCCTGACCCACAGGCTGATCATTCGCGGCGATTATGAATATCAGCTTTGGCCATCGTTTGCCGGGCCGCCTTCGTACAACAGCACGACCGGCACGCTGAATCCGAATACCAGCGGACTGACCCCCAACGGCTTCAGCGTGGGTATCATGTACAGGATCCTTGGACCGTAGCAGACGGAAGAACGTGGAAGAAACGAACGGGCCGGGCGAAAACGTCCGGCCCGTTCTGCGTAACGGCGGGCTAGAAGTGGTAAGCGATCCCGACTACGGGGTTGTAGATGTTGTAGTAGACATTGGTGCGGAGGTCGTTGCCCGGATAGTTGAAAGTCGGGGTCTTCATGACCAGCCCGCGAAATTCGGCGCGGATATCGAAACTGGGGCTGATTTCGTAGGCGACGCCGGCGCCGTACATTACGCCCACATCCGTCGTACGGCTGATGCCGAAGGTTTTGGTCTTGGCATCGTCGATAGGCGAAATGAGGAACCCGGCCGCGCCGCCTTCAATAAACGGATTGAGGTTTTTGAAATTGAAGCTATAGACGTAAGCGCCGGAAAATTCCTGGAAGCGATCGTGGATGAGGTAGTTGATGCTGTCGGGCGCAGTAAAATGCTGGACGTTCTGGTTGTATTGATAATTGAGTTCAAGACCCCCGTGAGGGGTGAGCAGGTAGCGATAGCTGATCAGACCGCCGTAACCGACGGTGGCATGGAGCCGGACCGCGTTTCCTGAGGCGAACGGCGGGATAATTCCAGAGCCGCTAACGCTGATATCCTGGCGACTTTCCTGGGCAAGGGCGGATACTGCCGTCAGGGGCAGCAACAACAAGAACATCAACAGCGATTTCTTCATTCGTCGGTCAACCTCTTCACAACGCCCTGCGGGATCTTCGGGCGCGTCGCATGCGATGGCGCCAGAAGCCCAGGCTCCTTAGAAATTGCAAACATCGGGGGGATGCCCACCTGGTCATTGTACCTGCCGCAGAGCATTTCGACAGCTTGCGGCATGAGTCAACGGCGGGAGAGGCGACGAGGGCGGGCGGACGGGTGTTCCGTGCGAAAGGCGAACGGATGGCCGCGAGCGGCAGCCATGGCTCTGACAATCTCCAGAAAAACCACCCCGGCGTGGGACAGAGTTGTGCGGGAACGATGCACGAGCCAGAGGCGGCGAGCGATTTTGAGTTCGGGAACCGCGACTTGTACGAGCTCGCCGCGGGCCAGTTCCGGCTGAACCGTCAGGCCGGGGACCAGGGCGACTCCATTGCCGCGGGCCACGAATCGCTTGATGGCTTCGAGGCTGGGGAGCTCGACGCCCATGTTCAGCGGCGTTTGATGGCGAGCAAAAGTTTCGATGACGCGCTGGCGCAGGGGCGAGGCCACCGTGTGGGCGATGAAATTCTGCGAGCCGAGCTCGCGAATGGAGACCTGCTTTTGTTTTGCCAGAGGGTGCTTCGGGTCCACGACGAAGACGACGGAGTCGGTGTAGACGGCGATGGCGCGGAGGCGGGCGTCCTCGGGGCTGAAGGAGAGCATGCCGAACTCAACGGCTCGTTCGAGGAGCTGATCGGGAATCTGGCTGGCGAGGGAACGCTGAACGGTGACGCCGATGTGAGGGTACTCGCGCCGGAAAGCGTCGAGCACGGGCAGAAGCCAGAGGCAGGTGTACTCATTAGCGGCGATGGTAAGACGGCCGCGCTCGAGGGAGCGCAATTCTTCGAGGGCGGTGACGGTTTCGAGACGCAGGCGCAGGAGGCGCTCCGCATAACCGCGGAGGAGCTTGCCGGTGGCGGTGAGGGTGCCGTCGCGCGAGGCGCGTTCGAAGAGGGGCTCGCCGATTTCGTCCTCCAGTTTGCGGATAGCATGACTGATGGCGGGCTGGGTGCGGCGCATGCGGATAGCGGCTCGGGAGAAGCCTTTTTCTTCAAAGACGGCGAGGAAGGTTTCGAGCTGATAAAGGTCCATAAAGGCGCCAGGATACGGGCGGCGATTCCATCAGAATAGCTATGCATGGGATTTATGTAAATGAAAACAATTACAAATTTGCTTTATAGAGCCGCCTTTGCGAAACTTATGTAGTTCAGAGCAAGATTGTTGTCACAGGCTGTCCGGTGCGAAGAAGGGTTGCAGGAACGCGTTTTCAAAGAGACAGATTCTATGCCGCAGAACCGGATTTTCTTCTTCGATACGACGCTGCGCGATGGCGAGCAGTCGCCGGGGTGCAGCATGACCCATCAGGAAAAGCTGGCGCTGGCTCATTCGCTGGCCGATTTGGGCGTCGATATTCTGGAGGCGGGGTTCGCCATCGCGTCGGACGGCGACTTCGCGGCGATCTCGGCGGTGGCGCAGGAAGTGCGCGGGCCGAAGGTCGCGTCGCTGGCGCGGGCGCGGCGTGAGGACATCGAGCGGGCAGCGAAGGCGGTTGAAAAAGCAGAACGGCCGAGGATTCATGTGTTCCTGGCCAGTTCGGATATTCATCTCGAATACAAGCTGAAGATCACTCGGGACGAGGCGCTGGAGCAGGCCGCGAAGATGGTGGCGTTGGCGCGGACGTACGCCGACGACGTGGAGTTTTCGCCGGAAGACGCGACGCGGACCGATCCTGAATTTCTTTGCCAGTTCGTCGGCGCGGCGATTGGGGCGGGCGCGACGACGATTAATCTGCCGGACACAGTGGGCTATGCGACGCCGGAGGATTATGCCGGGATGTTCCGCATAATTCTGGAGCGCGTGCCGGGTGCAGAGCGAGTGATTCTGTCGACACACTGCCACGACGATCTGGGGCTGGCGGTCGCGAACACGCTGGCAGCGATTCGCGCGGGTGCGCGGCAGGTGGAGTGCACGATCAACGGGATCGGGGAGCGAGCGGGCAATGCGGCGCTCGAGGAAATTGCGGCGGCGATCAAGGTGCGGGCCGATGTCTTCCCGTATGAAAACAATCTGAAACTGGAGAAGCTGTATCCGGTGAGCCAGCAGCTGGCGGGGACGATCAGTTTTGGAGCGGCGCCGAATAAGGCGGTGGTCGGGGCGAATGCGTTTGCGCACGAGGCGGGGATTCATCAGCATGGGGTGCTGTCGAATCCTCTGACGTACGAGATTATGACGCCGGTTTCGGTGGGCGTGCCTGCTAATCGCATGGTGCTGGGGAAACATTCGGGACGGACGGCGCTGCGTTCGCGACTACACGAGCTCGGCTATCGGCTTTCGGCTGAGGATCTGGATATTGCGTATCGGGCGTTCACAGAGCTGGCAGATCGGAAGAAGGCCATCTACGACCAGGATCTGATCAATCTGGTAGCGCATCATCAGCGGCATGAGGATTTGATTTCGACGGAAACGACGACGAGCTAGCAGGCCAGCGGAAGTGGGTCGGAAATCGACTGCGCGATGCTCCTGAAAGAAGATCGATGACGAAGAAACTGGAGATTTTGATCGTTGCCGGCGATGGCGTCGGGCCGGAGGTTACGGGCGAAGCGGTGCGGGTGCTCGAGTCGATTGCGGAGCTGGGAGGGTACGACTTTCAGTTTCGCGAAGAGCTGATTGGCGGCGTCGCGATCAAAGCGCATGGTTCACCGCTGCCGCAGGCGACCCTGGATGCGGCGCTCGAGAGCGACGCGGTACTGCTCGGCGCGGTGGGGAGTAATGAATTCAATTCCCTGCCGCCGAGTCAGCGGCCGGAAACTGGACTGCTGCAGATTCGAGCGGCGCTCGGTGGGTTTGCGAATCTGCGGCCCTCGTTTGCGTGGGCGGGGCTTTCGCAGAATTCGTCGCTGCGGCCGGAGATTGTTGAGGGCGCGGACATCTTATTTGTGCGCGAGTTGCTGGGCGGACTGTATTTTGGCGAGCCGCGGGAGTGGGACAAGAAGGCGAATGCGGCGTGGAACACGATGCGCTACACGCGCGATGAAGTGCTTCGGGTGGCGAAGGTTGCGTTTGACCTGGCGCGGAAGCGGCGCAAGAAGGTCACGTCGGTGGACAAGGCCAATGTGCTCGAGGTTTCGCAGCTATGGCGCGCGACGGTGACCGAGGTCGCGAACGATTATCCCGATGTGCAGCTCGAACATCAGTACGTGGACGCGATGGCGATGCACATTATGAATGCGCCCCGGAACTACGATGTAGTTCTCACGGAAAATTTGTTCGGCGACATCTTGTCCGATGAGGCTGGCGTGATCACCGGGTCGCTGGGGATGCTGCCTTCGGCAACGATTGGCGGGAAGGTGAATCTGTATGAGCCGGTGCACGGATCGGCCCCCGACATTGCGGGCAAGGGGATTGCGAATCCGCTGGGGGCGATTTTGACGGCGGCGATGCTGCTGCGGTATTCGGCTGGGCTGGAGGAAGAAGCTGCGGCAGTCGAGTCGGCCGTGAAGCAGGTCGTGGCCGATGGAGTTCGCACAGCGGATTTGGCGCGCGGCGACAAGAGCGTTAAGGTGTCGTCGACGACGGAAGTAGGGAGTAAGGTGCGGGAAGTTTTGGTCGGCGCGCGCGCGAGCGCTGTGGCGCGTTGAGTTTCGAAAAGGCTGTTGGAGTGGAGATGGCGGGGAATCCGAAGACGTTATTTGAGAAGGTTTGGGAATCGCACGTTGTGGCGGAGCCGGCGAATGAACCGGTGCTGCTGTATATCGATCTGCATTTGATCCACGAAGTGACGTCGCCGCAGGCGTTTGAGGGGCTGCGGCTGGCGGGGCGGAAGGTGCGGCGGCCGGATCGGTCGGTGGCAACGGTGGATCACAATGTGCCGACCACCGCGAATCGGCTGGTGATCGAGGACCCGATAGCGGCGAAGCAGATTGAGACGCTCCGCAAAAATTGCGCGGAGTTTGGGATTGAGCTGTACGACGTGCAGTCGCCGCGGCAGGGCATTGTGCACGTAATTGGGCCGGAGCTGGGGCTGACGAAGCCGGGGATGACGATAGTGTGCGGGGACTCGCACACGTCGACGCATGGAGCGCTGGGGGCGCTGGCATTTGGGATTGGGACTTCGGAAGTGGAGCATGTGCTGGCGACGCAATGTTTGCCGCAGGGGAAGCCGAAGACGTTTCGGATCTCGATTGAGGGCGAGTTGCCGGAGGGTGTAGGCGCGAAGGATATTGTGCTCGGGATTATTGGCCGGATCGGGACCGACGGCGCCACGGGCTACGTGATCGAGTACGCAGGGTCGGCGATTCGGTCGTTGAGCATGGAAGGCCGGATGACGATTTGCAACATGAGCATCGAGGCCGGTGCGCGAGCGGGGACGATTGCTCCCGATGAGACGACGTTTGCATGGCTGAAGGGTCGGCCGTTTGCTCCGGTAGGTGCGGCCTGGGATGAGGCGGTTGCGGAGTGGCGACAGCTGGCGACCGATCCGGGCGCAAAGTTCGATCGGGAGCTGACGATTCCGGCGGTGGAGATTGAGCCGTTTGTAACGTGGGGGACGAATCCCGCCATGGTGGTATCTGTAACAGGCGCTGTGCCTGATCCGGCGGCGGTGACGAGCGATGCGGATCGTAGGGCATTCACGCGGGCGCTTGAGTATATGGACCTGAAGCCGGGAACAGCGATGGAGGAAATTGCCATCGATCGGGTGTTCATCGGGTCATGCACGAATTCGCGGATTGAAGATTTGCGAGCGGCGGCGAAGGTGGTGGCCGGACATCATGTGCACGCAACTGTGCGGGCGATGGTGGTGCCGGGGTCGCAGCTGGTGAAGGCGCAGGCGGAGCGGGAAGGCCTGGATGCGATCTTCAAAGGGGCAGGATTTGAGTGGCGGGAGCCGGGATGCTCGATGTGCCTGGGGATGAATCCTGACATTCTGCAGCCGGGGGAGCGGTGCGCTTCGACGAGCAACCGGAACTTTGAAGGACGGCAGGGTCAAGGGGGACGAACGCATCTGGTGAGTCCGATGATGGCGGCAGCAGCAGCGATCAAGGGGCATTTCACCGATGTGAGGACGTGGGAGTTCAGGGCCTCATCTCGAAACCAGGAGGTGATGGCGTAATGGAGAACTTTCGGACGCTTACTTCGGCGGTGATGCCGCTCGATCGGGTGAATGTGGATACCGATCAGATCATTCCCAAGCAGTTTTTGAAGCGGATTGAGCGCACAGGATACGAAGACTTTCTGTTTTTCGACTGGCGGAAGGATCCTGGGTTTGAGCTGAATAATCCGCGGTACAAGGGCGCGAAGATTCTGGTGGCGGCGAAGAATTTCGGGTGCGGGTCGTCGCGGGAACATGCGGCCTGGGCGCTGAGCGATTACGGGTTCCGGTGCGTAATTGCGCCGTCGTTTGCCGATATTTTTCATTCGAACGCGGGAAAGAATGGAATTTTGCTCATCACACTGCCGGAAGAGCAGGTACAGACGCTGCTGGATCGGGCTAGTAGCCGTGACGGTTACAAATTGACGGTGTCGCTCGAGGAGAACGCGATCAGCGACTCTGAAGGGTTCAAGATGAGCTTTGCGATTGACGCGTTCCGGCGGGACTGCCTGCTGGAAGGCCTGGACGATATCGGGCTGACGCTGCGGCATGCGGATGCTCTGGACAAATTTGAGAAGCAACACGATGCGGCGTTTTGGGTTAAACCGCGGGCGGGAGAAGGCGCGCAAGCATGAGCGGGAAGAACGGGAACGGTACGAACACCGGTTCAGGGAAGCTGTATTCGATTGCACTGACAGAAGGACCGAGCCGGGCGCCAGCGCGGGCCATGCTGCGGGCGGTGGGGTTTACGCCGGAGGATTTGAGCAAGCCGATTATCGGGATCGCGAACACGTGGACGGAGATTGGGCCGTGCAACTTTCATCTGCGCGCGCTGGCGGAGGCGGTGAAGCAAGGGATCCGCGAGGCGGGCGGGACGCCGATGGAGTTCAATACCATCACGATCTCGGACGGGATCACGATGGGCACCGAGGGGATGAAGGCGTCGCTGATCAGCCGCGAGGTGATTGCCGATTCCGTCGAGCTCGTGACGCGCGGAAATCAGTTTGACGGGCTCGTGGCGATTGCCGGCTGCGACAAGAACATGCCGGGTACCGTCATGGCTCTCGCCCGGCTCGATATTCCTGGCCTCATGTTGTACGGCGGGTCGATTGCCCCGGGGCATTTGAACGGCAAAGACCTGACGGTGCAGGATGTGTTCGAGGCGGTAGGCGCGCATGCTGCGGGCAAGCTGGACGATGCAGGCCTCGAGGCGGTTGAGGCGAATGCTTGTCCGGGCGCGGGCGCGTGCGGCGGGCAGTTCACGGCGAACACGATGGCGATGGCGTGCGAGTTTCTGGGCATTTCGCCGATTGGGTTGTCGGGAGTACCGGCGTTTTTGAAGGAGAAGTTGGAGGCTTCGCGCGAGGCGGGCCGTCTGGTGATGGACTTGGTGAGGGAGGGCGTGAAGCCGAGCCAGATCATCACGCCGAAGGCGATTGAGAACGCGATTGCGAGCGTGGCGGCGAGTGGCGGGTCGACGAACGCGGTGCTGCACTTCCTGGCGATTGCGAATGAGGTGGGGATTCCGCTGACGGTCGATGACTTCGATCGCATCAGCTCGAAGACGCCGCTGCTTTGCGATCTGAAGCCAGGTGGCAAGTATGTGGCGGTGGATTACCAGGCGGCGGGTGGGAGCCGGTTGCTGGCTAAGCGGCTGATCGAAGCGGGGCTGCTGCATGGCGAGTGCCTGAACGTGACGGGCAAGACGCTCGGGGAAGAAGCGACGGCGGCGAAGGAGACGGCGGGGCAGGATGTGATCCGGGCTGTGAGCAATGCGATTAAGCCGACGGGCGGCCTTGTGATCCTGAAGGGGAATCTCGCGCCGGAAGGTTGCGTGATTAAGGTTGCGGGACACAAGCGGCTGGAGCATCGCGGGACGGCGCGGGTTTTCGATTCGGAGCATGCGGCGTTTCACGCGGTGGAGGCTGGACAGATTAAGCCGGGCGATGTGATGGTGATCCGGTATGAGGGCCCTGTGGGCGGGCCGGGCATGCAGGAGATGCTCGCGGTGACGGGCGCAGTGGCGGGGATTCCTGAGCTGAGCGAGACTGTGGCGCTGCTGACCGATGGACGATTTTCTGGCGCGACCCGCGGGCTGATGGCGGGGCATGTGGCTCCTGAAGCCGCGGTGGGTGGGCCGATTGCGGCGGTGCGCGAGGGGGACACGATTCACTTTGATATTCCGAACCGGAAGCTGGATGTGGAGATTTCGGCGGAGGAATTGAGGGGGCGGCTGGCTGGTTGGAAGAAGCCCGAGTTGAAATTTAAGCGCGGCGTTTTCAAGAAATATGTGGACACGGTTTCGTCGGCGGCGGCTGGGGCGGTCACCAATTAGCTGGAAGTCGGAAGCTGGAAGCAGGTAGGCAGTACGAAGCGCGTTTCCCAGAGCGCGCAAAGGAAAGGGAGCAAATTATGGGAACGGCAAAAAAGAATCCATCGCAGAGTCCGAGTCAGGCGGGGAACACGACGGCCTCGGGTCGGGCAGGGAATGCGACGCGGCTGACGGGGGCGGAGATTATTTGGGCGACGCTGGAGGGTGAGGGCGTCGATGTCGTGTTTGGGTATCCGGGCGGGGCGATTTTGCCGGCTTACGATGCGCTGCGGAAATTTCCGATTCGGCACGTGCTGGTTCGGCATGAGCAGGGCGCTGCGCATATGGCCGATGGGTATGCGCGGGCGTCGGGCAGAGTGGGCGTGTGCGTGGCGACCTCAGGGCCGGGCGCTACGAATCTGGTGACGGGCATTGCGACGGCGATGCTGGATTCGGTGCCGATCGTGTGCATCACCGGGCAGGTGGCGAGCAAGGTGCTGGGGACAGATGCGTTCCAGGAAGTGGACATCACGGGCATCACGCTGCCGGTGACGAAGCACAATTACGTTGTGACGCGGGCGGAGGATGTGGCGCGGACGATCCGCGAGGCGTTTTTGGTCGCGAAGTCAGGGCGGCCGGGGCCGGTGCTGGTGGACATCACGAAGGACGCGCAGCAGGCGTCGGCGGAGTTCGATTTTGCGGCAGCGGCGCCGAAGCCGCATCGTCCGCACCCGATGCTGAAGACGGAATCTGCGTCGATTCTGCAGGCAGCGGAGCTGATTCGGAATGCGAAGAAGCCGGTGATTCTGGCGGGGCACGGCGTGCTGCAGTCGCATGCGGGCGCCGAGCTGCGGACGCTGGCGGAGAGGATGCGGATACCGGTGGCGTCAACGCTACTTGGGCTGGGTGGATTTCCTGCTTCGCATCCGCTGTCGCTGGGCATGATGGGGATGCATGGCGAGGCGTGGGTGAATCACGCGATCCAGCAATCGGATTTGCTGATCGCGTGCGGAATGCGGTTTGACGATCGCGTGACGGGAACGCTGGCGACGTATGCGCCGAACGCGAAGAAGATTCACATCGAGATCGATCCCGCGGAGATCAACAAGAACGTGAAGGCGGATGTTGCGCTGATCGGGGATTTGAAAGAGGCGCTCGAAGCGCTGCTGCCGCATCTTGCACCGCGCGATGCACTTGGCGAGAGCGCCTGGGTTAAGGAGATTGAGGCGAGCAAGGGCGAGTGCGCGGTGAGGGATATCCGCAATCTGCCGGACAGCGGGCATTTGTATGCGGCGCATGTGATGCACGATTTGTGGCGCGCAACCGAGGGCAAGGCGATTGTCGTGACGGATGTTGGTCAGCACCAGATGTGGGAGGCGCAGTACTACAAGCACGATGAACCACGGACGCTGATCACGTCGGGCGGGTTGGGGACGATGGGTTTTGCGCTGCCGGCGGCAATTGGGGCAAAGATCGCTTGTCCCGACAAGGAAGTGTGGGTGGTTGCGGGGGATGGCGGGTTCCAGATGACGGCGGCGGAGCTATCGACGGCGGCGCAGGAGGAGCTGGACCTGAATATTGCAATCGTGAATAACGGGTATCTCGGGATGGTGCGGCAGTGGCAGGAGTTTTTCTACGAGAAGAATTATCAATCGACGCCGCTGCTGAGTCCGGACTTTGTGAAGCTGGCCGAGGCGCATGGGATTCGCGGGAAGGCTGTGAAGACGCGCGCAGAAGTGCTGCCCGCGGTGGTGGAGGCGCAGAATCACAAGGGGCCGTTCGTCATTAACTTTTTGGTGGAGAAGGAAGATTCGGTTTATCCGATGATTCCGGCGGGGTCGGCGCTGCATGAGATGATTCGGCGGCCGGAGAAGAATCCGTTGGTCGAGACGGCGCAGGATTAGGAGGGCAGCCGGTAGCCTGTGGCCGGTGGCGGGTAGCCAGAAAGAGTGGGCGAGTTATGCTGCACACATTTGTTGCACTGGTGGAAGACAAGCCGGGAGTGCTGACGCGAGTGGCGTCGCTGTTTCGGCGGCTGAACATCAACATTGTTTCGCTGACGGTGGGCCATTCGGAGCGGGTGGGCGTTTCGCGGATGACGATTGTCTGCGACGCGTCGCCGACCGCCGGGCACCGCATCGCGGCGAGTCTCTATAAACTGGAGAATGTGCTCGATGTCGACGATGTAGGGCAGTTGTCGCACGTGGCGCGGGAGCTGGCGCTGATCAAAGTGGCGGCGACTCCGAAGACGCGGTCGATGGTATTCGAGCTGGTGGAGGTTTTCCGGGCTCGGATTGTGGACCTCGCGCCGGAGTCGATGATGATCGAGATTACGGGTGTGGAGAGCAAGATCGAGGGCTTGATCCAGGTGCTGAACGAGAACGGGGATCGGATTCTTGAGATTTCCCGCACGGGGCGGATGGTGATGCGGCGCGGTCAGCACACGAGCCGCGTGCTTGAGGCGATGCGGGTGCCGGGAGTCGAGACGGTGGAGGACAAGATTGGGGACGATGGCGCCGCGCCGAGCGATTTGCTGATGGCGGAAGAAACAGGGTTTTGAGACAGGGAACAGGGAATAGGGAATAGAAAACCTGAGCACCGAGCACCGAGCACCGAGCACCGAGCACCGAGCACCGAGCACCGAGACGCTAGTCAAATTTGGCGATCACGGCAACGATATTTCGAGATCAGAAGAGGAAACGTAATGGCGAAGACTTATCACGATCAGGATGCGGATCTGTCGCTGATCCAGCAGAAAAAGGTTGCTGTGATTGGCTACGGGTCGCAGGGGCATGCGCACGCGCTTAATCTTAAGGATTCCGGCGTTGAGGTTCGCGTGGGATTGCCGGCGACGAGCAAGTCCGTGGAGAAGGCGAAGAAGGCCGGCTTACAGGTGACGAGCGTGAGCGACGCGGCGGCGTGGGCGGACGTGATCATGATCCTGACGCCGGATCACTCGCAGGGTGAGACGTACGCGAAGGAAATTGCGCAGCATATGAAGAAGGGCAAGACGATCATGTTCGGGCATGGGTTCAACATTCGCTTTGGGGCCATTGTGCCTCCGGCGGAGATTGACGTTTCGATGGTGGCGCCGAAGGGGCCTGGGCATCGCGTGCGCGAGGTGTTCATTGAAGGCGGCGGCGTGCCGTGCCTG
>Ga0182015_10003581_pt1 | contig 17288 bp, 13 predicted proteins | sample 712P3MmetaG_FD_120478 | JGI IMG/M metagenome (GOLD analysis project Ga0182015, IMG submission 120478) | Permafrost microbial communities from Stordalen Mire, Sweden - 712P3M metaG | ecosystem: Environmental > Terrestrial > Soil > Wetlands > Permafrost | place: Sweden: Stordalen | collected... | reverse complement strand
TATTCAGCTTGTTCAGTTTAAACGTCGGATAAAACGCGTGCAGGATCGTCGCGTGGTAGGGATCGCGCGCGTTCTCCATATACAGCTTCCAATTGCCGTGCATCACTTGGTGCTGGTAGCCGAGGACTTCGATCGGGCGGTCGAGCACGCGGCGAATGTTCGCCGACATGGCTTCACCAAGGTACGTCTCGAGCGGCTCGGCCCCGTCGCCGAACGTCCCGAAGATCAGGCCGCAGAACGTCTCCACGCGCAACCGCTCGAGCCCGTGCTCCGTGGGGTCGAACCCCGGCGGCATGCCGCCCTTACCGGCGATGCCGTTGCGGAACGGGACGCCGCGCAAGTTTCCGTCGAGATCGAACGACCATGCATGGTAGACGCACGTCAGGTTGGTGCGGTTCGCGAACGGCTCGATACACAGTAGCGACCCTTTGTGCGAGCAGCGGTTCACGACGGCGTTCACCCGCCCGTCGGCCGTGCGGATCAGCAGGACCGGCGTCGCCGCGACGTTGGTCGCCTTGATGTCCCCGGGCTTAGGAATCTCGGCCTCGAGCCCGAGAAAATTCCAGGTCGGGCCGCGGAAGATCAGCTCGTTTTCACGCGCGAAGATCGCCGGGTCGGTGAAGACCGCGTAGGGGACCCGCCGGTTGCCCTCTTCCGGCCAGGTCAGCAGTCGCTCGTCGGTCTCCAGCATGGGGAAGAAATTTCCCGAAACCGCGTTGAATCCGCCTTTAGCCCATCCGATTTTTGCGAGGACCCGTCCATGATCGCGCAACCAGCCTCACGCACCGAGTACGTTCGCCGCATTCGCGACCAGCATCTGGCCCCGCTGTGGGACGTTCTCGGCGGCCTCGTCACGCCCGAGCCGAAGACGGTTATCGCGCCCTACCGCTGGCGCTACCGCGAGATCCGCCCGACGCTGCTCGAGTCGGCCACCGTCATCAGCGCGAAAGAGGCGGAACGCCGCGTGCTCGTCCTCGAGAACCCGAAGCTCCCGGGCGAGTCGAAGATCACGAACAGCCTCTTCGGCGGACTCCAGCTGATCATGCCGGGCGAGGTTGCGCCGCCGCACCGGCACATCCAAGCCGCGTTGCGCTTCATCATCGAAGGCAACGGCGCGTACACCGGCGTCGACGGCGAACGCACGTTCATGAAACCCGGCGACTTCGTCATTACGCCGTCGTGGACGTATCACGACCACGGCAACACGACGGCCGAGCCGATGGTCTGGCTCGACGGCCTCGACATGCACATGGTGCGGCTATTCGAAGCGAGTTTCCGCGAAGGCTGGATCAACGAGGATCCGATCGAGCCCACGAAGCCCGAGAACGATTCGCTCCATCGCTACGGCGCGAACCTCGTACCGATCGAGAACAGCCATACGCGCAACACCTCGCCGATCTTCAACTATCCCTACGACCGCACGCGCGAAGCGCTCGCGGCGATGCAGCGGGCCGAAGATCCGAGCCCGTGGTTCGGCTACAAGATGCGCTACATCAACCCGTTGACCGGCGGCGACGCCATCCCGACCATGAGCACGTTCATGCAGTTGCTGCCGAAGGGCTTCGAGACGAAGGCGTATCGCGCCACCGACAGCACGGTCTTCGTCCCGGTCGAAGGCACCGGCACGACGACGATCGGCGGCACGACCTTCGACTGGGAACCGCACGATATCATCGTCGTTCCGAGTTGGATGAAGTACACGCACAAGGCCAGTGACGACGCGGTGATCTTCTCTTACTCCGATCGCGGACCGCAGGAACTGCTCGGACTCTGGCGCGACGAGAAGTGACGGCTACGGCATCTACGGGTGCCCGCCAAAACATCGAAATCAACGGCGCGACCATTAGCTATCAGCGGGGCGGCGCGGGCGCGCCGCTGCTCTTTCTCCACGGTGCGGGCGGCGCGGCCGACTGGACGCCCTGGATGGAGACGCTCGCCGCAAGCTACGACCTGATCGTCCCCGATCATCCGGGCTGGGGCCGCTCCGACATGCCGGAGTGGTTCGACAACGTGCACGACCTCGCGTACTTCTATCTCGACTTCATGGACGCGCTGGGACTGAACGATGTCCACATTGCCGGAAGTTCGATCGGCGGCTGGATTTGCTGCGAAGTCGCCGTCCGCAGCACGGCGCATCTGAATACCATGACGCTGATCGATCCGGCCGGCTTGCGCGTCGCCGGAGTGCAACGCTTCGACATCTTCCTCTCCTCACCCGAAAACCTCACGCGTGCGATCTACCATGACCAGTCGATCGCCGAACGCCTGCTCGCAGCCACGCCCACGCCGGATCAGGTCGATCTTCTCCTGCGTAACCGCTATGCGAGCGCGCGCGTCGGCTGGCAGCCGCGGCTTTACGACCCGCACTTGGCGAAGTGGCTGCATCGCGTCAAGATCCCGACCCTCGTCGTCTGGGGCGAGAACGATCGTATCTTCCCGCCGGTGATGCAGGCCGAATTCCTACGGCTGATTCCCGGCGCGCAAGCGGCGACGATCCCGAACTGCGGCCACCTTCCGCACGTCGAATGCACGGCTGCGTTCGTCGAGCACCTCAACCGTTTCGTTGCCGGAGCCCGCGCGTGAGAATTCTCGCCTTTCACCTGATGCCGTACGTGGACATCAATCCGGACTTCGCAGAAAAGCACGGCGGCGCATGGGTGACGCTGCCCAACGCCTACTTCGACCGGAAAGCCGGCTACGCACTCTACAATCGCTTTCTCGACGAACTCGAATATGCGGATGCCAGCGGTTTCGACGGCGTGTGCGTCAACGAACATCACCAGAACGGCTATGGGCTCATGCCGATGCCGGGCGTTTTCGCCGGCGCGCTCGCACGGCGCACGAAGGGTTGGCTCGCCCTGCTTGGGCGCGCGCTGCCGCTGGTGAACAACCCGCTCAACATCGCTGAAGAGTTTGCCGAAATCGATCAGCTCACCGGGGGCCGCCTGATCGCCGGTTTTGTGCGCGGCATCGGCGCAGAATACCACTCCTCGGGGGTGAATCCAACGGAGTCGCACGATCGCTTCCACGAAGCGCACGACCTGATCGTGCGCGCCTGGACCGAGCCCGGTCCGTTTCACTTCGAAGGCAAGTATTACGACTACGAGTACGTGAACACGTGGCCGCGCACGTACCAGGATCCGCATCCGCAGATCTGGATCCCCTCGCAAGGATCCAGTGAGACGATCCGCTTCGCGGCAGCCAAAGCTCATCGCTACACCTACCTGCAAACGTTCAGTCCGATCGCCGCGGTCGCCAAGTACATGCAGATGTACAAAGACGAGGCGCGCGCGCAAGGCTACGAAGCGACGCCCGACCAGCTGGGATGGTCGGTTCCGATTTATGTTGCCGCAACGGACGAGCAGGCGCGCGAAGAGGCGCGCCCGCACGCCGAGATGTTCGTCAACAAGCTATTAAAAATGGAAGTCGAGATGTTGCTCCCGCCGGGGTACACGACGTTGCAATCGATGAAGGGCGTGCTGGCGGCAAAAGCCGGCTTGACCGTCGACCGCACGCTCGAGAACTTGCTCGACACCGGCGCGTTCATCGTCGGCAGTCCCAAGACGGTGCGCGAGAAACTCGTCGAGGCGCAGCGCCAAATCGGTTTCGGCAACCTGCTGATGACGATCCAGTTCGGCACGCTCCCGCACGACTTGACGATGAACAACATCAAGCTGCTCGCCGAAGAGGTCGTGCCGTTCATCAAAGAGCACGCCGGGCTGACCACCGCGAAGCCGGCGGCCTGACGTGGATTTTGGCTTCACCGACGAGCAGAAACTGCTCCGCGAGACCGTTCGAAAGCTGATGGACGCGCACGCGCCGCCGGAGTACATTCGCCGGCTCGATCGCGAGCAGGGATACCCCTACGAACTCTACGCGAAATGGGTCGAAGCCGGCTTGCTCAGTATGCCGTTTCCCGAAGAGTACGACGGCCTTGGTGGATCGGTGATCGACTTGACGATCATCGCCGAGGAACTAGCCCGCAAGAGTCCCGACTTCTTCATGTCCTACGCCGGCAGCGTCTTCACCGGCCTGAACATCATGCGCAAAGGTACCGAAGAGCAGAAGCAAACCTGGTTGCCCAAGCTCTTCTCCGGCGAAGTGCGAATGTCGATCGCGATCTCCGAACCCGAGGCCGGTTCCGACATCGGTGCGATGCGAACGTTTGCCGTGCGCGAGGGCGATGAGTACGTCGTCAACGGGCAGAAGCTGTGGGCGACGGGCGCCGGTGCGAAGAACACCGTGATGAACGTCTACCTCAAGACCGATCGCGAGAAGAACTATCGCGAAGGCATGTCGCTGCTGCTGATCGACAACGATGCGCCCGGCGTGCAGTTGCGCAAACTCGACATGCTCGGCCGCCGCTGCACCGGAACCTACGAGGTCTTCTTCAACGACGTGCGCGTGCCGGCCGACCGTATCATCGGCGGTGAGAACAAGGGCTGGGACTGCGTGCTCTCGGGCTTGCAGATCGAACGCGTCTGCTCGGCAGCCGGCAGTTGCGGGGGCGCCCTGGCGGCGTTCGACCTCACGCTCGCGTACGCGAAGGAGCGCGTCCAGTTCGGTCGCCCGATCGGCACCAACCAGTCGATCGCCCACACCCTCGCCGATCTGCAGACCGAGATCGACGCGGCGCGCACGCTCATGTGGCGGGCGGCCTGGATGGTCTCCGAGGGCCAGGACGCCCTGCGCGAGATCACGATGGCGAAGCTCTTCGCCTCCGAGGTCTACGTCAAGGTCGCCAACGCCGGGATGCAGATTTTCGGAGGCTATGGCTATAGCATGGAGTACGATATCCAACGCCACTTCCGCGACTCACGCAGTTCGACAATTGCCGCCGGCACCTCGGAGATGCAGCGCAACGTGCTGGCCGGTCTCATGGGTCTCAAGGTTCGATAGGAGAACACGCATGGAAACGCTCGAAAAAACCGCGCATCACTGGGCCGAAATTCCGGCCGGCGACGTCGGAGACGCCGTGATCGCCGCAATGGCGCAGAGCGGCATCGACCATCTCTTCTTCACCTCCGGCGCTGAGATCGTGTGGTATCAGGAAGCGATCGCAAAAGCGACCGCGCAGGGACGCCCCGCGCCGAAGCTGGTCACGATGACGCACGAGCACGCTAGCCTCAACGCCGCGATCGGTTATGCGGCCGTGAGCGGTAAGCCCGTCGCAACCGCCGTGCACGTCGACGCGGGAACGTATAACTACGGCGGCGCGATCCACACTGCGGCGCACGCCGGCCTGCCGATCATGATCACCGCCGGCACGCCGCCGGTGTCGTATCCGGGCTCGATGCGCGGCGCGCGCGATCGCGGGGGCCACCTGTGGCTGCAGCAAACGTTCGATCAGAACGGCATCATCCGCAACTACGTGAAGTGGGATCATCGCCTCGAGTATCAGGATAATCCGGGGCTGATGGCCAGCCGCGCGCTGCAAGTCGCGCTCACCGAACCGCGCGGTCCCGTGTACTTGAGCGTTCCACGTGAGATCTCACTGATGCCGGCGCGCGAGACGACGTTTCCGACTGCCCAGCAGCTCGGCATTCCGCGCTCGGCTACCGCCGATCCCGAGGGCATTCGTGAGATCGCAAAACGGCTGCTCGCAGCCGAGCGGCCCTACCTCGTCGCCTCGAGTTCGGGTCGCGACCCAAAGACGATGCCGGCGCTCGTCACGTTGTGTGAGTTGCTCGGCTTGCCGGTCGCAACGTCGGCGTTCCGCGCGTACAACTGCTTTCCGATGACGCATGCGCTCAATCTGGGCATGGTCCGCCTCGACGACGCGGACGCCGTGCTCGTGCTCGAAGCCAACGTACCATGGGTTCCGGGCCCAGCGGCACCAAAACAATCCGCCTACATCGCGGTGATCGATTCCGATCCGATCAAGCTGCGCACGCCGACCTATGAGTTCACGGCCGATATCCGGCTGACCGCCGGCGCGCTCGGCGCGATTGAAGCGCTCACCGAAGCGGTTCGCGCAACGATCACCGATGCCGACCGTGCGCGCATCGCCGCTCGCCGCAAGCGCTACGATGAAGCGCACACGACGCGACTGGCCGAGCTCGAGCGCGATGCGCAGACCCGCTCGAAGAAAACGCCGATCGACAAGCTCTGGCTCTCACACGAAATTGGTGCGTTCGCGGGCGAAGATTCGATCGTGTTCGACGAAACGCTCCCGCACAATCAACTCGAACGTTATTTGAAGTGCTCGCAGCCGGGATCGTACATCGCGAATCCGGCTAGCAGCGGCGGCTACACGCCCGGCGCGGCGTTCGGGGCCAAACTCGCCGCACCCGGCAAACACGTCATCGCCGTCACCGGTGACGGCTTCTACATGTTCAGCACAGCCAACGCCGCACTCTGGGCCGGCCGGCACTACAAGGCGCCGTTCACGGTCGTCGTCTATCAAAATCGCGCGTACAGCACCGGCACGCTGCAAGTGTCGTCGGTGTACCCCGATTCGTATGCGGCAAAGACCGGCTACGAAGGCGGAACGTTCGATCCGCCGATGGACTTTGCCAAAGAAGCCGAGGGCGCGGGCGCATACGGTGAAAACGTGCGCGACCCGGGAGAAATTCTACCGGCGCTCCGCCGCGCACGCGAAGCAAACGGGCGCGGGCTGCCCGCGGTCATCTCCGTGTGGGTCGAACCGCTCATCTGAGCGATCTGACCGGCAAGGCCATCCTCGGGTTGGCGCAACTGGTCCTCACGTTGGGGCTTCTGCTCTTCGCCCCCGCGTGGACGTTCGATTATCCGCTCGGCTGGTTCTATCTCGGGATTTTCGCGACATCGGCGGCACTGATAACCGCATATCTCGCCAAGCACGATCCGGCACTGCTCGAGCGCCGAATCCGGGCCGGCCCGCGCGCGGAGAGCGCACCGCTGCAGCAGGCGATCCAAGCTGTTGCCGCACTGTCGTTCGCCGGCATGTTTCTCGTCGCTTCGCTCGACCATCGGTTTTCGTGGTCAGGCGTACCGGTCGTCGTGGCGTCGGCCGGAGACGTCGCCGTCGCGTTTGGGTTTCTGTTTGTTTTCGCCGTGTTTCGCGAGAACACGTATACGGCGGCGACGATTGAAATCGCGCCCGATCAAACCGTCGTCTCAACCGGGCCCTACGCCGCCGTGCGCCATCCGATGTACGCGGGAGCGCTGATCCTACTCGCCGGCACGCCGCCGGCCCTCGGATCGTGGTGGGCGCTCTGCCTGCTCGCGCCGATGACGATCGCGATCGTCCGGCGGCTGCTCGACGAGGAAGCGTTTCTCGAGACCCATTTGCGCGACTACGCCGACTACGAGCAACGGGTTCGCTACCGGCTCGTGCCCCGCGTCTGGTAGCCGGGCGCAGCTACCCGGTCGCCGTCACTCACAAGCGCTGCCGTGCAGCCAACTCGGCGAACGGTCCCGGCGCCTCGACGAGTTCCGCGTACGTGCCCTGCTGCGCGACGCGTCCCCGGTCGAGGACGATGATACGATCCGCGTGCACGATCGTGCTCAAGCGGTGTGCGATCACAACGCGGGTCGCGCGCATTGCGCTCAGGCTTTCGGTCACGATGGCCTGCGTCTGGTTGTCGAGAGCGCTCGTTGCCTCGTCGAACAATACGATGCGCGGCTTGTGGGCGAGCGCCCGCGCGATGAGAATGCGCTGCCGCTGGCCGCCCGAGAGTCCGCCGCCGTCGTCGCCCAGCATCGTCTCGAGGCGCATCGGCATCTTCGCGATGTCGGCGGCGAGTCCGACGACGCGCGCTGCCTCCCACGCCTCGTCGTGCGTGAGCATCGTGCCGCAGGCGATGTTCTCGAAAATCGAGCCCGGCAGCGTCTTCGCGGTTTGGAGAACGCATCCGATCTGGCGCCGGACGGCGCCCAGATCGAGCGTCGCCAGGTCGTGACCGTCGAAGAGGATCGCGCCTTCTTCGGGTTTCTCGAAGCCGAGCAACAGGCGGAACATCGTCGACTTGCCGGAGCCCGACGAGCCGACGATGGCCACGAATTCGCCGCGTTCGATGGCCAGATCGACTTGATCGAGGATACGCCGGCCCTCGACGTAGGAAAACGCGACTCGCCGCAAGGCGATCGCGCCGCTCAGGCGCCCGGGGTCGGCGTTGCCCTCGTGGATTTCCGGAACCGCGTCGAGTAACGGCTTGGCCCGTTCGTAGATCGGCACGATGCGTATGATCTGGGTCAGCGCGTCGCCCAATCCGAGCAGTGCGCCCAGCACCTGGCCAAACGCGGCGCTGATGGCGAGAAATGCTGCGGCGGAAATGGGTTCGCTGCGGAATACCGCGACTTCGGTCACGATGACGAGCGTGGCCACGCCGGGCCACAAGGCCTGGAAGATGCTGAAGCGATAGCCGATCGTCCCGACGCGTGCCGTGAGACGCCGCATCGTGCCGAAGCGGTCGAGCCAGCCGACGAACGCGCGCGACTCAGCGCGGCTCACGCGCAGCTTCGCAATCCCTGCGATGACTTGCAGGACGTAGGCCGAGATGGCACCGCCGCGCGCCGAGAGATCGCGGTAGAGCGGGAGCGTCAGCAGTGCCTCGACGGTGGCCGCACCGATCGCAATGAGGGCCAGCAACCCGCACACGACCGCAAGGCGCGCGTCGTAATACAGGATAACGAAAAAGCTGCTGAGCGAAAAGACGGCGCCGAGTGCGACCGAGAGCGTGACGCCCGTGACGTACTTCTGAATCGTTTCGATTCCCAGCGCGCGATCGGCCAGATCGCCGACGGCGTACTTGCGAAAGAACGCGGCCGGGAGGGACAGGAGCCGTTCCATGACGGCCGCTTGCGCTTTGCCGCTGGCGCGCGTTTGGAGACGCAGGACGAGCAAGTTGCGCACGAGCTCGACGCTGGTTGCGGTCGCGCCCGTAAGAATCAACGCCAGCGCGATCAGTCCGAGACTCCCGCGCAGGCCGTTGGGGATGATCGTTCCGTAGATGACGCCGACGGCCAGCGGAACGATCGCGCCGAGGAACCCCGCGATGAAGCCGAACCCGACGATGCCCAGGAAATCGGTGCCCGATCCCGGCACCGCCACGCGGATCAGCTCGGCGGCGCCGATCGCCCGCGTCGGAAGCGTTCGTATGAACACGTAACCGTTCGATTCGATGCGAGCGGCGAGCACGTCGTCAACGATCGTCCGCGTCGCGGGGCGATCGGGGTCGACCAGCGCATAGCGCCGTCCCCCGCGCGCCGGTAACAGCGCGACCGGCCGGCCATCGCAAAATCCCAGCAGGGCGCCCTGCTCGCGGCGCCACCAGCGACCGTGCAGCGCGACGCGGCGGATCGGCACGCGCGACGCTTCCGCGATGGCGCGAACCATCGCTTCGGCGTCCGGATAGTGATCGCGCGGCGCTTCGATGACGACGCCCGAGGCCCGGGCGACGATGTGCGCGGCGGCCACGATCGGGTCGTCCTCGACGGCGATCGGCACGACATCCGGATCGAGCGCATGCGCGGCCGCGTCGAGCGCGCGCTCGAGCGCCACGCGGTCGTGATGGCGCGTGACGTTTTGCCGCTGCTGCCGGCGTTCGTTCTCCTCGGTCGACGCCGTGCGCCACGCAAGCCACATCGCGCGCGCCGCAAGGGCCACGGCCGCCGCGACCTCCTCCGCCGTCGCATCCTCCGGCCGGCCGAGCGATGCGATCGTCGTGTCCTCGAGGGCGCGCAGCGCGTGCTGCGGGGAGAGCGCGACGACGTCGCCGGCGCCCAGCGTGACGCCGAAGTAGTTGGCGGAGCCGCGCATTATTCGTGTGTAGGCCACGGGCGTCGAGGCGACGACCCGCGTTCCCGCCGGGACCTCGATCTCTTCACGACCTGGCGAGATCGCCGATTCGTTCCCACGCTCACCGAGATCGGGCCGCTCGCCGAAGAGCAGCGTGAGGTAGCCGCGCACCGCCTCGTCGCGATCGGCCGGCCGCATCTCAGCCAGCGTCACCGGCGCGAGCGCACCGGGAGCAGCCGAGATCAATAGCCCGTAGCGGGCGTCCCCGTCGTCGAAATGCGAACCGAAGATGGCGCCGCCGGCGGGCACCGCGCCGAAAAATGAGCGCCGGCCGCGCGGCCGGCCATCGCCATCGAGTTCGACCGCAAAAACGATCGCCTCACCGTTGCCGACCCGCCACGCCCCGGCGTTCGCGACGACCGACGTATCGTGCGCGAGATCGGGCTCCGCGATACTCATCCGCTGGTCACCAGCGCCCGGTAGAGTTCGCCCCGCGCGACGAGTTCGTCGTGCGTGCCGCGCTCGGCGATCGTCCCGTCGTGCATGACCAGAATCTGATCGCAATCGCGCACGGTGCTCAGGCGATGCGCCACGATCAAGCACGAACAGCCGCGCCGGCGCAGGTTCGCGTCGATGTCGTGCTCGGTGATCGGATCGAGCGCGCTGGTTGCTTCATCCAGCACGACCAGGGACGGATCGCGCACGAGCGCGCGTGCAATTTCGAGCCGTTGCCGCTGGCCGCCGCTGAGATTTGCGCCGTCCTCGGCGACCAGCGCCTCGTAGCCATCGGGCCGTGCCACGATGTCGGCGTGGATCATGGCGTCGCGCGCGGCGCGCTCGACCGCCGCTACATCAAGCCCCGGATCCCACAGGGTGACGTTCGAGGCGATCGTCCCTGCAAAGAGCACGATGTCCTGATCGACGAAGGCGACGTCCGAAACGAACGCGAGCGGATCGATCTCCTCGCGCTCGCGCCCGTCGAAGAGAATCGCACCTGACCAGGGGCGATAGAGCCCCGAAACCAGGCGCGAGACGGTCGACTTCCCGCTGCCCGTCGAACCGACCAGCGCGACGCGTTCGCCCGGCCGCAGGGCGAACGAGATATCCGTGATGGCGGGCTTGGCGAAGCGCGCATAGCCGAAGGTGACGTCGCGCAGCTCGAGCGCGCCGCGCAACCGCACGCTCTCCGTCCGGGCGACCGGCTCCGGTTCGGCGGGGTAATTCATCACGTCGCCGAGCCGGCGCACGTCACCGTCGATCTGCTGCACGTCGGCGCCCAAATCAACCGCCAACTGAAACGGCGCGCTGAATTGCTGGGCGAGCATCGCGAGCGCGAACAGCGTACCCATCGAGATCTCGCCGCCAATCACACGCCACGCGCCGATGGCCAAGATCGCTGTGGTGTTCAGGACCGTCAGTAGCCGCGGGACGCCGCCGAGTAGTTGCGAGGGAATGCTGAAGCGCTGGCGCGCGTTGATCGTGCGCGACTGGCGGGCCAGCCAGCGCACCAGCAGCGCGGATTCCGCCCCGGCCGCTTTAATGGTCTCGATGCGTGCCAGGCCCGACACGGCCGTGGCGGAAAGTTCGGCCTCTTCTTGCAGTAGCGCCGTCGACGCCTCGGAACGCCAACGCGCGACCAGCCGGAGTGCGACCAGGTTGAGCGAGGCGAACACGACCGTGATCGCCGCGAGCACGGCGTCGTAGGCGACCATCACCGCGAGGTAAATGCAAGCCGTGAGCGCGCCGACGACGGCGGCCGCGACGCGACGCGAAAGCAGATCGGCCACCCGGTCGTTACTGCTGACCCGATACGCAATCGACCCGGCCGAACGCTGCGCGAAGAACGTCATCGGGAGCGCCAGCACGTGATTGACGAAGCGCGCTGCGCTGCCGATCGCCAACTTCGATTGCAACCGCAGAATTGCGTGCTGCTGCAATTCGAGGAGTGCCGTTTGCAGGATCAGTGCCGCGACGAGCATCGCGACCAGCGGTCCGAGCCATCCCTTATCACCGGTGACCAGCACGTTGTCGACGAACGATTTCGTGAAGGCGGGCAACATCAAGCCCGGGACGACCAGCGCGAACCCGGCGCCGACGATGAACGCAACCGAGCTCTGTGAAGCGGAGACGCGTCCCCACAGCGTGGCGAGCGTACTGCGTACCGCACTGCCGCGGTGAAAATCCGCATTCGTTGCAAACGTCAACGCGATGCCGGTGTATCCGGAGTCGAACTCGGCCGCATCGATCGTCCGCCGGCCGAACGCCGGATCGTTGACGCGCACGCCGCGCTCGGTGATGCCTTCGACCACGATGAAGTGCGCGAAGCGCCAGAACACGATGAACGGCGGAGTTATCTGCGCCAGTGCGGCGACGTCGCGCTTGAATCCGTGGCCGTCCAAACCGTAATTGCTCGACGCGCGCACGATGTTCCCGGCCGTCGAGCCGTCGCGCGACACGCCACACGCGACGCGCAACTCTTCGAGCGGGACGCGCCGTCCGTGGTAGGCGAGGATCATCGCTAGACAAGCCGCGCCGCACTCCACCGCTTCCATTTGCAGGACGGTCGGGGTGCGGACGGGGTGCGGTGCCGTTAGCATCATTGCGAGCGCGAGAAGATGAGCTCGATCGGGTGGCGCTCCTGCACTTGGATCGTGGCCGTGCATGGCGTGCCGCCCGCCGGTGGCGCCGTCGCGCCGAAGACACCGCTCCAGGCGAGGCTGCCGTCCGGATTCTTCTGAAGCTCCAGTTGCACTTCCCGAACCGGCACGGCGGCGGAGAACTGGGCTGCGAGCGCATCGTCCTGCAGCGCGTTACGAATGCTTTCCGCGCTAGCCGGGTAGGGAGCGACGCTTACGACCTGCGCGTGCACGGCGCGTCCGCCGAGCGCGGAAACGTCGGCCGGGACGACGTTCGCGGGCATCCCCGGCTCGACGTGACGATCGCTTGCGACCGGCACGAAGACGATCGCGCGCAGCGACGCGCCGGCCGGCGCCACGCTTGCCACCGGATCGCCGCGGTGAACGAAGAGGGTTGCCGCTCCGGAGATCTCGACCACTGTGCCGTCTTGCGGCGCGCGTAACGCAACGATCTGGCCGTCCGGCGTTCGTTCACGGGCGACCGCCTCGCCGCGCCGCACGCCCTGCCCGACCGCTACGTCCACCGTCTGAATCGTCCCGTCGTCCGGCGCGCTGATGACCGCGGTGCCGCTGCCCGCCACGAACACCCCGCGGCCGGCGACCGCAACGGGGATCGTCCCAAAGCAAGCCCAGGCGAGCGCCAGAACGACCATCAGGAGGATCGCCGTGAGCGCGAGCGCGCTGCGCGCTGAGACGATCGTGATGGCCTCATCGAGACGGTCGACCGAATCGATCGCCGCGACCGCTTCGGCACGAAAGAGCGGATCGTTCACGTTAAGGCGGATACTCCTTGGGGGGCAGGTTGCGGCTCGGCCAGGCGGGACCGTCCGGACCCGGGTGAAAACAAAGCGCGTGCTCGTTTGGTCTCTCCGCTGGTCTCTCCGCGCCGCTTGCCGATGCCTGCCATGTTGGTTCGCGACGTTTGCCGTTCTGGCCGTCATGTGCGGAGGCGCCGGCGCACAGTCTGCCCCCGCGCCTGCGCCGCAAGCGCCGTTGGACGCCCCCGGCGTCGTGAGCTACGCGCTCGAGCACAGCCCGCAGATTCTCGCGCTGCGGGCCGTCGTCGCCGCGGATGAGTCGGTCTACGCGCACGCGCACGCGGCCGAACTTCCGGCGATCGCCGGCACGCTACAGAACACTTTGGAAAAGTCAGAGAATGCTGCCGGGATCTATTCGCAATACGGCGTTAACCCGGCGTCGCAGTTTTCCCAGAACACCGCGCAGATCGGCGCCAGCTGGAACCTCCCCGCCGGCGGCGCCGCCCAAATCACGGCGCAGGAAGCAAAGCGGGCCCTCGAAGCGGAGCGCAACGACCTGCGCCGGGCCGAACAGCAGCTCGCGGGGACGGTCGCGGCCGCGTTCTACGACTTGGCGGCGCGTCAGGAGACCGTGCGCGTCGCCGCGGGCGACCTGGACTACCAAAAAGCGCTGCTCGATGCCGCGCGCTCGCTGGAACACGCCGGCCGCATTGCGCCGGTCGACACGCTGCGGGCGCAGGTCAACGCGCTGCGCGGCCAAGGGCGGCTGGTAACCGCTCAAGCCGATGCGGCAAACGCCGAGGAGGCGTTAGCGCAATCGATCGGCGCCCCGGCAACGACGGCGTTTGCCGTGCCCGCCGCCGTGCCCGAGCCGCCCCTCCCGGCCCAGCCGATCGAGGCGCTGATCGGCATCGCGAGCACGCACCGCAGCGACGTACTGGCCGCGCGCGCGACGCTTGCCAACGCAACGCTCGCGAACGGGCTTATCGATACCGATCGGTATCCGCAGATCCAGCTGACCGGTGCGTTCGGCAATTCCTACTCGCCGACGCAAGGACCGATCGTTCCCGGCGGCGGCAATCCGGGCTTTTGGCAGTTCGGCGTCACCTCATCGTTGACGTTGCCACTCATTGAGTACGGCGCGCGGCGGGCGGCGCATGCGGCGGCGCAGGCGCAGATCACCGCGGCCGGCGCAGCGCTGTCGTCGGTCGAGTACGCCGTTGAGTACGACATCCGGCGCGCGCTGCGCAACGCCCAAACAGCGGCCGCGAACCTGCAGACGGCGAAGGAAGCCGCGGACCTTGGGCGGGAGTCCGTCCGTATCGCACAACTCCAGTATCGAAGCGGTTTGATTTCATATACCGATGCTTCCGCGGCCGAACAATCGGCCGTGGAAGCGGCCCAGGAACTCACGGCGGCGCGCGTGGCCTACATCACAGCCGTCATCCGGCTGCGCGTCGCCGTCGGCGCCGACGATCCCGTGGCGATCGTCCGGGATACGGCCGCATGACCAACCGGCGAACGATCGTCACCGCATCGGCAGCCGCCGCACTGATCGCGATCGTGGTGATCGCCGCGTTCGTATGGCCGCGGCGAACGGTCGTGAGCGCCCGAGTGCAGATCGTGCGCTACGCCGATTTCGAGACGACGCTTCCGGAATTCGGCACGATCGAGCGTCCGAACACGCAAACCATCGCCGCCATGCAGCCCGGCTCGCTCGAGCGTTTCGCGGTTCGGCCGGGCCAGCGCGTGCGCGCCGGCACGTTGCTCGCAACGATCTCGAATCCGCAACTGGTGAGCGCCGCCGTAACGGCGCACGCCACCTATCTCGCCGCCGCGGGCCGGGCGGCCGGTGCGGTGGAAGCCTATGCCGTCCTTCCGCAACAGAACCGATTGAGCGTCGATCAGGCTGCGGCCGCGGTCGACCAAGCGCGACTGGCCGAAGATCAGGCGCGCAGCGACCTGGCCGCCGGTGCGGAGACGGCTACGGGCTTCGGCGGCGACTCGGCCTCGGAGCAACGCTCGATCGCCGATGCAAACGTCGCCAAAGCCGAAACGGACGCGCGCGAGGCGGACCGCATCTACGACGCGAACCGCGGCCTCTTCGCCGACAAAGCGATCTCGCACGATGCGCTCGACCAATCGCAGGCGCACGCGGCGGAGATGCACGTAGCTCTCGACCGCGCGTTACGGCATCGCGACGAAAACAACGCGAACCTGGTGCATGAGGCACCTCTGCTGCGTGAGCGGTTGCGGGCCGCTCAGGATGCCTTGGTGCAAGCGCAGGCGGCGCTCGCGGCGGCACACGCGAACGCAGCGCAATCGCACGCCGGCGACCTCGACGCGGCGCGCGCCGACGCCGCGGCGCGCTACAGCGACTGGACGTTCGCGCTCGCGCAGGCGGCCGGTCTCGAAATTCGCGCGCCGTTCGACGGCACGGTGGAAACCGTCGCCAACACGCAGAGCGATGCGACGCGCCCGCTCCAGCCCGGTGATCCGGTCGTCGCCGGCACGGCATTGTTCACGCTCGCGACCAGCGACGACTACGTCGTGCGGACGACCATCGACGAGCAGGACGTTGCCGCGGTCGCCGTCGGTCAGCGCGCGCGCGTTAGCGGCGAAGACCTGGGCGGGCACGTGCTGAGCGGCCGCGTTGCCTCGATCAACGCGGTCGCGCAGAAGAGCAACGATCCCGCCAACGCGTCACACCAAGTCGTCACGACGGTGCGTCTCGCCGGGGCCCCGGCGTTCGTGCGCGAGGGAATGACCGCCAACATCGACATCATCACGAACGTTCGCTCGCACGTGCTCGTGGTCGATCCGGCCGCGATCCACCGCGATGCGGACGGCGGCACCTACGCCTTCGCCGTACGCAACGGTGTCGCGGTGAAAACCCCGGTCACCACCGGCGCGATGAACCAATTCCAAGCCATCATCAGCGGAGGCCTCGCCAGCGGCGATACGGTCGTCGCGGACCAAATCAGCGCAGTGGCGGACGGGGTCGCAATCCGCCCGGAGCGCTAGCGCCGATTGCGCTCGATGAAGGCCTGCAAGGCTCGGGATCGTGAAACTGTTCGCGCAGGACGCCCGGGACTTCGGGTTGACGATCGTCGTAGGTGCAGAACGGACACGCACGCCCGTACGGGAAGCTACGGCACATCTTGGGGCGTTGCGCGTAGATGGTACACTTACGCGTCTCCGTGTCTAAGAAATTGCACCCGAAATGATCGGCACCGTTCTCGTCTTTTCCGAGCGGGATCAGCATGTGCTTGAGAAACCAGCGCGCGCCGGTCTCGGCCGGATCTTTGGCCAGCTCTTCGAGATACTCCATCGTGACGTAACGGTCGCCCGACCGGATCGGCCCGATGTCGATGCAGCAATAGCCCGGGCACGCAACGATGGGTTCCTCTGAGTTCGCGCTCATTTTGGTCTTCGTTTCTAGAACGCAACGCGCCGCGGGGCCTCTTGCCGAGCAGGCGATAGCTCGCTTGCTCAATGCTCCCTATCGTGGGCGTCACAATTGCGCCGGACGAGGCTTATCACACATGATTGCGCGCGTCGGTTAGCAAAGAGCCAGGTCCCCACACGCCCTGGAGAGTGTTATCATGGCTGACGAAAAACGCGACGAATCGGCGCCACTCGAGCCCGAAGAACTTGATGAAGTTGCGGGCGGAGCATACGATGCATTTCTGAAAATCGATCCGGCCGGCGGCACGGCCGAATCGTTCCAGAAGATCAACGAAATCAACTAACCACTCCATCCCGCCCGCGCGCCGCGACGGCGCGCGGGCATCCTTACGTCGCCGGGAGCGCGCCACCGAAGCACAACGTGATCGCTTCGATCACACGCTTTGTTTCGTTCGGGTTCGCCACCTGAATGCACGCGGCGCCGGTCGATCGCGCCGGGTAGTCGTTGCCGCCCGGAAAGAGTGCATCTCCGACGTAGATCATTTCGTCGATCGTCACCTTGAGGATGTCGCGAAGCTTTCGGATGCCGTAGGCTTTGTCGATGCCGGGGAGCGTGATGTCGATCGAGGTCGACCCGCCGAGGTTCACGGCGAAATCCGGCAGCAGCGGGTCGAGGATGCTCTTGATTTTGTGGCGCTTGGCAAAATCCGGATCCCACGTCTTCTTCGCCTCATATGGCGCCTCTTGACCGAGCGCCGAGTAGGT
>Ga0182015_10003580_pt1 | contig 17292 bp, 14 predicted proteins | sample 712P3MmetaG_FD_120478 | JGI IMG/M metagenome (GOLD analysis project Ga0182015, IMG submission 120478) | Permafrost microbial communities from Stordalen Mire, Sweden - 712P3M metaG | ecosystem: Environmental > Terrestrial > Soil > Wetlands > Permafrost | place: Sweden: Stordalen | collected... | reverse complement strand
GCGGCCAGCCCCGGAGCGGCCAGCCCCGGAGCCGCCCGGCATGGGGCCGGCCCCGGCACCGCCGGCCCAGCCGCCGAGCCCGGTGCGGTGCGCACGGCTCCCGGCGAATAGGCTGGCAATGCCATGCGCCCCATGCTCGCTTACACCTCCGCGCGGATCCTGCTCTTCCTCGCCGCGCTCGGCCTGCTATACCTCATCGGAGCACGCGGGCTGCTGCTCGTCGCCCTCGCGCTGGTCATCAGCGGCATCGTCAGCTTCGTCGTGCTGTCGCGGCAGCGGGACGCGATGTCCGGGGTGCTGGTATCCCGGCTCCGCGGTTTCCGCGAGCGCCTCGATGAGGGCGCGCGGGCAGAGGACGACTGACCGGGCAGCGGGCGGCAGGCGCAGCGGGTTACGGCTAGCTGGCGGACAGCCAGCCGCCGGACGTGAGCAGGCCGAGCACGGCGGCGGTTGCCTCCGGCCGGCTCAGCGCCGAGGTGTCGATCACCAGGTCAGCATCGGCGGGTTCCTCATACGGATCGGACACCCCGGTGAAATGGTCGATGAGGCCGGCCCGTGCCTTGGCGTACAGGCCCTTCCGGTCGCGGGCCTCGCACACTTCGACCGGCGTGGCGACATGGATGAGCAGGAAGTCGCCGGTTTCGCTGACCATCTCGCGGACCCGTGCCCGGGTCGCGGCATAGGGCGCGATCGGCGCGCAGATCGCGATGCCGCCGTGCCGGGCGATCTCGGCAGCCACGTAGCCGATGCGCAGCACGTTAAGGTCACGGTCGGCCCGGGAGAACGTCAGCCCGGCGGACAGCATCTGCCGCACCAGGTCACCGTCGAGCAGGGAGACCCGGCGGTCGGCTCGTTCGGCCAGCGCATCGCGCAGATCCCTGGCGATGGTGGATTTGCCCGAGCCGGACAGCCCGGTCAGGAAGAGCACGAAGCCGCGCTGCGCGCGCGGCGGCCGGGCGGAGCGCAGTTCCCGCGCCACGGCGGGCGGCGTGAACCATGCGGGCACCTCGGACCCGGCATCCAGCAGGTCCCCGAGCTCGTCCGGCGGGAGCTCGGCCCGCTCGGTGCCGGTCTCGATCAGCGAAAGCGGCCGCCACACGTCCGCTGCCGGGTCGTACGCCCAGTCACCCGCCGAGACGACCGGGATGACCGTGTCAGCGGCCGCGCCCGCCGAGCCGCCCGCGCCAGTGCCGCCAGTGCCAGCGCCGCCGTCAGCGAACAGGTGCGTCGCGCCGTAGGCGGCGGCGACCACTGCGCGGGCCGCCAGTTCCTGGGCTGGGCCGCCGCCGCGCCTGGCCAGCGGGACGGGCACCACCAGCGTGCGGGCCGGCAGGCTGCCGGCCGCCGCGAGCAGCGTCCGGATCAGCGCTTCGGGCCTGGTCACCACGTCAGCCGGGCCCGCTATCAGCGGCAGCAGCAAGATGGTGGCCTTGAGCTGCCCGGCCAGGTGCCGCAGCTGCCCGATCTGGCGGCTGTTCAGCGGTCCGCGGGTCGCGCAGGCGAGCACCGGCCCGCCGCCGATCCTGGCCCTGACCTCGGCCGGGCTGAGCTGCAGCCGCCGGAACGGGCCATGCTCGGGCTCGCGGTGCGCGGTGACCTTGCCGTCCAGCCGGACCAGGCCGCCGCCGGCCTGGCCCGCCGGGACCGGGGTCCGCCCGGCGACGTCGAGCACGGCCAGCGGGGTGCCCTCAGGATCAGCCAGCATGACGCGGGCGGCGTCCGGCGCGATCGCGCCGGATGGTACGTCGAGGGTGACGGGGAACGGCCAGGGCGTGCCGTCGGCCAGCGTGCCGCTGGCGGCGACCGAGGCGACATCGGCCGCGCTCAGGTACCCGCTCAGCGGCGCGAACGCGCCCGACAGCAGCAGCTCAAGGTCCGCGAGCTGCACCTCGTCCAGGGTCCAGGACGGCCATCCGGCCAGCCCGGTAGCGGCATCGGCATGCGCCCCTGCAGTCACGTCATCCTCCGTCGCGATGGCGCCCGCTCCGCGGCGCACCGGGTTACCCGCGCAGCGCTCGGAGCTGTCAGCCACCCGAGGGTACACGGAACGCGAGGCCAGGGCAGTGCGGCCCGGGCAGCGCGCGCGACTGCACCGGCCGCCCGCGCGACCGCACCGGCCGCCCGCCGGGCGCTTACACTGGAAGGGTCCCGCGTCCCGGCCTCCGGCGGACCCGAGGGGCCACTTGCGGCCTGCCCGGGCGCCGGGCGCGGGCACTTCGTGCTGCCTATGCAAGGACGCAATGAGCCTCTCCGGTCTTCTCACCGTTATCGCCGATGACCCGCAGCTGCGGACCGCGCTGGAAGCAGCAGGCGGCGAAACCGGCCATCCTGCCTCGGCCGGCGCCGCGGGCGCCGATCTCATCGGCCCGCCCGCGCTCCGCCCGCTGCTCGCCGCCGCGCTGACAGCCCGTAGCGGGACCGGCCAGGACGACGCCGGCAAGCCGGCCGCCGCGGGCAGGTTCGTGCTCGCGGTCACCGCCACGGCCCGCGAGGCCGAGGACCTGACCGCGGCCCTGAACTCGCTGCTGCCCGCCGCCAGCGCGGCCTACTTCCCGCCCTGGGAGACGTTGCCGCACGAGCGGCTCTCGCCGCGCTCGGACACCTCCGGGCAGCGGATCGCGGTGCTGCGCCGGCTGGCCCGCCCGGACGACAACAGCGACCCGAGGTCAGGGCCGCTGACGATCGTTACCACACCGGTCCGCGGCCTGCTGCAGCCGATCGTCGGCGGGCTCGGCAACACCGAGCCGGTCGTGCTGCGGGCCGGCCAGGAAGCCGACCTGGACGAGATCGTCGTCCGGCTGGTCGACATCGGCTACGCCCGGACCGACCTGGTGGAAAAGCGCGGCGACCTCGCCGTCCGCGGCGGCATCCTCGATGTCTTCCCGCCGGCTGAGGAGCATCCGCTCCGGGTCGAGTTCTGGGGCGACACGGTCGAGGAGGTCAGGTCCTTCAAGGTCGCCGACCAGCGCAGCCTGCAGACCGCGCCCGACGGCCTGTGGGCGCCGCCCTGCCGCGAGCTGCTGCTGACCCCGCTGGTCAGGGCGCGGGCCAAGGCGCTGGCGGCCGAGCATCCCGGCCTGGCCGACGTGCTCGGCAAGCTCGCCGACGGCATCACGGTGGAGGGCATGGAGGCCTTCGCGCCGGTGCTGGCCGAGCGGATGGACCTGCTGCTCGACTACGTGCCGTCCGGCGGCTGCGTGCTGGCCTGCGATCCGGAGCGGATCCGGGCGCGGGCGGCCGACCTGGTCCGGACCAGCCAGGAATTCCTGGAGGCCTCCTGGGTGAACGCGGCGGCCGGCGGCGAGGTACCGATCGATCTCGGTGCCGCCGTGTTCCAGCCGATCACCCGGGTCCGCGCGGCGGCGGCGGCGCTCGGGCTGCCCTGGTGGACCATCGCCCCGTTCCAGTCAGAAAACACGGCGGCAACGAGCACTGCGGACCACCCTGATCCCGGCGCTGAGACTGCCGTCGCGGCGGCGGAAACCAGCCGTCCCTCGTTCAGCATGGAAGCGATGCCCGCGGAGACCTACCGCGGTGATACCACCCGGGTGCTGGCCGACGTGGGGCAGTGGCTCGGCCAGGGCTGGCGGGTCGTGCTGGTCACCGAGGGCCACGGGCCGGCCCAGCGGCTGGCCGAGCTGCTGCGCGGCGAGGGTTTCGGCGCCCGGACCGGCGACCTCAGCGGGCCGCCCGAGCCCGGCATCGTGTACGTCACGACCGGCATGATCGAGCATGGCTTCAGCTGGCCGTCGGTGCGGCTCGCGGTGCTGTCCGAGAACGACATGGCCGGCCAGCGCGCGGGCCGCCGGGACGCCCGCCGGATGCCGAGCAGGCGGCGCGGCGGGATCGACCCGCTGCAGCTGACGCCCGGCGACTACATCGTGCACGAGCAGCACGGCGTCGGCCGGTACCTGGAGATGACCAGCCGGACCGTGCAGGGCGCGACCCGGGAGTACCTGGTCATCGAGTACGCGCCGGGTAAGCGCGGGCAGCCGTCGGACAAGCTGTACCTGCCGACTGACCAGCTGGACGAGGTCACCAGGTACGTCGGCGGCGAGGCGCCGAGCCTGCACCGGCTGGGCGGCGCGGACTGGGCCAAGACGAAGGGCCGGGCGCGCAAGGCGGTCCGGGAGATCGCCGCCGAGCTGATCCGGCTGTACTCGGCGCGGACCGCGTCCCCGGGGTACGCGTTCGGCCCGGACACGCCGTGGCAGCGCGAGCTGGAGGACGCGTTCCCGTACGTGGAGACGCCGGACCAGCTGGCCGCCATCGACGAGGTCAAGCGGGACATGGAGAAGCCGGTCCCGATGGACCGGCTGATCTGCGGTGACGTCGGATACGGCAAGACCGAGATCGCGGTCCGCGCTGCCTTCAAGGCCGTGCAGGACGGCAAGCAGGTAGCCGTGCTGGTGCCGACCACGCTGCTGGTCCAGCAGCACACCGCCACCTTCGGCGAGCGCTACGCGCCGTTCCCGGTCAAGGTCAGGCCGCTGTCCCGGTTCCAGGGCGACGGCGAGATGACGGAGACCATCAGCGGCCTGGCCGACGGCACCGTCGACGTGGTGATCGGCACCCACCGCCTGCTGTCGCCGGAGACCCGGTTCAAGCAGCTGGGCCTGGTGATCATCGACGAGGAGCAGCGGTTCGGCGTCGAGCACAAGGAGTACCTCAAGCGGCTGCGCACCGAGGTGGACGTGCTATCCATGTCGGCGACCCCGATCCCGCGCACGCTGGAGATGGGCGTGGCCGGGATCAGGGAGATGTCCACCATCCTCACCCCGCCGGAAGAGCGCCATCCGGTGCTGACCTTCGTGGGGCCGTACGAGGAGAAGCAGATCGGCGCCGCGATCCGGCGCGAGCTGCTGCGGGACGGCCAGGTCTTCTTCGTGCACAACCGGGTGGCCTCGATCAACAAGGTCGCCGCGCGGCTCGGCGAGCTGGTCCCCGAGGCCAGGATCGCGGTCGCGCACGGCCAGATGAACGAGCACCTGCTGGAGAAGATCATGGTCGGCTTCCTGGACCGGACCTATGACGTGCTGGTGTCGACCACCATCGTCGAGTCCGGCCTGGACATCCCGAACGCGAACACCCTGCTGGTGGACCGGGCCGATGCCTACGGCCTCTCCCAGCTGCATCAGCTGCGCGGCCGGGTGGGCCGCGGCCGGGAGCGGGGCTACTCCTACTTCCTCTACCCGCCGGAGAAGCCGCTCAGCGAGACCGCGCACGAGCGGCTGGCCACCGTCGCCCAGCACACCGAGCTGGGCGCGGGCATGTACGTGGCGCTCAAGGATCTGGAGATCCGCGGCGCCGGCAACCTGCTCGGCGGCGAGCAGTCCGGGCATATCGCCGGCGTCGGCTTCGACCTGTACGTGCGGATGATCGGCGAGGCGGTCAGCGAGCTGCGCGGCGACGGCCCGGCGGAGCGGCCCGAGGTACGGGTCGAGCTGCCGGTCAACGCGCACATCCCGCACGAGTACGTGCCGGGCGAGCGGCTCCGGCTGGAGGCCTATACCCGGATCGCCGCGGTGGATTCCGCCGAGGACCTGGCCGCGGTCCGCGCCGAGCTCACCGACCGGTTCGGCCCGCCGCCCGAGCCGGTGCTCAGCCTGCTCGCGGTGGCCAGGCTGCGCGCGCACGCGCGGCATGCCGGGCTGACCGACATCACCCTGCAGGGCAATCACGTCCGGTTCTCGCCGGTGGCGCTGCCGGAGTCGCGGGAGGTACGGGTGCAGCGGCTGTACCCGAGGACCTTGCTCAAACCAGGGGTGCGTACGATGCTCGTACCGGTGCCGAAGGCGGTGCCCGGCGGAAGCCAGGGACGGGCTGCCACGGGCGCGCGGTCAGGGCAGGTCACTGCGATCGGTGCCCGGCCGCTCCGCGATCAGGAGCTGCTCACCTGGTGCGAGGAGCTCGTCGAGGCAGTGCTGCGCGGCCTCGGGCCGGTCGCACCGGACGCTTGAGTACCGGACGCTTGAGGAGGGACGTCGTCGTGCTCCGCACCTCGATGAAGATGGCGGCTGCCGCGCTGGCAGCCGGCGCCGTGCTGACCGCCTGCGGGCCGGTCGAGTTGGGCGCCGCCGCGGTCATGACCAGCCAGCGGATCTCCACCTCGACGCTGGCCGCCGAGGTTTCCAACCTCAACCAGGGCTACCTGAAGTACAAGGGCAAGATCTCGCTGCAGTACCCGGTGTCCCAGATGCCGCAGCAGGTGCTCAGCTGGCTGGTCAGGTTCCGGGTCCGCGATCAGCTCGCCGCGGCCCGCGGGATCAAGGTGACCCCCGCGCAGGTGCAGGCGGCGCTGACGGCGATCACGTCGCAGGCCCAGTCGTCGACGCCCGGCACGAAGGTGAGCCTGACCGAGCTGGCGGTGGCCAATGGCCTGCCGCCGAACCTGCTGACCGCGCTGGCCCAGTACCAGGCGATCCAGTCCGACCTTGTCAGCCGGATGGACGGCGGCACGCTGCCGAAGTCCTCCGCGGCGCTGCAGGCCCTGAGCACGCAGTTCGCCAAGGACGAATGCCTGGTCGCCAAGGGACTCGACATCAAGATCAATCCCCAGTTCGGCAGGCTCGACTACAGCCAGTACTCGATCATCCCCGCTCCGGCCGTGCTGTCCGCGACGGGGCCGTCGCCGTCGCCGTCTCCCTCCGCCTCGCCGTCAGCGTCACCGCAGCTGACACCGGCCTGCTAGGACCGCGGGTGGCGGACGCAGGCGAGGACGAGGCGGCGCAGCCAGGCCCGGCCCAGGCCCGCCGGCCCGGCAAGGGATCCGCCGGGCCGGGCGCGGCCGCTAACCCGCCCGGCGCGCGCCTGCTCGAGCTGGTGGCCGTGATGGACCGGCTGCGCACCGAGTGCCCCTGGGATGCGAAGCAGACGCACGCCACGCTTGCCCCGTTTCTGCTGGAGGAGAGCTACGAGGCGGTAGATGCGCTGGAGAGCGGTGACCAGGCGGCGCTCTGCGAGGAACTCGGCGACGTGCTGCTCCAGGTCGCGTTCCATGCCCGGGTCGCGGCGGAACGCACCGACGGCACCGGCTGGACGATTGACGACGTAGCCGGCGGCATCGTCGACAAGCTGGTCCGCAGGCACCCGCACGTGTTCGCCGACGTGAGCGTCTCCGGCGCGGACGAGGTAGTGCTGAACTGGGACGACATCAAGGCCGCCGAGCGCGCATCCCGCGGCGGCCCGCCGCCGTCGGCGTTCGACGGCGTGCCGCTCGGCCAGCCGGCCCTGTCGCTGGCCGCGCAGCTGCGCCGCCGGGCGGAGCGGGCCGGCGTGCCCGGTGAGCTGGCCGAGCTGGCGCCCGGGCCGGCGGTGAGCGAGGTCGGCGCCGAGCTCTTCGCGCTAGCGGAGCGGGCCAGGGCCGCCGGGCTGGACCCCGAGTTCGAGCTGCGCGCCGCCGCGCGGGCCTACCGCGACCGGGTGCTCGCCTGGGAGGAAGAACGCCGCCAGCCAGGCTGACCGCCCGCCGCGCCGTGGCCCCGCGGCCTGCGGCGTTCCGCGCCGCCCGCCGCGTTCCGCGTTCCGCGGCGCCACCCCCGCCGCCTGCCGCCTGCGGCGTTCCGCGCCGCCCGCCGCCCGCCGCGTTCCGGGTTCCGTGGCGCCGCGCCCGCCGCCTGCCGCATTCCGCGGGGCCGCAGCTCGCCCCGTTCCCCCGCGCTACGGCGTGGCCGCTGCGCTGGCCTGGCGCGCTCGACTAGGCTCCGATGCGGACATGTCCGCACAGCACCAGTCGGGAGTTTTCACCGTGGCCTCCATCGAAGCCGTCTACGCCAGGCAGATCCTGGATTCGCGCGGCAATCCGACCATTGAGGTCGAAGTCATACTGGATGACGCCACGATCGGCCGTGCCGCGGTGCCCAGCGGGGCATCGACTGGTGCCTTCGAGGCGGTGGAACTCAGGGACGGCGGCGCCGAGTACGGCGGCAAGGCCGTCATGAAGGCAGTCGGTGCGGTCATCGACGAGATCCAGCCGGAGTTGCTCGGCTACGACGCCGACGATCAGCGGCTGGTGGACCAGGCGCTGATTGACCTCGACGGCACGCCAGACAAATCGCGGCTCGGGGCGAACGCCATTGTTGGCGTCAGCCTCGCCGTTGCTATCACCGCCGCCAAGTCGTCCGGCCTGCCGCTGTTCCGCTACCTCGGCGGCCCGAACGCGCACGTGCTCCCGGTGCCGATGATGAACATCCTCAACGGCGGCGCGCACGCGGACAACAATGTCGACATCCAGGAGTTCATGATCGCCCCGGTCGGGGCGGCCACCTTCGCCGAGGCGCTGCGCTGGGGCTCGGAGACCTACCACGCGCTGAAGTCGGTGCTCAAGCAGCACGGGCTGGCGACCGGCGTCGGCGACGAGGGCGGTTTCGCGCCCGAGCTTGAGCACAACAGGGCGGCGCTTGACCTGATCCTGGAGGCGATCGGGAAGGCCGGCTTTACCCCCGGGCAGGATGTCGCGCTCGCCATCGACGCGGCCGCCACGGAGTTCTGCACCGACGGCGCTTACGCGTTCGAGGGTGGCAAGAAGAACGCTGCCGAGATGACCGGCATCTACGCAGACTGGCTGGCCGCCTACCCGATCGTCTCGCTGGAGGACCCGCTGGCCGAGGATGACTGGGCAGGCTGGCAGCAGCTGACCGCGGAGCTGGGCGACCGGGTGCAGGTGGTGGGCGATGACCTGTTCGTCACCAACCCGCAGCGGATCCGCCGCGGCATCGATGAGCGCTCAGCGAACTCGCTGCTGGTCAAGGTCAACCAGATCGGCACGCTGACCGAGACGCTGGATGCGGTGACGCTGGCCCAGCGCAGCGGGTTCACCTGCATGATCAGTCACCGGTCCGGCGAGACGGAGGATACGACGATCTCCGATCTTGCCGTCGCGGTGAACTGCGGTCAGCTGAAGACCGGAGCGCCGGCCAGATCGGAGCGGGTCGCCAAGTACAACCAGCTGCTCCGCATCGAGGAATTGCTCGGCGACGCGGCAGCCTACGCCGGGAAGGCAGTCTTCCCGCGCTCGGCCGCCGGCGGCGGATGACACCTCCCGCTGGCCCGCGCTCGCCGGCGCCGGAGCGGGCCAGACTCACCAGCCGGGCCGCCGTCCTCGCCGTGGTGATCTGCGCCATCGCGCTGAGCCTCGCCTACCCGGTGCGGGAGTACATCGGCCAGCGGCGGCAGATCGACCAGCTGGAAGCCCAGCGGCAGACGTACGAGGTCCAGCTGCACCGGCTCGAGGCGCAGCACCGCAAGCTGACCGGCCCGGCCTACGTCGAGCAGCAGGCACGGGACCAGCTGCACATGTGCCTGCCGAGCCAGACCTGCTACGTGGTCATCCCGCCGAGGCCCGTCGTGAAGGTGGCAGCCCGGGCCCGCCAGCCGGGCACGCCGTGGTACGAACGGCTGTGGCACTCGGTACGCGCGGCAAATCAGGCTCCCGCGAAATGACCCCCGGCGGCCCGGGCGGGGCGGATCCCGGCGGGGCGGATGTCGCGGTAGTCGCCCGTCAGCTGGGCCGGCCCCCGCGTGGCGTGCTCGGCGTCGCGCACCGGTGCCCGTGCGGCCTGCCGGATGTCGTCGAGACCGCGCCCCGGCTGCCGGACGGCACGCCGTTCCCGACCCTGTACTACCTGACCTGCCCGCGGGCTACCGCGGCCATGAGCAGGCTGGAGGCAGCCGGGCTGATGCGGGAGATGACGCGGCGGCTGGCCGAGGATCCCGGGCTGATGCAGGCGCAGGCGTCCGCGCACCGCGACTATCTCGCCCGCCGGGACGCGGCTGCCGGCACCGCCGGCGTCCGGCCGCTGCCGCCCGATGCTGCCAGCGCCGGCGGGATGCCGGACCGGGTCAAGTGCCTGCACGCCCTAGCCGCGCATGAGCTTGCCGTCGAGGGCTCGAACCAGCTGGGACGCGAGGCCGTCCAGGCCGCCGGGAGCTGGTGGGCGGCCGGCCGATGCGTGACAGTCCCGCCCGCCGAGACTGCCGCACCCGGCGCGGTAGCCACCCCAGGCAGCGCCGGGCTGTGAGCAAGGCAGCCGGCCTGGTTCGCGCTGCGGCGATCGACTGCGGCACGAACTCCCTTCGCCTGCTCATCGCCGACGTTGACCCGCGCCAGGCCACGATGGCCGATCTGGCGCGCCGGATGGAGATCGTCCGGCTCGGCCAGGGGGTGGACGCCACTGGCCGACTTGCCCCCGATGCGCTGGACCGGACGTTCCGCGTGCTCGAGGAGTACGCGGCGCTCATCTCCGGCAGCGCTGCTGATGCTGTCCGGATGGTAGCGACGAGCGCTACCAGGGACGCCGCGAACTCCGCTGAGTTCGTCCGCGGGGTCACCCGGATTCTCGGCGTGCCGCCGGAGGTCCTGAGCGGTGACCAGGAGGCTCGCCTGTCCTTTACCGGCGCCACTGCCGAGCTGGCGAGCCCGGGGCCGGCCGGCCAGCGGTTCGCGCCGCCATACCTGGTCGTCGACATAGGCGGCGGATCGACCGAGTTCGTACTCGGCGGCCGCCAGCCAGGAGCCGCTGTGCCCGGCGGCATGACGCCGGCCCGTGCCCAGCCGGCCCGTGCCCAGCCGGATGCCGATCGGGCTGGCGCAGCGCAGGCGGACACAGCTTCGGCGAGCGCAGGGCCGGCCCGCCAGATCACGGCCATCTCCGTCAATATTGGCTGCGTCCGGATGACCGAGCGGTACCTGCACTCCGACCCCCCGGCGGACACCGAGATCGCGGCGGCGGTCGCAGACATCGACGCAGCGATTGGCCGCGCCGCTGCCGAGGTACCCGCGCAGCGCGCCTGCACGCTCGTGGGCCTGGCCGGGTCAGTCACTACCGTGGCTGGCATCGCGCTTGGCCTGCCTGCTTACGACGCCAGCAGGATTCATCATGCCCGGATCCCGGCCGGCGAGGTGCACGCGGTGACGCAGATGCTGCTCGGCCAGACCCGCGCGCAGCGCGGCCTGATCGGCGTCATGCACCCGGGCCGGATCGACGTGATCGGTGCGGGGGCGCTGGTACTCGACCGGATACTTATCCGGCTGGGCTTCGCCGAGGTCGTCGTCAGCGAGCACGACATCCTGGACGGCATCGCCTGGTCCATGGTGGATCACCATGCTGGATGAGCCAGCGCCCCGCGGCGCCGGTGGCGTCGGCTCCAGCCCGGTGCCGCCCGGCACCGGCTGGCCGGACGATCCGGCGACGCCGGCCACGCCGGTTGCGGCTGGCCCGGCTGACGTCCGGTCACTGGCCGCGACCGCCGGCACCCTCGCCGAGCTGGCGGCCAGGCAGTCGGTCTGCCGGGCCTGCCCGCGGCTGGTGGGGTGGCGCGAACAGATAGCGGCGGAAAAACGCCGCTCGTTCGCCGCCGAGCGTTACTGGGGACGGCCCGTTCCCGGCTGGGGCGCCGAGCAGCCTGCCATGCTCATCGTCGGCCTGGCACCGGCGGCACATGGCGGGAATCGCACCGGGCGGATTTTCACCGGGGACCGCAGCGGAGACTTCCTCTTCGCCTCTCTCTGGCGGTGCGGTCTGGCCGCCAGTCCCACGAGCGTCACCGCCGGGGACGGCCAGCAGCTGCTGGGAGTGCGCATGGCCGCGGCGGTCCGCTGCGCTCCGCCCGCGAACAAGCCGTCGGTTGCCGAGCGGGATGCCTGCGCGCCGTGGCTGACAGCGGAACTTGAGCAGGTCCGCGCTTCCGTCCGCGTCATCGTCTGCCTCGGTCATTTCGCCTGGCAGGCTGTCTGGCCGCAGCTGGGCCTCGCCGGGTTCGCCCTGCCCAGGCCGCGGCCTGCGTTCGGGCACGGCGCAGAAGTCCGGCTCACCGCGGCATCCCGGGGTGACGGCAGCGCGAGTGACGGCAGCGCGAGCGGCGGCAGTCGCAGCGGCGAGACGTTACTCATCGGTTGCTATCACCCGAGCCAGCAGAACACCTTTACCGGCCGCGTCACTGAGGACATGCTGGACGCTGTGTTCCGGCGCGCTCGGCAGCAGGCCGGCCTGTAACGCCCGGGCCAGCGACGCGTTTACGGAGCGTAATACTTGTAGTGAAATGGTAACGCAGCGTATCCGTAATCCCGGAGAGAGGAATTAAATAGGCGAAATTGACCCCGGATCTAACCGATAATAATCCGCCGCCCCTGCGTTTATCGGAACCGTTCGGGGTATCCTCATGAAGCCCCCGTAGCCCAAAGGAAGAGGCCGGCCCCCTAAAAGGGTCCCCAGTGTCGGTTCGACTCCGACCGGGGGTACATAGCACCTCAGGATGTGGCATTGCCGGACATGCCACCCAGGATTTCTTGATCGGTTTCTCCTGTCCGAGCTGCCAGGCACCGGACCGTACGTGCTTTCCTAGCCGCGTCGTCGGCGCCGCGGCTATAGGCCAATCGTTTGCCTGCCTGCCTGTGCATCAAAGGCTCCGTGGCCGCTGGCAGCCGATCCTCGATTGCCCCGTCGAGCGATCTTGTTGCGATATAAAATGGCACGTTGACATCCGCTGAGTAATCGTTTACGAATTCTCTCAGGGAACGTTCACCGCTGCCCCGGGTCGCCGCAGACAGGTGGTCACGGGCGCTCCTGAACCAGATGTCCCGGATGTGCGGACCAGATGCGAGGCAGCGGCCCGCCACGGTTGCAGGCGCGACGTCCGGCACCGTCACGACGTACAGCCGGGCGTCAGCGGCCTCGGACGTGCCATCGCGGACGCAATTTCTCGGACGTGGCACCGCGCCGACCGGGGATAGCCCGGACGTGGCCTGCAGATGCGCGTGCCTCTGCTGCTGATGGGTTGTAGCGGACTGGCGCGGCGGAGAGGTGCCACGAGCTGGCGGTCATGAGACGGACTACGCGGGCAGTCGTGGGATGGACTGCAAGGGTGTCAGCCGCTGATGTTGGGCCCTGCGCGTGTCATGGTGATCCGCACGATAACCCGGCGCTCGCGCTCCATGGCGGCCCGGTAGTCGTCCCAGTCCGGGTGCTCGCCGGCGACGCTCCGGTAGTAGCTGACCAGAATCTCCATCGCCTCGGGCAGCGGAACGATCTCCGCCGTTCCCTCCGCCTGGATCCAATCGCCGTAGAAGCCATCGTTCAGTACGCAGAGCGAAGCGCGTGGATCGCGCCTTAGGTTCCGGGTCTTGACGGCGGTCTCTCGGGTGCTGACCAGCACCCGGCCTTCATCATCAATCGTGGCGGCGACCGGAGAGAGCTGCGGCCGTCCGTCCGCCCGCGATGTAGCCAGTACCGCCCGGTGATGGGCGCGCAGGAACTCGCGGGCAGTGTCGAGGTCCATCTCAGGCGCTGTTGAGCCTGCTGCGGCGCTGGAGTTCGTACTCGTGCACGATCGCGCTCGCGTAGCCGTGGGTCAGGCCGTGCTCGTCCGCCAGCCAGTACGCACGTTCCTCGCAGCGCAAGAACGAAGGACCAGATTCAAGTCTTCTGAACCACTCACGGAGATCTCGTCCTGTGACGATCGGGATGCGGGCAATGAGGTTCCTGTGCATCTCCGGAGAGTGGGTCATTGACAAGTGGCACCTCCAGGGGGGGCGAACTCCTATTGCTGCCGACACTGCACCACCTCCGGGCGTCTGACAACCCCCCAGAGCGAGCTTTCCGTTATGCCAGTTAAGTTCCCTCGCGGTGCCAGGCCCGAAGCCACCGCCGGGAGTACCCAGAGCTCGCGGCCGTGCCCGGCGCTGAGCCGAACCGGTGCGCTGGTCAGGAGAGTCGCTCAAAGATCATCGCCATGCCCTGGCCGCCGCCGACGCACATCGTCTCCAGCCCGAAGGTCTTGTCGTGGAACTGAAGGCTGTTCAGGATCGTCGAGGTTATGCGCGCGCCCGTCATGCCGAACGGGTGGCCGACGGCGATCGCGCCGCCGTTGACGTTCAGCCTGTCGAGGTCGATGCCGAGGTCCCGGTAGGAAGGGATCACCTGGGCGGCGAAGGCCTCGTTGATCTCGACAAGGTCGATGTCATCGATGGTCATCCCGGCCCGTGCAAGCGCGCACCGGGACGCCTCTACCGGCCCGAGGCCCATGATCTCCGGTGACAGCCCGGTGACGCCCGTGGAGACGATCCTGGCCAGCGGGGTGATCCCGAGTTCTGCTGCCTTGCGGTCGCTCATCACCACCACTGCCGCTGCGCCGTCGTTGAGCGGGCAGCAGTTGCCCGCGGTGACCGTGCCGTCCGGCCGGAACACCGGCTGCAGCGTGGCCACCTTCTCCAGCGTGGTGCCCGCCCGCGGCCCGTCGTCCGCAGCCACGACCGTGCCGTCGGGCAGCGTCACCGGGGTGATGTCGCGCTGCCAGAATCCGTCGGCTAGAGCTTTCTCGGCCAGGTTCTGCGACCGCACGCCGAACTCGTCCTGCTCAGCCCGGGTGATGCCGCGCAGCCCGGCGACGTTCTCCGCGGTCTGGCCCATTGCCAGGTAGACGTCAGGGATCGCGTCGTCCTGCCGCGGATCGTGCCAGACACCCACGCCGCCCGATGCCAGCGCGGCGGTCCGTTCCTCGGCTGCGGCGAAGACGGGGTTCTTCGTATCCGGCCAGCTGTCGCTGCTGCCCTTGACGAGCCGGCTCACGCACTCCACGCCGGCCGAGATGAAAGCGTCACCCTCGCCCGCCTTGATCGCATGGAAGGCCATCCGCGTGGTCTGCAGCGAGGATGAGCAGTAGCGGGTAACAGTGGTGCCGGGCAGGTGGTCATGGCCGAGCATCACCGCGACGAGGCGGGCCATGTTGTAGCCCTGCTCGCCGCCGGGCAGTCCGCAGCCGAGCATCAGGTCATCAATATCCGCCGGGTCGAGCTGCGGAACCTTGGCGAGTGCTGCGCTGATCATCGCGACGGTCAGGTCATCGGGACGGACGCTGGTGAGCGAGCCCTTGAATGCCCTGCCGATCGGCGAGCGGGCGGTAGCGACGACGACTGCCTCGGGCATGGCGGACTCCCTCGGGACTGGTAGTTAATCGCAGACTACCTCTGGCTCGCCGAGCCGGGCGCTTCGCTTGCGTGCGCCTCGCGGTGATCCACCATCCCGGCCAGGGCGTCGAGGGTGCCGGCCTTCATCGGCTCCCCGGACTGGCGGCCATCCTCACCGCGCCGCCAGGCTATGAAGCCGAAGCCGTTGAATCCGCCTTGCAGCACGTAGTCCGGGTAAGCCGCCATCCATCTGCCGACGCTGAGGCCGAATCTCGGGCCGGCTAACCGATCCTCGCTGCCGTAGCTGACGGGTGCTCGCTCCAGAATCCTGATGCAGGATGCTGGCGGCGCCCACAGCCTCCCCTGACTGCCTACATGGGATGGGCGTCGGGAGTGGCAGTGTAAGTGCGGCCGGCCGGGGTGGTCCAGGTGAAGATGCCAGGGGCGGTCTGCTGGAGGTTCCAGGACGGGTGGTGTTTGAGGATGTGGTGGAGCCGGCAGATGCCGCCCAGGTTGCAGCCGCAAGTGAGGCCGCCGTCGTCATAAGGAGTGGTGTGGTCGAGGTCGCCCCGCCATGCGGGCTGCCGGCATCGGAGGAACCGGCAGGTGAGGTCCCGGGCGGCGATGTACTCCTTCAGGCGGGGCGGGGGCCGGTAGGCAGGGCTGGCGGCGGTGTGCGCGCAACCGCCAGCCGCGGCATCAGCCGCGATGGCAGCGCGGGCGTGCCCGGCAGCCCTGCGGGCTGCTTGCAGGGCCAGGGCGAGGATCCCGCCCGGAGGATCCAGGTCCGATGGGCCTGGATCTTCGCCTGGTCCCGGGCCTGGCGGCGGGTGGCTCAGGATGTCTTCGGGGATGATCAGGGTGACCCGTCCGACCAGCCCGATCCCGGCACCAGGCTTCATCCCGGTACCAGGCCTGCGGGTGCCACGTTGTTTCCCGGTGCTAGATCCCGGCGGGCCGTCGCGGCCGCGGTGGCGGGGCCGGGGGATGCGGGTGACGGCGAGGGCCTGCCCGGTGGTGGTCGTGATAATGATCCGCCATTCGGTGCCGGGGTCGCTTGAGGCGGCGTGGGCGAGGCGCCGGGCCTGGGTAGCGGTGATCGGGCCGATCCGGCCGAGGTGCCCGGGCGCTGGGCTGATCCCGGCGAGGACCTGCCAGGGCAGGGATATATCCAGGAGCCCGGCGGGTGGCCGGCCATCGGCCGGCCGGCTACCGGGTCCGGCGAATGCAGGCGGGATCACCGCGGGCAAGTCCGGCCAGTCCCGGACCGGGCCGCGCCCTGGCCAGTCATCATCGTCATTGAGGTAGCCGCCAGCCGGGCTGTCATCGGGGCAGGGATAGTCCTCGTCGTCGCAGGGGGCATCCTGATCCCCGGGCGGCGGCACGTCCTCGTCCAGCCTGTCATCGGCGGGCGGATCATCTCGTCGGCTGGCGCGGGCCGGGCCTCCGCCGGTATTGCCTGCCTGGCCATCGCCCAGGTTATCGCCGTCCAAGCCTTCGCCGGGGCCGCCGCGGTCATCGTGAGGATCGTCGCCGGGATCATCGTCCGGGCCTTCGCCGGGGCAGTCTGGAGGTGCGTCGGGAGGTGCGCCTTCGGCGGGCGGGATCAGCGGGAGGGTGCCCAGGATTTGTCCCAGGAGTGCCTGGGCGCGGAGCAGGTCCATGCCGCCGCCGGCGCCGGATGCTTTCATGGCGCGGGCGATGGCATTGAGCCGTGCCATCGCCGCCGCAGCCAGAACAGCTGGCAGCCGCTGCCCGGCCAGCGTGGCGGTGTTGTGCTCGTCGGGGTACAGCACCACCTTCGCTTGTCGTTCGGCTTGCTTGCGGCGTTCTTCCGCGCCGCGGGGGTCGACGGTGATCACCGCGCGGCGCAACGCGGCGCGGAGCATCCCGGTGGTCTGCTCCCCGGCCGCGGGCAGCACCATGTCCTCGACCGCGCGCGCGTTCTGGTCGGTGAGCATCCCGGTTGCCTCGGCGATCAACCGCGCTCGCGGTACGTCGATTACCCCGGCGGCCAACGCCGCGCCGGTCGCGGCCAGCCGCCACTCCAGTTCCACCGCCAGGTCGCTCCACGCTGAGGCCCCGTACTGCGACATCGTCAGCTCGAGTGCTATCTCCGCGGCGGCTGATACCGGGATCCTGGCGGGGCGGCCGTCGGGGCCGGTGCCGATCTTCTCATCGCGGGCCGCGGCGCGGGCGGCGATCTGCGCGACCGCGGCCAGTTCCCGGGCCTGCGCCCAGGACGCGACCCGCCGCCATGACCCTGCGACCGCGGCCAGGTCGCCATCATCGAGCCCGGCCACGGGGGCACTAGCCAGCCACGCGGCCAGGTCCGGACCCGGCATGAGCCGCTCGGCGACCCGGCCCGCGACCGCCGCCAGCGGGATCCG
>Ga0182015_10003579_pt1 | contig 17292 bp, 15 predicted proteins | sample 712P3MmetaG_FD_120478 | JGI IMG/M metagenome (GOLD analysis project Ga0182015, IMG submission 120478) | Permafrost microbial communities from Stordalen Mire, Sweden - 712P3M metaG | ecosystem: Environmental > Terrestrial > Soil > Wetlands > Permafrost | place: Sweden: Stordalen | collected... | reverse complement strand
TTTCAGGTCCGCGCCGTCGATATGGAATTCCACGATCTTCGTGTCGGTGAGCGGGTCGCTGGCAAGATCGTGCTCGACCGCCGCTTGCACGCCGCGTGTGGGCAGCAAGGCTTGGAGCGCGGCATTTAATTGATCGAGAATCGTGCCGCCCTCCGGCGCCGTGCCATCGAACAGCAGCACGGATTTTTCCAGCGCGGCGGTGATTTCGTCGTCGGTGAACCACGGGATGTTGTCGTATTCCACGGCGTCGGAGGGCGCATCCTGCACCACAAATTCGAGTGCTACGCCGCCGGGGCTGGTTTTAAAGCGGTAATTTACTTGGGAGAACGTTCCGAGTTCAGAGAGTTGGTCGGCGGCGGCTTGCAGTTCGTTGCGGCCAATTTGCTGGCCAACAGTCAGACCACTGGCCGCGGCGATTTGATCGGTGGGATAGCGCTTCGTGCCGCTGACGGTGATGCTGAGGAGCTTCGAGGTTTGCTCCGCGGCAGCCTGCTGCGCCCGCGCAGGCGGCAGCAGCGCCGCAGCCAGAGCCGCGACAAGAACAACGAAGACCATGACACGCAATCGCACGGCGGATATTGTACGCGCGTCGCGACAAGGGCAAAAGTGGGCGGAGGCTACAGACGCTTCTCCGGGTTCAAACGCTCGAGCGGCCTAAGAGGCCTATTCTATTGGGACGGATTTGGCCAAGCTACGAGGTTGATCGACGTCGCAGCCGCGACTGCTAGGCCGCTTCAACGGTGAGTTTCAGGCCAACGGCTTTCGTGACCGCAACCAAGGTCGATAGGCGAGGATTGCCGCTGGGCGAGAGCGCCCGATAAAGACTCTCGCGCTCGATTCCCGCAGACTTCGCGACTTTGGCAATGCCCTGCGCCAATGCCAGTTGGCGTAGAGCAATCAACAGGACGCGGGGTTCGTCGTCATCTTCCAGTGCGGCTCTGAGATACTCGGCCGCAAATTTCGGGTCCTTGCGAAGTCGGCGAATGATGGTCTCGTCGTGCGAGATACTGGTTTTACGTTTCACTGCGGTCGCGTCCCTTCCTTGTAATCCTTCAGGAATCGTAATGCCCGGTCTATATCTTCCGACTGGGTGTGTTAGTCGCCGCCACACAGTAACAATGCGCAAGCTTTGCCGATCATCGCGAAATAAAGCCGGAAGCCGGGCCCCCAATCGATTCTCAGCTCGCACAAACCTTGGCGCAGCGGTTTCGAGTCGCCGAAGCTCCCGGCGGAGAGCCTGTTGATTCGGACTGCAATTTTCGCCTGCGCTCGGGCGTCTGCCAGTCCGGCCAACCACTCGTCGAAGATGTCTTTGCCCGCGCGGTTTACGTAGTGGCGAACCTCGATCACAGTCACTACTGCAACTTATAAATCACATCCCAGCAAGCCCGAGAGTTCGCCCGATTGCAAGGCGGGGGAGGCGACAGCGAGTGTAGCGAAGAGGCCTACTCGACGGTGACGGATTTGGCCAGGTTACGGGGTTGATCGACGTCGCAGCCGCGACGGACGGCGATGTGGTAGGCGAGCAATTGCAAAGGAATGATTTCAAGGATGGGGACCATCACTTCGGGGGCACACGGAATTTCGATCACGTGGTCGGAGGCTTCGCGGGCCTGTTGATCGCCTTCCGTGACCACGGAGATGACGATGCCGTCGCGGGCTTTGACTTCTTTGATGTTGGAGACGCTTTTTTCGTAGCGCGTCATGGAGGCGGGATCCGATTCGTCTCGCGTGGCGATGACGACTACCGGGAGATTTTGATCGATCAGGGCGTTGGGGCCGTGCTTCATTTCGCCGGCGGGATAGCCTTCGGCGTGGATGTAGGAAATTTCCTTCAGTTTTAGGGCGCCTTCGAGAGCTATGGGGTAATGGATGCCGCGGCCGAGGAAGAGAAAATCGGAGTAGCGGAAAAATTCGCGCGCGAGCACTTCAAATACGCCGGCTTCGTCGCCGCGCAGGACGGTTTCCATGCGGTGCGGCATGCGCGTCAATTCGAGCAGGAGTTTTTTCGACGTCTCGGTGGAAAGGCGGCCGCGAACTTGGCCCAGATACAGCGCGACCAGCATCAGAGCCGTGAGCTGCGCGGTGAAAGCCTTGGTGCTGGCCACGCCAATTTCGGGGCCGGCGTGCGTGAGCAACGTGCCCGTGGCTTCGCGCGTGAGCATGGAGCCGACCACGTTGCAAATCGCCAGTGTTTTGGCGCCTTTTTGCTTGGCTTCGCGCTGAGCGGCGAGCGTATCGGCGGTTTCGCCGGATTGGCTGATGCAGATGGCCAGGGTATTGGCGTCGATCAGCGGATCGCGGTAGCGGAATTCGCTGCCGTAATCGACTTCAACCGGCACGCGCGCCAGCCGTTCGATCATGAATTTGCCGGCAAGGGCCGCGTGCCAGCTTGTGCCGCAAGCGATGATCTTTAAATTGCGGAATTCCTGGAATTCTTTTTCGCTGATATCCATTTCATCCAGGAAAACGCGGCCGCTATCGAGGGACATGCGGCCGAGAAGCGTTTCGCGCACGGCTCGCGGCTGCTCGAAAATTTCTTTTTGCATGAAATGCTTGAAGCCGCCCTTTTCGGCCATGATCGGGTCCCAGGTGACGTGCTGCACGGGGCGCTCGATGGGGCGGCCATCGAAATCCATCAGGCGCACGCCTTGCGGCGTGAGCACGGCCAGATCGCCATCGGCCATGAAGAAAACGTCGCGCGTGTGGTAGAGAATCGCGGGAATGTCGCTGGCGACGAAATATTCGTTTTGGCCGAGGCCGATCACGGCGGGCGGGCCTTGGCGCGCGGCGACGATTTTGTTCAGGTCGCGGGTGGAAAGGATCGCCAGAGCGTAAACGCCGGTGAGCTGGCGGACGGTGCGGCGCACGGCTTCTTCGAGAGGACCGCCGCTCTCGTTGAAATGTTTTTCCACCAGATGGGCGATGACTTCGGTATCGGTCTCGGTGACGAATTTGTGGCCTTCTGCGATCAGCTTGTGCTTGAGCTCGGCGTAATTTTCGATGATGCCGTTGTGCACCACCACGATTTCGCCGGTGCAATCGCGATGGGGATGCGCGTTTTGTTCGGTGGGCCGGCCGTGCGTGGCCCAGCGCGTATGGCCGATGCCGTAGATGCCGTCGATCGGCGAGAGGCGCAGCGATTCTTCGAGATTGTGGAGTTTGCCGGAGGCGCGGCGAATTTCAAGTTTGCCGTCTTGCGTGACGACAGCGATGCCCGCGGAATCGTAACCGCGATATTCGAGACGGCGCAGACCGTCGAGAATCACCGGCACGACTTTCTTAGGGCCGATATATCCGACGATTCCGCACACGCGATTTGTCTCCTTCGCTGGACCGGCACGCGTCTGTGCCCGGCTGCCGGCGGCGGGGCCGGTGAATTCCTGCGATCGCTGACGCTATCGATTTCCCGTGCGACCGCTACTCGACGATCTCGAATCGAAATTCTTCGATCACGGGATTGCTGAGCACTTCACGCGCGATGCGTTCGACTTCCTTTGCGGCGGATTCGCGCGTGGCACGCGGCAAATTCATCACGAAAAATTTGCCCTGGCGCACGTCCTGCACGTCCTGGTGGCCGAGCGACGCCAGCGCCTTCTGGATCGCCTGACCCTGCGGATCGAGGACGGTGCCTTTGAGCATCACCCAGACATGAGCTTTCACGTTTCTGATTATATCAAGCCTGCGGATTTTCGCTTGCTGTCAAATATGGCCAAAAGGTGTTGCTTTTCGGACGCATCGAGGAAGGCGCATTCAAAGCCGGTGCGCGCGACGTGGACCAGATCGGTCGTGCTGAGGCCGATGCGGCTTGCTAGCTCGTATTCGCCGCTCAGCGTGGTCTCAAACATAGCGGGATCGTCGGATCCGAGCGCGACGCGAAGGCCGCGACGGAGGAACAGGGGCAGCGGATGCTCGGATTCGGTAGCCGACGGCGTGCCGCGCTGGCGAGCCAAAGCTCCGGTGCGCAGATTGCTTGTGGGGCACACCTCAAGGCACACGCCGGATTCGGCGAGCGAGTTCATTAGGCGCTCGCTGCGCATGGCGGCGATGCCATGGCCGATGCGCTCGGCACCGAGCAGTTCGATGGCGTCGCTGATGGCGGCGGGATCGCCGGTTTCGCCGGCGTGCACCAAGCGATGCAAGCGGGCTGAGGCGGCGAAATCATAAGCGGTGCGAAATTCGGTTGCGGGGAGGGACCTTTCGTCGCCGCCCATGCCGAAGGCGATCACGCCTTCGGTGCGGAGGGCCGCAGCATGCTCGGCCACTTGCATCGCGGCAGCTGGGCCGAACTGGCGCACACAATCGAAAATCCATGCGACGCGCACCGCCGGAAACTTTCGCGCGGCTTGACGCAGAGCGGCGAGATTCGCGGCGGGATCTTGCTTTCGCAACAACATCACGCCGACGGAAAGAGTGATTTCGGCGTACACGACATTCTGGTGGACGAGCGATTCGGCTAGACGCTCCAAGATCAGCGCGTAATCAGCCGGCTCGCGCAGGAATGAGGTGACCCATTTAAAGGCTTCGATGAATTGCGCGAAATCGCCGGGGGCGTAGCGCGCGGCTACCTCCGGCGCGGTGAGCGATACGCCGTGGCGCGCGGCGAGCTCGACGACGGTGGCAGGTTCGATCGACCCTTCGAGATGCAGATGCAGCTCGGCCTTCGGAAGCGCGGTGAGCAGAGTGGAGATTGTTGGGGCTGCGGGCACGGCGGCGCGGCGCGATTAACGCGAAGGCAATTCGGGGCGGCCTGCGTTGATCCAGGCTGTAAGCCAGTAGGAGCCGACGTCGGTGGCTGCGTCGGTGAGCTGGCGGATCACGATCGCGCCGGCTTGGTTGTAGAGGCGGTCGTAATATTGATCGTCGTAATTCGTCAGGCCGGCGTGGGCGCGGCGGTCGGCGAGCAGAATATTTTCAAGCCAGGCATGCGCGGAGAGGCAATCGTCGAACGCGTGATCGGTGGAATCGGGGATGAATGCAGCGTCATTCGGATGCATGGGGAAGAAGAGCGAGTAATGGTCGACCAGCGAAGAATCGAAGCGCGTGTTGACGCCGGGCTGGCCGGAGAGCGTGCCATCGAAATCGAGCGTGGTGTTGAACGGATCGTGCGCTTCGCCCACGTAGGCGGCAAGCCACGCGGCTGCGAGCTTGGCTTGCTCCCAATTGCCGGAGCGCATCGCGTCGCTGAGCTTCGCGCTGTAAACACCGATCTGCCAGGGCAGCACGCCGCCGGCCTGGACTTTGGCCCGGCCATATTTGGTGACGGCATTTTTATAATTTCGCGGCAGGGCGTCGAACGGAAACTTCCCATAGCGCTCGAGCAGTAGAATCTGATTGGGCCGCTCGGTGGCCGGATTCTTGGCCAGCCAATCGAGCGGATCGCTGGCGTGTTTTTCGATGAAATCGCGGTTGGAGGCGAAGAAAGGCTGAATTTCCGCGGGCAGCGTATCAACGGCCTTGCTCGCGATCAAGCGCTCGCCCGTCGTGCCCCAGGCGCGGACCAGCATTGGCGCAGACAACGCGACGATTGCCACGACCGTGGCGCGCAGGGATGCGCTGCGTACTGTTTTCATCAAAAGCTCACCTGGCACTCATCGGAACGATTCCGGCTGCCCCATCCAGCGTTCAGAAAAGATGACTCTACCCGCACTGTGTGCGGCGCGCAACCGCCGGGTTCGCGGGTAGCAACGCCGGCGCACTCGGATTCAAGCCCATTCGAGCTGGGCATAGCGCTCGATCAATTTCTTCACGCCGTAGTCGGAGAAGCGCACGGTGAGCTTGCGGTCTTCGTCTTCGCCTTCGACGGCGAGGATCGTTCCCGCTCCGTATTTCGCGTGGCGAACGCGGCGGCCCACGAAGGGGCTGGCGGTGGCGGCGGCCGAAGCGGAAGCGAGGCGGGGCCGCCATGCCGGCGCCGCCGCGGCGCTCCTGGTGCCGTGGCGCGAGCCAGGCGCTGTTCTGCGCGCGCGCCGCGCGAACTCTTCCGGAGAATAGGAATACTCTGGATCGGGCTCGTAGCGGCGCGTTTCGCCGGCGTCGGCCAGAGAGCCGGAGGCGGATTCGATTAGCTCGCCCGGAATTTCGGCGAGGAAGCGCGAGGGCAGGGAACCTTCGAGGCGCTCATTGCCATAGACGCGGCGATAAACGGCGCGCGTGAGCGTGAGCGTGTCCCGCGCGCGAGTCATTCCGACGTAGCACAGGCGGCGCTCCTCTTCGATATCGTCGGGATGATTCGCGGAGCGGCTGTGCGGGAAGACGCCTTCTTCGAGGCCAGTGAGGAAGACGTGATCGAATTCGAGGCCCTTGGCGCTGTGCAGGGTGAGCAGCGTGACGGTGGCGCGGCTGTCGTAATTGTCGGCGTCGCTCACCAGAGCGGCGTGCTCCAGGAAATCGGTGAGCGTTTCGCCGCGCTCGGTGCCTTCGGCCACGGCGGCGACGAGTTCGCGCACGTTGTCGGCGCGGGTGGCATCTTCGGCGGAATTGCGCTGCGCGAGCATATCGAGATATCCGCTGCGGTCTAGCACGCGCTTCAGAAAATCCGAAGGCGCGAGCGGGATGACGTCGGCTTGCAACTGCGCGATCAATTCCCGAAAACCGCGCAATGGCGCGGCGGCGCGCTGGCCAGCCGCGGATTCCAGGAATTCGGCGGACGCGGCCCACAGCGAGATGCTGCGCTGGTGCGCGAGGCCGCGAAGTGCATCGACCGTGACTTTGCCGATGCCGCGCGGCGGAGTGTTGAGCACGCGCAACAGCGCCACGTCGTCATCGGGGCGAATTGCCAGGCGGGCATAGGCCAGCACGTCTTTCACTTCGGCACGTTGATAGAACGAAAACCCGCCCAGCATGCGATAGCGAATCGCGCGCCACAAAAGAGACTCTTCAAAGGCGCGCGATTGCGCGTTGGTGCGGTAAAGCACGGCGGCGTGAGCGCTCGAATCTTCCGCGAGAAGCGCGGCGATGCGCTCGGAGACAAAGTCGGCCTCGGCTTTGGCGTCGCGCGCTTCGTAAAACGCGAGCAGTTTGCCGGCGCCGCGCGTGGCCTCCAGCGTTTTGCCCAGGCGCTTTTGATTCTTCGCGACTACGCCGCCCGCCGCATCCAGGATGTTTTGCGTCGAGCGATAATTCTGTTCCAGGCGGATTACCTTCGCGCCGGGGAAATTCTCGGCGAAGCGCAGGATGTTGCCCACGTCGGCGCCGCGCCAGCGATAGATCGATTGGTCTTCGTCACCGACCACGCAGATGTTGCGATCCGCATTCAGAAGCAAACGCAGCAGATCGAACTGCGCGCGATTGGTGTCCTGATATTCGTCCACCATCAAATAGCGGAAACGCGAGCTCCAGGCTTCGCGCGCTTCGCTGAATTTATCGAGCACTTGCACGGCGCGCAGCAGTAGATCGTCGAAATCGAGTGCGCCGGCGCGGCGCAGCACGGTTTCATACGAGGCGTAGACACGGGCAAACGCCCGGGCGCGATCGTCACCAGCCGCTTCCGCCGCGGCTTCCGGAGTTTCGCTGTGATTTTTGGCCGAGCTGATGCGTTCGAGAATCGCGCGCGGTCGCTCGGTGGAATCTGAAATGCCCAGTTGTTCCAGCGCGCGCTTGACGGCCGCGATTTGGTCGTCGTCATCGTATATCGCGAAATCGCGCGGTAGCCCCAGACGAGGCGCTTCGCGGCGCAGAAGGCGCGCGCAGAATGCGTGGAACGTGTAAATCCACGGCTCGGTGAACACTTTGCCGTTGCGCAGCAGAAGCGCCGCTACGCGGTCGCGCATCTCATCCGCGGCCTTATTCGTAAACGTAACGGCGAGGATCGCGTCGCCCGGCACTCCGGTTTCCACCAGATTCGCGATGCGATAGGTGACCACGCGCGTTTTGCCCGTCCCCGCGCCGGCCAGAACCAGCACGGGGCCTTCGATGGCCAACGCGGCTTCGCGCTGTTTGGAATTCAGATCGTCGAGGAGATTCATGATCGGCCGAAAAATGTGGACGCGCTCGATTCTAGCTGACGCCTCACGCCGCGGCAAATCGCTCCGGCGGCTACGCGAAGCGCCAAATGTGATTTCGCGTGAATTGAAACTCAGTCCTTGCGGAATTTCAGTGGCGGCTCAGTTCTTCGTCGCCGGCGCGAGATCCACATCGAAGAAAAGCAACACCTGATTGTCGACCATGAACGTCAGATCGGGAACGTAGAGTTGCGAAGCACTCAGCAGATTGAAGTGATGCGCCATATCGAAATAGACGCAGCCATGCACGGTGCCATGCGGCGGAATAATGTCGCTCGAAAGCGCGGCGGCGCGCAGAGAACCGTCCAGCGCGGTCCATTGCTTGTCGTGGCCGCCCTTGCGCACCACGCTGGGCAGGCGCGGCCGGGCTCCGGCGGAAGCGTCGCCGGTAAGCAGCACGCTGTCGGCGACGTCTTCGGGCGAGAGCGGCTCGATTCGTTGCGGTTCGCCGTCGTCCTGATTGATGACCAGGCGAATGGTACTCAGGTCCACGCGGATGGGCGAGTCATTGTCGTTGCGGAAATAGACGTCAAGAGCCACGATGCCCTCATCGTACGGGCTTTTCTTGCCGAAGTTTTTATATCGCATGGCGTCCAGCCATGGATCCACGGCGATCAGCAGCTTCTGATGCGCGTCGTGCGCGGGAAGGGATGCGGGATCAGTTTGAGCGCGGGCAGGCGCACCAAGCAGCGCGCACGCCGCGAATGACATGAGAATCGCAAATAAAGTTCGTGGACGGATCATGCTTAAATCATCTGCGACCCAGGGGTGCGACTTCCTGAAATCTCAGATGCTTCACTGGGCCAAACGTTGCCCCAGGCCGTTGTATGAAAGCGCCAAGTTATTGGCGGGCTTGAACTCCCGCCCGCACCCGTATAATAACCCCGCAGTCGGCTCGCTCCGAAGGAGCCCGGAAACGGCGCGGCGGGATGATTGTAAATTCCACACGCGGCCGCGGCTGCCACGCGCATGTATCTCCTTTACAGTTTCCTAACCGCCGCGGGCGTGCTGATCGCCTCGCCATACTTTTTATTTCACGCGTTACGTCGCGGGCAAACGCTCGGTTCGCTCAGGCAGCGTTTTGGCTGGGGCTACCCGCCGGAGCTTCGGGCAGGCGAAGGCCTGGCGATCTGGGTGCATGCCGTTTCCGTCGGCGAGCTGCTTGCGGTGCTGCCTTTGCTTAAGCGCCTCAAGGACGAATTTCCACAGAACCGCCTGGTGATTTCGACGACCACGGCGACAGGACAGCGCTTGGCGCGCGAGCGCTTACCGGCATCCTGCGCGGTGTTTTATTTTCCGCTCGATTGGTCCGGGCCGGTGCGGCGCGCGCTGGCGGCGGCTCGGCCGGCGATGGTGGTGGTCGCGGAGACCGAGATTTGGCCGAATTTTCTGCGCCTCGCGAGCGAGCGTGGCGTGCCGGTGGCCTTCGTAAACGGGCGGCTCTCAGAGCGCTCTTACAAACGGCAACGTCGCGCGGCGAGGATCTCCCCGGAAGTGATCGGAGGATTCGAGCGGCGCGTCCTATCCTGCGCTTCGCTCTACATGATGCAATCGGACGCCGATGCGCAGCGGATCGTCGATCGTGGCGCGCCGCGCGAGCGCGTCGTGGCGGCGGGCAATTTGAAGTACGATCTGAGCGAGGCACAGCCCGGGCCGCTGGCTGCTTGGTTGTCGCGCGAAATACCCAGTGTGCCGCGCGGCCCAGTTTTTGTGGCAGGCAGCGTGGCAGAGGGAGAAGAGCGGCCGATACTCGAGGCGTTCGCCGCGATCGAACGCGAATGGCCCGCCGCGCTGCTGATTTTGGCGCCGCGTAAGCCACAGCATTTCGATTCCGCGTCGCGCGAAATTGAGGTGCACGGCCGCGCGGTGATTCGTCGCAGCGCGCTCGATCTTGCGCCAGATGGCGGCGGAAGCGCGGCGTTGAGCACGCCAGGCTCCGTGCTTCTTCTCGATAGCGTCGGAGAATTGGCCAGTCTTTACGCACTGGCCGACGCCGTGTTCGTCGGCGGCTCGCTTGTGCCGAATGGCGGGCACAATATTTTGGAGCCGGCGATTGCCGGTCGCGTGCCGGTGTACGGCCCGTCGATGCATAATTTCAAAGAAATCGCCGAACGGTATCAGGAAGCGGGTGCGGGCATCGAAATCGCGAATGCCCAGGAATTGGCCGTGGCTTGGGCCGCGCTTCTGCGCGATCCCGCCGAGCGGGCGCGCCGCGGCGCCGCGGCGCGCGCGTTGGTCGGACGTTATCGCGGGGCGACGGATGACGCAGTTGAGCGCTTACGCGGACTTCTTGCTTCTACGCCGAGTGCGCCGTGAATCCGCCGATGATTATTTCGTGGCTTCTTTGGCCGCTCAGTCTGATCTACGGCGCGTGGATGATTCTGCGCGCGTGGGTTTACCGCCGCGGATTCATCGAATCGAAACGCGCGGAGGGAATTGTGATTAGCGTCGGCAATTTGACCACGGGCGGAACCGGTAAGACGCCGACGGCGCTCTGGCTTGCGCTGCGCGCGGCCGACGAAGGTCAGCGCGCGGCGATCTTGCTGCGCGGCTATGGAAGTCGCGGCGAAGCCGATGCCAACGGCCACCTGCGCAGCGACGAGGCCGCACTGTTGCGAGATCGCCTGGGCGGTCGCGCGCAACTCGGCATCGGCGCCGATCGCTACGAATCCACCCAGACACTGGCGCGCCACGGCGTCGGGTGGTTTGTGCTCGACGATGGTTTTCAGCATCTCAGCTTGCGGCGCGACGTGGATGTTGTGCTGCTGGACGCCACGCGTCCTTTCGGCAATGGGCGTCTTTTGCCGGCCGGATCGCTGCGCGAACCGCGTTCGGCGCTGCGCCGAGCCGATATTATTTTGATCACGCGCAGCGATCGCGCGCCGGCAATTGAGGCCATGGTGAAGCGTTACACGCAGGCGCCGATCTTCTACGCGCACACGCATCTGGAAGGTTTGTATCGGGCGCCGCAGCGCGCGATTGGCCTGCCGGAGTCGGATTGGGGCCGCGGCCGTTTTTTCGCCTTCGCGGGCATCGGAAATTCCGCGGCGTTTTTCGGCGACCTTGGCCGCTGGGGAGTTTCTGTGGCTGGAACGCGCGCGTTTCGCGATCATCATCGCTTCACGCCCGTCGATCTCTCGCAAATCGAACGGGCCGCGAAGGCTGCTTCGGCCGACGCGCTCGTATGTACGGAAAAGGACGTGTTCAATCTTTGCGATATCACTGCGTTGTCGCTGCCGATCTACGCCGCCCGCATTTCCATGGTCATCGACGACCAGCAACGTTTCTGGGAATCGATTTGCCGCGTCGCGAGCGAACGCGCGGGCGAGGCCGCGCGATGAAAATTCTGGTGCGCGCGCCCAATTGGATGGGAGATGCCGTAATGGCCATTCCCGCGTTCGAGGCGATTCGCGCGCGCTGGCCAGACGCCGAGATTGCAATGCTCGGCATCGCGCCGATCGCGGGCCTGCTGAGCGGCCAGAGTTTCGCGGACCGCGCGATTGTTTTTGATCGCGGCGGTCGGCATGGTGGCGTCGGCGGGAGGGCGCGTTTGGCTGCGGAGCTTGCGCAGCAACACTTTGACGCGGCGATCCTGCTGCCGAATTCCTTCGATGCGGCGTGGATCGCGTGGCGTGCGCACATCCCCCAACGCATCGGATTCGCGCGCGATGCTCGCGGACTGCTGCTGACGGACGCGTTAGTCGCTCCACGCTCCGGAGAGATTCCCGCGCACCATTCGTATTACTATCTTGAGTTGCTGCGCCGCGCCGGTTGGATCGATCGATTACCGGATTCGCTTTCAACGACGCTGCGCGTTTCCGCCGAGGCTCGGGCTGCGGCCGAAGCTGCGCTGGTTCGCGCCGGCGCGCGCGCCCGCGCCGCGAATGGCGCGCCGGATGCCGCGCGATCCAAACCGTTGCGCTGCGCGTTCGCGCCGGGCGCCGCGTTCGGCACGGCCAAGCGCTGGCTGCCATCGCGCTTCGCGGACCTCGCGTCCCGCCTGCGCGCGGAATGGGATGCGGATGTAATTTTGTTTGGCGCGGCGTCTGATTGCGATGCCGCGAATGCAATTGCGGCGCGCACGGGAGAAAGCGTAATCAACATGGCGGGTAAAACTTCGGCGGCGGAACTTCCGGCGTTTCTCGCCGCGTGCGATGTGTTCATCGGCAACGATTCCGGCGCGTCGTACGTCGCCGCCGCCGTTGGCTCGCCGGTGATCGCCGTTTACGGACCTATGCCAGTGGAAATCGCATTTCCGATTACGCCGCGTCTCGAAATCGTGCGGCACCCGGTATCGTGCAGTCCGTGCCTATTGCGCGATTGCCCCGTGGATCATCGCTGCATGACGCGCATCGAAGTGGACGACGTGCTGAGCGCCGCGAAGAAGTGGCTCGCGCAGCCGAATCTTGCTTCCATCGCGGCGCGCGATGCTGGGAGCGTGTCCGGTGCCTGAGAGCGTCGCTGCCACCGGCCGTCCCGCCGTTTTTCTCGACCGCGATGGCACTATCTGCGAAGAGATGGGATACCTCAATCACATCAGCCGCGTACACGTATTTCCATTCGTGGCCGAAGCGATTGCGCGTTTGAATCGCGCGGGGCTGCCCGTTGTCGTCGTGACGAATCAATCCGGCGTTGCGCGCGGCATCTTCCCCGAAGCGCTCGTCACGCAAGTGCAGGCGCGCATCGAAAGCGAGCTTGCCGCCTGCGGCGCGCGCATCGACGCCTTCTACTATTGCCCGCACATTAAGGACGACGCGTGCGATTGCCGCAAGCCGCTGCCGGGAATGCTCGAGCGCGCCGCGCGCGAACATGCGCTCGATCTGAGTCGTTCCGTCGTGGTCGGCGACCGTTACGTGGATGTCGCGTTGGCCCATGCCGTTGGCGCACTGGGTGTGCTCGTGCAATCCGGATTCGGCCGCGGCGATTTCGAGTACCGCAGCGCGCAATGGCCGCGGCAACCCGATGCCGTGCTCGAAGACCTGGCGGAAGCCACCGATTGGATCTTGCGGGTTTTTGCGCCGAAGGCCGCGCGGTGAATACGCGCGAAAAAATCGTGACGCTCGCAGCACTCGCCGATCGATTGACGCTGTCCTCCACTCCCGAAGCGAAGGTCGTGCTGGCGTGCGGCCGCTTTGATCTACTCAGCCGGGAACTCGTCGAGCAAATGCAATCCGCGCGAGCCGCAAGCTCCGTCGTCGTGGCAGCCGTCGAGCCGAATCCCGGGCCGGATTGCCTGCTCCCGGCCGAAGCGCGCGCGCAGCTCGCCGCCGGCCTCGCGTCTGTGGATTTTGTGGTCGTCGCGCGCGCAACGGAGGCGCAATCAGCGCCGCTGCGCGTGTTGCCGGCGGAAATAATCGAAATCAAATCGGATCTTGCGCCGCGCCTCCGTGCGCGGTTCCGCGGCCCCGCGCGTGCCTGACGCGCCGCGCAAAATTCTGGTCGTGCGTCTTTCCTCGCTGGGAGATATTGTGCATTCCCTGCCGGGCGTTGCGGCCCTGCGCGATGCACTGCCGGAAGCGCAGATCGATTGGCTGGTCGCGCGCAATTGGGCGCCCGTGCTGGAAGGCTGTCCTGCTGCCAATGGGCTGATTTATTTTGATCAGAAGCCAGCCCGGGAAATCATCGGCGCGGTTCGCGGATTGAGATCGAACGACTACGATGTAGCTGTTGATTTCCAAGGCTTGTACAAAACGGCGCTTATCACGCGATTTTCGGGCGCGCGGCGCCGCGTAGGGTTCGATCGCCTTTCGGCGCGCGAGCCGGGCGCCTCGATTTTCTACAATGAGCGCGTGCGCGCCGGCGGCCCGCATCGCGTGCAGAAAAATCTTTCTTTGGCCGAGCACCTTGGCGCGCCCGCGCACTCCGATCCGAAGTTTCCATTTCGCGTCGCCGGTGCGGCGAAATATTCGGTCTGGGAGCGTCTCGCCGCCGCGGGAACTTCAAACTACTGGGTCGCGCTGCCTGGGGGCGGCTGGGCCGGAAAGCTTTGGCCCGCGGCGCGATACGGCGAGCTGTGTCTCGCAGTGGAGCGGCGACTCGGTCTGCGCGCGCTGTTAATCGGTGGCGCTGGCGAACAGAGATTGGCGGAGGCCGCCACCGAGGCCGCGAAGGCCGCCGCGCCAATTCGTTTTCCGACTACGTTGCCTGAGTTGTTGGCCGTACTGGCGGAAGCGCGTTTCGTGGTCGGCGGCGATACGGGTCCGCTGCACCTCGCGGCGGCTCTCGGAGTGCCCGTAGTCGGGCTGTATGGGCCTACGGATCCAGAGCAAACCGGTCCGTACACGAAAAAGGCCGTAATCGTGCGCAATGCACGGCCGGAGGAAACCAGTTATCGCTTCAGCGCATCTCCTTCACGGGCCATGCTTTCAATCTCAGTGGAACAGGCGTTCGCTGCCGTCGAACGGCTTAGGACATTCGCGGCATGATTCCCGCCGCGGATCGCTGGGTGCGCTGGCGCGTGCCGGTCGGTTATCCGATCGCGGCCGTCTGTTTTTACCTCGCACGTCCAAGCGTTCGTTCCATGATCGTGGGCGGAGCGGTCGCGCTCTTTGGCCTCGCGGTGCGCGCCGCCGCCGCGGGCTATTTGCATAAGGACTTAAAGCTCGCCACGTCCGGCCCGTACGGGCGTACGCGCAACCCGCTTTATTTCGGCAGCGTATTTCTAGCGATCGGATTCGCGATAGCCAGCCGGTCGTGGATCGTGGCCGCGCTGCTCTGTGCCTATTTCTCGCTTTTTTATACGCTGACTATGCGTCGCGAAGGTCAGACGCTCGGGGCGCGCCACGGCGAGGCCTACGCCGACTACGCCGCGCGCGTGCCGCTATTTTTCCCAAGCCTGCGCAGCGCCAATCTCAGCGATGGCAAATTCTCGTGGAGTCAATATCTGCGCAACCGCGAATATCGCGCCGCGATGGGCGCCGCCGGAGCGATGGCGCTGCTGTGGCTGCTAATGCGCTGGCGCGGCTGAGGCTGCCACGCCACTTGGCACGAGCGCCTGGGTCGGCGCGTGCAAAAACGTTGTGACTTTCATCTCGGTGCCGTCTCCAATCGAAGTGATCGCGCCGTCCTGATCGGTGCGATACACGATGGCTCCCTCGGCTTCCAACCTTTCGACCACTTCCGGCGCCGGATGACCGTAAGAATTTTCGAAGCCGGCGGAAATCGCGGCGTAGCGCGGATGGGCCGCGGCCAGAAATTCATCGGTTGTCGATGTTTTGCTGCCGTGATGCGCTACCTTCAGGAAATCCGTCGCCAGCGGATCGCCGTCGTCAACCATGCTGCGTTCGATTGGCTTTTCGATGTCTCCGGTGAGCATCCAGGCGAGGCGGCCGTCGACGATGCGCATCACCAGCGAATCGTCGTTTCCAGGTGTGTCCACCGTGTCGTCTTGCAGCGGCCACAGAATCTGCCCCGCCGCTCCGCCAAAATTGAACGTCGCGCCGAGCGCTTGATGCACAATCGGAACGCCGCGAGCGCGCGCGAGTGCGAGCAACGCTTGGAAATCCGCGGTGCGCACGTCGCGGCCGATCCACAGTTGGCCTACCTTAAAATTGTTCAGCACGGCCGTGAGGCCACCGAGATGATCTTCGTGTCCGTGCGTTAAAGCGACCACGTCGAGCCGCTTGATTCCGCGCGACCAAAGATACGGCGAGACAACCTCTTCGCCCACGTCCACGCCCGTGTGCACGCCGCCGACGTGAAACGTGCCCACTAATCCGCCGCCATCGACGAGCATCGTGCGCCCATCGGGAAACGCGGCGAAGAGGGAATCGCCTTGGCCAACGTCCAGCACAGTTAGCTCAAAATCGCCTCGCTTTAGTTTCGGCGCGAAGGGATACGTCGCGATCACGATCGCGAGCCCGGCGACGGCCCCGAGTGCCGGCCATTGCCATACTCGTGCGCGCTGCCGCGTTCGCGACGCCCACGACAGCGCGATCGCCGCGATCAAGAACGCGAAAATAACGGCGACCGGCGGCCCCGGAATTCGATAGGAGCCGTGCGGCCATCGCGCGAACCAAGTTACCATGGCGTCCAGCGCGCCGAGCAACACGCTGAGCGCTCGGCCGAGAAGTTGCCCCAGCGCCGGCCAAACCAATTCCGCGCCGAGTCCGATAAATCCCAGCGGAACGATGACGCCTGTCAGAAGCACAGCGGGAATGTTGGCAATCGGCGCGGTGAGCGCGATGCGGTGAAAATAATTCGCCATCAGCGGCAGCATGCCGAGCTGCAGCGCCGCGGTCAGCACCATAAATTCCCACAGCCGAATCGCAACCCGCAACGGCAACGCGAGAACGCCATCGGTCCACGGAGCGGAGCGAGGAGCGCGTGCCGCAATCCAGCGCGACACACTGCGCACGTCCAATCGAAATTGCGCCGCGCGCGGAGAGTGCGAGCCGTCGCGGGTCACGTCTCCCAAATGTTCAAGCGCGCGCCGGTATGGCTCGCTGGTCGCGTCAATCCACGGCAAAGCCAGCGCCGCAATGCTGCCCGCCGCGAGAAACGAAAGCAAAAAACTAGCGTCGGTGAGCTCCGACGGGCGATACGCCAGAATTGCCAGCGCCGCGAGCGCCACCACGTGAATCAGCGGCACACGGCGAAACCACACCCGGCTTGCAAGATACGCGGCGGCCATCAGAGTGGCGCGCACGATCGGAGGCCGATCCTCCACGATCGCGGCGAAAGCGCACAGCCCGCTGAGCGTGAACAGCGCGGTCCACAACATCGGGAAGCGCAGCCGCCGCGCGATGAAAAACAGCAACGCGGCCAGCGCACCGACGTGCAGCCCTGCGAGAACGAGGACGTGATACACGCCGGTTTTTTGATAGGCTTCGGCGCGATCGTGTTCGATGAAGCTGCGGTCACCAAGCAGCATGGCGCGGGCCACGGCGGCACGGTCTGGTTGTCCCGGCAACATCTCGTCGAGCGCCCGCAGCAGCCGCCCGCGCGCGCGTGCCAAATAATCGGAGATGCGCAGTGAAGGAGTCGAAATGACGTCGAGCAATTCGCCGCTGCGCAGCGAGCCTTCCAGATTTATATTTTGCCGCTCGAGATAGCCGCGATAATCGAAGCCGCCCGGATCGCCAAAATTGCGCGGCGGCTTCGCACGCAACAGCGCCTCGATGCGATCTCCCGCTCGCGCCGCCGGAGGATCTGGAGCGCCGGGCTCCCAGTAATAATTAACGCGCAGGCCGCCTTGCACCGGAATTTCATCGCCAGAGACTTCCACTTGATCGAGACCGATTTCATAGCGCAGCCCCCACGGCAAGCGCACCGGATCCTGGCGCAGGCG
>Ga0182015_10003578_pt1 | contig 17296 bp, 12 predicted proteins | sample 712P3MmetaG_FD_120478 | JGI IMG/M metagenome (GOLD analysis project Ga0182015, IMG submission 120478) | Permafrost microbial communities from Stordalen Mire, Sweden - 712P3M metaG | ecosystem: Environmental > Terrestrial > Soil > Wetlands > Permafrost | place: Sweden: Stordalen | collected... | reverse complement strand
GCAACTGCACCTCGCGCGCCATGTCCAGATCGTGCTCCAGCCGCTGCTCCTGCATGGTCACCCGCTGATAGAGCCGGGCGTTCTCGATGGCCACGGCGATCTGCGAGGCGAGCGTCACCAGAGTGCGCTGGTGATCATCGTTGAAGTAGTTCACCCGCACATGCTCCAGGTCGAGCACGCCGATCACCTTGCCCTTGTAGAGCAGCGGAACCGCCATCTCCGAGCGGGTCTCGGGGTTCACCATGTGGTAGCGCGCATCTTTCCGCACGTCCCCGGCATGGATCATCCGGCGTTCGCGCACCGCCGTCCCGACCAGGCCACGATCCAGCGGGACCTTCTCCGACGCCATCACCGGGTGGCCAAAGCGCACCGCATACTGTATTTCCAGCACCTGCTCCCGCTCGTTCAAAAGCAAAATGCTGAACATCTGGTAGTCGATGATCCGCCGCAGGAGCTCCCCAATGCGCTCCAGCAGGGGATCGAGATCCAGGATCGAGGTTACCTCGCGGGCAATTTCGTTGAGTACTGCCAGTGTCTGCGCCTGCCGGGCGACCCGGCTGTAGAGGCGCGCATTCTCAATCGCCTGGGCTACGCGGGAGGCGGTCAGCTCCAGCAATCGCAAGTGTTCCGGCTGGAAATAGCCGACCTGCTCGGATTGAATATCGATCACGCCAATCACCCGGTTCTTCACAATGAGCGGGACGGCCAGCTCCGAACGGACATCGGGATTGGCGGCGATGTAATTCTCTGCGTGCCGTACATCCTCCAGCAGAATCGCTTCGCGACGCTCAGCGGCCTGGCCGACGACCCCCTTGCCCAGGCGGATCCGCAACCGCTCGGCCTCCGGCGTGTGGCCGATCTGAAAACGCATGCGCAGATCGTTGGTACGTTCATTCAGGAGCAGGATGGCGAAGATCTTGTAATCGATCACCGCTCGCACCAGGTCTGCAGTGCGGTGCATCAGGGTTTGCAGATCAAGGGTGGTATTCAGGGCGTTAGCCAGGCGTATGAAGAACTCGGTCTGCAGCGGATCCACCCGCGGTACGGCGGCCAGCAGCGGGGCCTCCGAGCTGGGACGGTAATCGCCTTCAAACGATTGCGTAGCAACAGCTTGCGCCGGTTTTTTCTGGGCGTCAGCTTCGTTTTGGTTGGGAGGAGACGTCATACGAATATCGAGTCATCATAGAGCATTTCCCTATAGGGTTGGTTCGCGGCAAGGATTGACGCTGGGGAGGAAGGGGTGGGTTTGGGATAAATGCGAGGTCCTGCTCGTCGCAGGCGGGATAGTTGTGGAGAAAATGAACGGGTGCCCCATCCCTTCGCGCTTTTTGCGAAAGGTGGGATCCGCAACAGTGTGCGTTAAGACTTGTCGTATCCCACCCTTGCCGGAAAAGCACCGTCAAGGATGGGGCACCCGCAGATTGGTTGCACTTCCCGCCTAACAACATCAAGTGCAAATCCGGGGGATGGGCACCCCGTGCTCGGCTGCCGCACCGTGTCCACAGGTTTGCCATCCCGCCTGTCCCGGCGGACCTGCGGTTTCTTTTCCCCACCTCGCTTCAGTGCCCGTCCTGGTACTCGCGCAGGATGGCGACGCTGGCACTCGCGCCGATCCGAGTGGCGCCCGCCTGCAGCATCGCACGGGCATCGTTCAGGTTGCGAATGCCGCCGGAAGCCTTCACTCCGCAGCGGTTGCCGGCAATGCCACGCAGGATCCCGACATCGGCCACAGTCGCCCCGGAAGTAGAAAATCCGGTGCTGGTCTTCAGGAAGTCGGCGCCGGCGGCGAGCGCCAACTCGGAAGCGCGGAGTTTCTCTTCCACGCTCAGCAGGCAGGTTTCCAGTATGACCTTTACCATCGCGCCGGCTTCATGCGCCACCTGTACCACCCCACGAATATCCTGCTCGACCAACGCGTTCATGCCCGACTTCAGCAGGCCGAGGTTCATCACCATGTCCAGTTCGCGCGCACCCAGCTTGATCAGAGCCAGGGCTTCTTCGCGCTTGGTGGTGGCAAGATTGGCGCCTAGCGGGAAACCCACTACCACGCCGACGGGGACACCGGTTCCCGTCATCACCGAGTGTGCCAAGGAAACCCACACGGGATTGACCATGGCACAGGCAAAGCGAAAGGTGGCCGCCTCTTCACATACCCTCACCACCTGCTCCCGCGTCGACTCCGGCTTCAGCAGAGTGTGGTCGAAAACCGCGGCCAGGGCGGGTGCGCTCGCCAATGCAGCCGTGGCAAACCCGGTGACGTCAAAGTATCCAGAGCCGTGATCGATCTCCGGCTGAATCACCTTCATGGTCATGGAACAGGCTCCCTTCCCTTGGTGAGAGCGGTTTCACAGTTCAGTGGCCTCGCAATAATCGCGAGGTGTGGTTTTCTTTGCGGAAAACCACGAAAACGTTTGTCGCTTCGGTCGACATCTACTGTGAAACCGCTCGAGGCTCCGGTGGGACTCTATGCGCGTCCCCCAGCAAATATCAAGGGCAATTTAGTAATGCAGTGAAACCCCTGGATCCGTTCAACCTGGACTTCATATCGCCTCCTCCGAATTTAAGATGCAAATGTCCGGGAGGTTACGAAAGCGTTCCTGGTAATCCATTCCATAACCGACGACAAAATGATTGGGAATGCTGAACGCCACATAGTCGGCGTCGATCTTTTCCAGCCGCCGCGCTGGCTTATCCAGGCAGGCCGCGATCTTCAGGCTCTTGGGTTTGTGTTGCAGCAGCAGTTTGCGCAAAAAAACCACGGTCAAGCCGGTATCCAGGATGTCTTCGACCAGGATTACGTTGCGACCCCCGATCGGAGTGTCTAAATCCTTGATCAATCTCACCGCGCCGGTGGTTTTCACTCCCTTGTAGCTGGAGATTGCTACAAAGTCGAAGGTAGTCTCCACTGAGATGCTCCGTGCCAGGTCGGCCAGAAAGACGGCAGCCCCCTTCAGCACTCCTACCAGTAACACGCTCTCGCCGGCAAAGTCGTGGCTTATCTGTGCGCCGATTTCCGCCACCCGGGCGGCGATCTCTTCGCGGCGGAACAACATCTCGTGCTCGGACTCTTTCATGGACTCTGCCATTCTTCCACGGATATCTGCCAGGAATATCCGCAAACTGTCGCCACCTCATTTTCCCATCCAATGCGGGACCGGTTCATTCCCTTGTGGCACCCCCCGTGCAATATTTTTTTCCCTACCTGGCGCCGCTTGGTTTCACGGCTTCGTGGAAAAGAGCCCGGCTATACTGTAGAAACAGACGCGCGCATGTACCCCTTCATTCACTTCGGACACTTTTCCATTGGCACCTTTGGCCTTTGCTTGTGGTTGGCATCCGTTTGTGCCTGTTGGACGCTGTATCGCAATTTTCGACGTCATGGCATCGATGCTGATGCCGTTGGCGTGGCTGCCTACACCACCGTGTGCGGCGTCGCCGGCGCTAAACTTTGGCATGTACTGGAAGATCCGGCGTTGCTTATGCACCAGCCCTTCCAGGTCATCTTTGACCGCGCGGGATTTGCCTGGTTTGGGGGCCTGCTTGCCGGCATCGCGATTCTTATGTGGCTGGGACGCCAGGCAAAAATCGGCGCCCTGGGTATGCTTGACCTCGCCGCTCCGGCGGTCTCGGTGGGCTATGGAGTGGGCCGCATCGGCTGCCTCGTTTCGGGGGATGGCGACTATGGAGTTCCGACCAGTCTTCCCTGGGGCATGAGCTTCCCCAACGGACTCGTTCCCACCAGTCAGAAGGTGCATCCGACGCCGATTTATGAACTCCTGGCCGCCCTGTTGATCGCCGGCTATCTGTGGTGGCGCGGGTCGAAGTTTCGTGGGGAAGGTGCTCTTCCCTTGGGTCAGATAACCGGCGAATATCTGGTGTTGAGTGGCGTGGCTCGCTTCCTGGTGGAGTTCATCCGCATCAACCCGCGCATCTACTGGGGTATGAGCAATGCCCAGGTCGCCAGCATCGGCTCGGTCGTCGCCGGCTTTCTGCTCATTGCATGGGCCCGTCGTCATAGAGTGGCCTCCGCGACGAGAAAAACCCAGGCAGTAGCGCTCGAGGCGGGATCCCAGCACTAGCAGGCTGCGATGCCCGTACCCTTCGAATAGAGGAGAACCATGGCTCAATCCGATCAGCTTCGCGTGCCCGAACCCGCCCGAACCGACGCCAAATCCTTCGAACTGCTTCGCGTCTGGATCGCGCATCACGATCAGCACATCAGTCTACGGGCCGGCGTCTGGAAGGAACCTGAAGCCTGGGGCATGATGCTCGCGGATTTAGCTCGCCATATCGCCGCTGCCTTCGAGCAATCGGAGAACCGCGATGCCACCGAGGTGCTGGTGCAGATCAAGGCCGCTTTCGAAACTGAGATCCAATGCCCTACGGATGAGGTCCACGGCGAACTTGCCGGCTGAGATCGGCCCCCTTGACGCGCCCCAATTCACGCCCAGCTCTTTATAATGGAGAATGGTATGTTTCCGCCATTCTCACACGCGGATACCTTCGATTTCCGGTGCCTCTCAGCACTCACCAAAGGCCGCGGCATGGCCCCTCCTCCAACCCTAAGGCTCCGGCATTGAACGATCAGATCATTATTCGTGGCGCGCGAACGCACAACCTGAAGAACATCGATTGCGATCTTTCCCATGGGAAGCTCACCGTGATCTCCGGTGTTTCAGGATCGGGCAAATCCTCGCTCGCCTTTGACACCATCTACGCCGAAGGCCAGCGCCGCTATGTCGAGTCTCTCTCGGCGTATGCCCGGCAGTTTCTGGAGCGCATCGAGAAGCCCGACGTAGACCTGATCGACGGTCTGGCGCCCGCCATTGCCATTAAGCAGAAGAACACAACCCGCAATCCACGGTCGACGGTGGCCACGGCTACCGAAATTTACGATTATCTTCGTCTTCTTTTTGCGCGTTGCGGGACGGCGCATTGCATCGTTTGCGGCGGCGTGGTGCGGCGGGACACGGTCGATGAGATCGCCGCATCCATCCTGGCCCTGGGTGAGGGCACACGCCTCTACGCCTTGTTTCCCGTGCAGCCGCGAGTGGCGGCGCCGGGTGACGAAGAGGTTGAGAATCCAGCGCCTAAGCGGCGGAAAAAAGCCGCGGCCAAGCCGCCCGTCAACCCATCCCTACCCAACGATGCGTTCAAGGCGCGGCTCAGCGAACTGCGCGCGCGGGGTTTCAATCGCCTCTACCAGAACGGCAAGATTGTAGAGTTCGCTGCGCCCGAGTCGTTGCTTGAGCTTGACTTTGGACAGGCGGTCTTCGCGCTCGTCGATCGCCTGGTGGTTTCCTCCGAGAGCCGGGCGCGGATTGTCGATGCTGCCGAGATCGGCTTTCGCGAGTCAGGGGAGATTGTCTACGAAACGGTTTCGCGTGATGCGGAAACGGAACCACAGCGGCGTCGCTTCTCCCAGGCCTTTGAGTGCAAGACCTGCCACCGTATCTATCGCGAACCGGAACCCAGGCTGTTTTCGTTTAATAACCCATATGGCGCCTGCCAGCGGTGCCAGGGCTTTGGCAACACCATCGATTTCGACATCAACCTGATCATTCCCGACCAGCAGAAGACGCTGAACGAAGGCGCGATCGATCCGTGGACGCGGCCCAAGTATCGTCCGTACCAGAACGAGCTTGCGAAAGCTGCGCGCCAGCATGGTATTCCGCTCGACCAGCCTTGGAGGGAGCTGACCGCCGGCCAGCAGGCTGTTGTCCTCGATGGCCAGGGATCCTTTCTGGGTGTACATGGATTTTTCGCCTATCTCGAGCGCAAGAAATACAAGCTGCACGTGCGCGTGATGCTGAGCAAATACCGCGGCTACGCGGTCTGTCCCGACTGCAAAGGAACACGGCTGCGTGCCGAAGCACGCGCGGTCCGCATCAACGGCAACAATATCTGCGAGGTCGTGGCCCTCACCATCCGCGATGCGCATCGCTTCTTCGAGGGCCTCGCGTTGACCCGGCAGCAACAGGAGATCGCCGGCGGCATTCTGGTTGAGATACAACAACGGTTACACTTCCTCGACGCCGTGGGCCTGGAGTACATCACCCTGGACAGGCTGGCTTCCACGCTCTCAGGGGGCGAATCGCAGCGCATCCAGTTGGCGACTTCGCTTGGCTCGCGCCTGGTGGGGGCTCTCTACGTGCTCGACGAGCCGTCCATCGGCCTGCATACCCGGGATACCGCCAAGCTGATCCGCATCCTCGAAGAGCTGCGCGATTTGGGCAACACCATTCTGGTCGTGGAGCACGACGCGGATGTGATTCGTGCGGCAGACTGGCTGGTCGATCTGGGCCCGGGCGCCGGAGAGTTGGGCGGCCGCATCCTTGCCTCGGGCACCGTGCAGGAAGTGGAGGAAAATCCCGACTCGCTTACCGGCCGCTACCTGAGTGGGCAGCTCACCATTCCGATTCCAACCCGGCGGCGTGAGCCGATGCGGGAGAAGCTGGTGTTGCGTGGAGCGCGAAGCCACAATCTGATCGGGCTCGATGTCGAGATTCCGATGGGCATGCTGGTCTGCATCACCGGTGTCTCCGGCTCGGGCAAATCCACCCTGGTGCACGACGTGCTTTATCCCGCCGTGGCCCATGCGCTGGGAAAGAACGAAGGAGGTGACCCCTCGCACCTTTATCGCGAGCTCAAGGGAGCGGAGCGGCTGAACGACATCGTTCTGGTCGACCAGGCGCCGATCGGACGCACCCCGCGCTCCAATCCGGTCACCTATATCAAGGCGTTTGACGCCATCCGGGAACTCTTCGCCGCCCAGCCCGAGGCTCATCGGCGGGGATACTCCGCCGGGTACTTTTCCTTCAATGTGCCTGGAGGACGGTGCAACGTCTGCGACGGCGACGGCACGGTGACAGTGGAGATGCAGTTCCTGGCCGATGTCGAGCTGCCCTGTGAGGAGTGCAACGGAACCCGCTACAAGGCCAGCGTGCTGGAGGTGAAATACAAGGGCAAGAGCATCTACGACGTCCTGAACCTGACCATCAAGGAGGCTCTCCGCTTCTTTACTGGCCAGACGCGGATCCTGGAAAAGCTGGCTGTACTCGACGAGGTGGGGCTGGGGTATGTTCGGCTGGGCCAATCGGCGACTACCCTCTCGGGTGGGGAGGCGCAGCGGGTCAAACTGGCCGCGCACCTTTCCCTGGGTCGAAGCGCAGCGGGACGAGCCACCAACGGGACGGCACAGAAGGCAGGCAGCCGTGTGCTCTATATCCTGGACGAGCCGACAACCGGCCTGCACTTCGATGATGTGAGCAAATTGTTGACCGCGTTCAAGCGGCTGATTGACGCGGGCGGCTCTCTGGTAGTCATCGAGCACAATCTGGATGTGATCAAGTCGGCGGATTGGGTGATCGATCTGGGTCCTGAAGCAGGGGCGGGCGGCGGCTTGGTGGTGGCCGCAGGAACGCCGGAACAGGTCGCCCAGACGTCTGGCTCTCATACCGGATATTGGCTGGGGCGCGCACTGGCCGCGCAAGAGATGCGGGCTGGGCAATGAAAAGGCTTTTCCCATACCAGCGAAGATGTCTCCTGGCGGTGGTCTTAGCTGCGGGGGCGGGGGCAGCCGGCCAGGCGCAGAATCAGCTTCCGCCGGGGACGCAGCTACCGGACAGCGGGGCGGAAGGTAAGGGCAGTCTGGCGCCGGTTGCGGCCAAGCCGGATCGCGAAGCAGCCGAAAGCAAGATCGAGCAGCGGGATTTCGAGGCTGCGCGGCCGCTGTTGGAGAAGTACCTGGCCGTGAATCCGGGCGACGCCCGCGCCCTCTTCGACCTCGGCTACGTGGAGGATGCCGGCAGCCACGAAGAAGCCGCCGCCGCCGACTACCGTAAAGCCATCGCCGCGGACCCGAAGCAGTTCGAGTCACGGCTCGCTTTGGGGCTGCTATTGGCCCATCAGGCGAAGTGGGATGAGGCCCGGGAGCAACTGGAGCAGGCGACGCAGCTGACCCCGGCCCCTCCCAATCCCGCAGCCCAGGCTGAGGCCTTCCGGGCGCTGGCCAGGTTGGACCGTACCAGTGATCCAACGGCGGCCCGCAATGCATTGGTTGCGGCGCTCAATATCAGCCCGGAAACCCCGGCCGATCTGCTGCTGACGGCCCAGATTGCGGAAGCGAATGACGATACGGAACTGGCTCAGACCGCCTACCAACGCCTGCTGGCGAGTCATCCGGCGCCTTCGGCGAGCCTGGCATCGGCGGCGACTGGCGGGCTGGTCCAGATCCTGCTCAAGCAGCGGAGGTACGGCGACGCCGAGCCGTTGGTCAAAACCGCCTTGGCGCGCGATCCCGATGATCCGGCTCTGAACGCCCAATTGGCCACCGTTCTGCTTGCCCAGGGGAAGAACGACGAGGCCTTGCCAGTGCTGGAGAAGCTGCGCCAATTGGAACCTGGAAATGCATCGGTGGACCAGATGCTGGCCGACGCCTATTCCCAGGCTGGCCATCCCGAGAAGGCAGATCCGATCTATGCCAGGATGGTCCTCGCCCACCCGGAGGACGAGGATCTTCTGGCTGGGCAGGGTGAGAACCTGTTGCGGGAGAGGCTTTATCTCCAGGCCCAGCCGGTGCTGGAGCGAGCGGTCAAGCTTAAGCCCGAGGACGGCGATGCCTGGAGCGGCCTGGCTTTCGCTGCCTCGGAAAACAAGCAGTATTCAACAGCTTTGCACGCTCTTTCCATGAGATCAAAGTATTTGCAAGAGACTCCAGCTACTTACTTCCTATGGGCGACCTGTTACGATAACCTGCATCTGTCAAAGTTGGCGCAGGAGTTTTATCGCAAATTCCTCACCGCTGCCGACGGTAAGTTTCCCGACCAGGAATGGCAGGCCAAGCATCGACTCGTTGCTCTTGGTGGAAGTCATTAACGCAAGGCGTTCCGTAAGCCCTCCGAGAGGTGCCTTATGCGGTTCGTGGCCACGACCCTCGCCATTTCTGCTCTAGCCTTCAGCCTTTCCTGTGTCCGCGCTTTTGCCGTGGATGACAGACTTGTCGATCCTCAGGCCATGGCCGCGCTGGTGGCCAAGGCAGATCAAGCTCAGCCTAAAGAGCAATGTTTTCTTTATGCGGAATTGGTCCACGATATGACCGAGCTCGCCGGGCAACAACTGAGCTCCGGCGAGGGTGATCGAGCCTCGGCCACACTGAAGCAAGTGCAGCAGTATGCGCAAAAGATCCACATGGGCCTCGCCGAGGACGGCAAGAAGATGAAAAATGCCGAGCAACTGGTGCGGCACACCTCGTTTCGGTTGACCGGTATCCTCAACGCCGCTTCCTATGAGGATCGGCAGGTGCTGCAGGCGACCTTGAAGCAGTTGGAGCAGGTGCAAACCGAGCTCATGATGCAAGTCTTCAAGAAATAGCGCTTTCTCTTGTTGCCGTTCTTTCCACCCAATTTCTGATGAAGCGGACCATTGCCATTGCGGCCCTATGGATGTTGGTGATAAGCGCTCCGCTGCTCTTCGGCCAGCGGAAAAAAGACCCCTTGACCGATCAGCAGATCGAGGACGTGCGTGAGGCGGGAGATCAACCCCAGGTGAGGATCAAGCTTTTCGTCGGATACGTCGACGAGCGGGCCAAAGAAATCCATAGCCTCAATGCGAACGCCGGTGCACAGAACAAGAGCGTGCAGATGCACAACCTGTTCGATGAGTTCACCCGGCTCTCCGATGAGCTCCAGGACAATATGGACGCCTTTAACGATGAGCATGCCGATCTGCGCAAGGTGCTCAAAGAAGTGATTGACAAGAGCGGTGAGTGGACGACCGCGCTGAACGAGCCCAAGGCAAGTGCCCAATACGATTTCATGCGCAAGTCGGCCATCGATGCGAATCAGAGTGTGCATGACGCGGCCACGCAGATGCTCGCTGATGAGGTGAAATATTTTGCCGATAAGAAAAAAGCCGACAAGGAGGCAGAGAAGAACGCAGACAAGAACGAAACAAGGTAGCCCGGGCTCTGGCTCTGCCTCTTGAGAACCGGCGGTGAGTTTGCCTCCCGCGCAACTCCTGCTACGCTGGAAGGCGGTGAATTCCGAATTGCACTTGCTGTTTGCAGAGGAGTACCGGGCCCTTCGGCCGCGCGCTCCGATTCCTTCTCTCGAGATACGTTTCCGCCGCTTTACCAGCCTGAACACCACCATCCGATTGCGTGAGGGACGGATGCACGTGCACTTGTCGGACCTGCTGGAGGGTGCGCCGGAAGGCGTTTTGCGGGCCATCGCCCATATCCTGTTGGCCAAGCTTTACCGCAAGCCGCTAAACGCCGTGCAGACCAACCGCTACCGCAGGTTTGCTTCCAGCGAAGCGGTGATCCGGCAGACGGAGCTGATCCGGCAGTCGCGCGGCCGTAAAAAGATGCTTGGGCCCCAGGGCCAAAACTACGATCTGGACGAGGTCTTTGAGAGCCTCAACCGCCGTTTTTTCCACGGGCTGATGGGCCGGCCACTGCTCACCTGGAGTGGGCACATGGCGAAGCGCAGCCTCGGTCACTACGATCCGGCGCACAACACGATCGTCGTCAGCCGGGTCTTCGACCGCAAGAACACCCCGCGCTACGCGGTGGAGTATCTGCTCTACCACGAGATGTTGCATCTGAAGCATCCGGTGAAGGTACGCGGAGGCCGCCGCTGCGTCCATCCCCGCGAGTTTCAGGCCGAAGAACGCCTCTTCCCCGAGTGGGAGAAGGCCAAAGAATACCTAAAGACAATTTGAGGATGGAGAAAGGAAACTGCAGATCCCTCGACTTCCCCCGGATTTCCTGTTGAGCTTGGTGGGATCAGCGAACTTCATGCGGCTTTCCTCAATGAAAGCCGCACACGTGGCCATCTCTGGTGCCGCGTAGTAGGAAATCCGGGGTGCGCTCGGGATGACAAATCATAAATTGGTTCAGGACTCTAACGTTCAGCCACACTAACCGGGAAACCGCTCTAACCTTTGTCATCCCGAGCGAAGACGAGGGCAGCCACATTAACCGGGACACCGCTCTAACCTTTGTCATCCCGAGCGGACCCGGATTTCCTACCACGCGGCGCCAAAGATGACCTCGTGTGCGGCTTTCAGCAAGGAAAGCCGCATGAACTTCGTGGAACCCATCGCGCTCAACAGGAAATCCGGGGGAGTCGAGGGATCTGCAGTTTTTTCTCCTAACCGTGATTGTTACGAATAACAGGCTCGCTCACCGGCGGCTGTTCTTTCCTGCTGAATAATGCATCGAGGAAGAGCAAAATCCCTCCAACCACGATAGCGGAATCGGCAACGTTGAAGTCCGGCCAGTGGTAGTGCACGATGTGCACTTCGAGAAAATCGATTACGTAGCCGAAGCGCAGGCGGTCATATGCATTGCCCAGGGCTCCTCCCAGGATGAGCGCCAGCGCAACCGTGGTGGCGTTGATTCTGCGGCCAAGCTTCAGCAACGCAGCCAGCATGGCGACTGCCGCCAGCAGCGAAAAGATAAGCAACATCCAACGCACACGCGCGGGCGAACTCGAGTCGTTGAAGAGACTGAAGGCGGCGCCCGGATTTTCCACGTGACTGATGGCGAAGACATGGGCAATCACCGTCACGCTATTGCCCATCTCAACCCGTGTGGACGCCAGCCATTTCGTAACTCGATCGGCGACGATGACGAGCAGCGAAAGCAGCAGGAGCCAGCCCCGGGAATCCCTGATTGCGGCGGTCATGCGCTTTCTTCCGGAGGAACGCCCATCTGATCCAGCGCTGCGGAGCAGCGTTCGCAGACCGTCGGCCAGCGCCAATCCTCACCCGTGTGCACGGAGTAGTTCCAGCAACGCTCACATTTCGTCCCATCGGCCGGCAGCGTCGTCGCGATGACCTGGGGCGACAGCCCGGCGATGACTTCCACCTGAGAAACGTTCAGCAGCTCTTTCAAGCTTCCTTGGTAGCGGTCCAGCAGGGCGCCCATCTTCGTTGGAACTTCAAGCAGCAGCCGGGCATCGAGCGCCTTGCCGATCTGCTTTGCTTTGCGCGCCTCCTCCAGGCTCTTGAGCGCTTCGTCGCGGATCAAAAGCAAGCTTGCCCAGTCGCTCATGAATTCCGCATCGACCGCCGGCGCAAGACTCGCCGGCTCAGGGAAAAGCTCCAGGTGCACGCTGGGCAGGCGGTTGCTCACCTCAGGCATGTATTGCCAGATTTCGTCCGCGGTGAAGCTCAGCAGCGGCGCGACCAGACGAACCAACGCTTCGGCAATCGTCCACAACACGGTTTGGGCGGAACGCCGGGCGGCATTCTGCGGCGCGAAGGTATAAATCCTGTCTTTGACGGCATCGATGTAAAGCGCGCTCAGCTCGGCCACGGCGAATTCATTGAGCGCGTGATAAATGCGATGGAATTCGAAGTCCTCATACCAGCGCAGGATCTTTTCCGTGAGCTCGCGGGTGCGCGCCAACATATACCGGTCGAGGGGCGGCATCTGCTCCCACGCAACCGCGTCTATGTCGGGCCGAAAACCATTCAGGTTGCTCAGCAGGAAGCGGAAAGTGTTGCGCAGTTTGCGGTAAGTCTCCGCGACGCGCTGCATCAGGTTCTCGCTGGCGACCACATCCTCGCGGAAGTCGACGGATGCCACCCAGAGACGAACAATCTCCGCTCCCAGCCGTTGCGCGATGTCGACGGGATCGACCCCATTCCCCTCGCTTTTGGACATGGCGCGCCCGTTCTCGTCGAGCGTCCAGCCGCAGGTGGCGGCCATGCGGTAGGGTGCGGCGTCACGTTCGCCGATGGCGCAGAGCAGGGAAGACTGGAACCAGCCGCGATGCTGGTCGCCGCCCTCGATATAAAGGTCGGCAGGCCAGGGAAGATCCTCTTCGACTCCCAGAACGGCCGCCTGGCTGGCGCCGCTCTCGAACCACACGTCGAGGATATCCATCTCTTTCTTGAAACCCTCCGCCGCTGACTCGGCGCCCTCTCCGGCAGGCTGGCCAGCGGCGCAGGAGGGGCAGGTTGTGCCCGGGGGCAGAATCTCCGCGGCATCGCGCACGTACCAGGCGTCGGCGCCTTCTGCCGCGAAGAGCTCGACGATGCGTTGGTTGACCGCCGGATCGTTCAGCGGCCGCCGGCACTTGAGACAGAGGAAGACCGCGATGGGCACACCCCAGATCCGCTGGCGGGAGATGCACCAATCGGGACGAGAGGACACCATGTTGGCAATGCGCTCCTGTCCCCACTGGGGATCCCACTTCACTCGTCCGATCTCCTCCAGTGCGCGCTGGCGGAAGGTGGACACCGAGCCATCCGCGTGGGTCATGGGGGTTTCCATGCCGATAAACCACTGCTCGGTGGCGCGGAAGATGACCGGCCAGTGACAGCGCCAGCAGTGAGGGTAGGAGTGAGTGATGTCCTGGCGGCCCATCAGGGCGCCCCGTTCGGCGAGCAGAGCGATGATGGGTTCGTTGGCCTTGAAGACCGTGAGCCCCTCATATTCAGGCAGCGCCTGGCGAAAGCGCCCACCGTCGTCCACGTTGGATAGCTGGCTCAATCCGTAGCGGCCGCCGGTATAAAAGTCGTCGACGCCGTGCGAGGGCGCGGTATGGACGGCTCCCGTGCCCTGGTCGGTGGTGACGTAGGTGGCGAGAACGCCCAGAACCGTGCGATCGAGAAAGGGATGGGCGAAGGTGACGTGCTCCATCCGCGAGCCGGGAAAGCGAGCGACCTCAAGGGCGCTCTCCAGCCCGCATGCGGCGCGGGTCGCGGCCGCCAGGGCCTCGGCAACGATGTAGACATTCCCCTCCTGCTCGAGGGCCACGTATTCGAACTGGGGATGGAAGGCCACAGCAAGCGAGGCGGGCAGGGTCCAGGGTGTCGTGGTCCAGATGATCGTTGAGACCTGTTTGCCGCTGAGCCGAACGTCGATCGCCTCCGGAGCACTGGTAAGCCGATAGCGCACGTAGATGCTGGGGCTGGTGTGCGTGTCGTATTCGACTTCCGCTTCGGCCAGCGCGGTGCGGTCGTGGATGCACCAGAAGACCGGCCTCAGCCCCTTGTAGACGAAGCCATTCTCCAGGAAACGAAAGAAGGTTTCGATGATTTTGGATTCGTACTCCGGCGTCATGGTGGAGTAGGGGCGGTTCCAGCGCCCGAAAACGCCCAGACGCTGGAATTGCGATCGCTGCAGGTCGAGATACTTCTGGGCGTACGCCCGGCAGGCGCGGCGCACCGCGATGGGCTCCATCTCCAGCTTCTTGCGGCCCAGCCGTTCGTCGACTTTGATCTCGATCGGCAGGCCATGGCAATCCCAACCGGGAACGTAGGGGGCATTGAAGCCCGCCATGGTCTTCGACTTCACGACGAAGTCCTTCAGACATTTGTTGAGCGCGTGTCCCAGGTGAAGCGGCCCGTTGGCGTAGGGCGGCCCGTCGTGCAGCACGTAGCTGGGAGCATCCTGACGCACCGCACGAATCTGCTCATAGAGTCCGTCCTGCTCCCAGGCGGCCAGCCGCTTGGGCTCGCTTTGGGGCAGATTCGCCTTCATCGGGAAATCGGTTTGAGGTAGGCTGAGAGTCGCCTTGAGTTCGGGCGGAGCCGGCATTGTGTCTCCAGTAGAAAAACGAACAAAATCTTATTGTATCTTCGCCGCGCTAAAGGTATCCTGCGTGCCTTTAGGTGTCATGATCGCAAAAGTTTAGGAGCTGCTTACCTCAGGCCGGAAAAAGGTGTCTAATACTCTTTAAAGGGATCTTCACACGATACCGGCTCCGTATTCTGGGGAGAGACAAGCCGGACGAGATTCGTCCATAATAGGGAGATAGGCGAAAGAGGGATACACATCCTCTTTTCTCATGAGTTCTATGGCCAATCAGGCTTTGTTACCCCCGGACTTGGATCAACGCGAGCCCTTGGAGCCGAAGCTCCTCAGCGAGATCATTGATGAACCGGCGTGGAAGACCATGGCCGGCAACCTCTATGACCTCCTCTACCCCAGGAAGCTTCCTCCTCTTGTCCTGACCTCAAAACCCATCGCGGTCATTGACCCGATGAAGGAGAACCGGGGCCGCGCCTCGTCCATCATCGCGATCAGCCTCCACGTGCTCATCGTTGGGTTGATTTTGTGGCTGTCCATCGCGGCAGTGAAGAAGGTGGTATCCAAAAATCAGCTGCTGACCAACGTCGAGGTACCCCAGTACATGCCGATCGCCCCCAAGGGACCGCAGATGGGCGGTGGTGGTGGCGGCGGCTCCCATGACATTCTGCAGGCGCCCAAGGGGCGTTTGCCTAAGTTTGAAGAGCAACCCATCGTGCCCCCGATGGTGATCAAGAACGACCATCCCAAGCTGGTAGCCGATCCGGCCATCATGATGCCCAAGGATATCCAGTTGCCCAATAACAACCTGCCCAACCTGGGAGATCCTCGAACCAGCATCGTGGGTCCGGCTTCCAACGGGACCGGCAGCGGAGCGGGCATGGGCAGCGGGTCGGGGGGCGGCATCGGCTCTGGCCATGGGAACGGTTATGGTCCGGGTGAAGGCGGCGGGTACGGCGGCGGTCTCTATCATGTGGGCGGCGGCGTTTCTGCGCCACAGCTGATATTCGCGCCTGACCCTGAGTTTTCCGACGAGGCCCGCCGGGCGAAATACCAGGGTGTCTGCGTAGTTTCCTTGATCGTGGACGCACAGGGCAACCCGCAACGCGTTCAGGTCGTGCGCCATCTGGGCATGGGATTGGACGAGAAGGCGGTGGTGGCGGTGAAGCAATATCGCTTTAAGCCAGCCACCATGCAGGGAAAACCAGTGCCGGTGGAAGTCAACATCGAAGTAAATTTCCGCATTTATTGATATTCCCTCTTTCTGGCTGTAATGAAACCTTGCCCGGGAATTCGAGCCTCCCCGGGCGTCTTCTTCATTGGCAGCATGACGATATTTCCGCTATAGCGCCCTACCTAAGAAGCGATTTGGGCGACGCTCACACCGGGCTACGAAATAAACGAAATAAGTTACCGGTGTAAGCGCTTATTCCGCATTTTTCACACCAAAAGGCGTTGGGTAACCAATTTGAAGGGGACGGGTTGAACAGGCTGCGGAAAAACTCATCTTTCTGAAGGGTACGGCCTTCAGGCCGTACGCAAATGCCTTGAAATGAATTCGGCTTTAGCCGCTGAGGGAGCGTTTCGTCTCGAACCGGCACTTTTTCCGCAGCCTGTGAAGCCCGTACTAGACCGAAAATAATCATTTGGGCCCTGAGGGAATGCTTTTCAGCACATCTTGGCCCAAAAGCTGCCCTCACCGGCTTTTTAGCCCACCGGTGCGGAGGCTTAATGCGCATAGTGCGCTTAATGCGCACCCTTCCCCCCGCGCCGCTCGTGGCGGCCGATCACCGGCCTACCCTAAGACCGTTCAGCACTACTGTTCGGCAAAGAGCGCCGCCGGGATCTCCTGTTCGATCTCAAGCATCGCCTTCCACGGGTCCTGGCGCAGCCGGTCACTCCAATCGGCGAAGCGGGCAATCAGGAAACGAGGCGCCTTTGGCGACTTGAGCTCGGCCCATTGCAAGGGCAGAGCCGCAGCCATGCCCAGACGAGCGCGGGAGGAGTAGGGAGCAACCGCGGTCGCTTCCCGCTCGTTACGTAGGTAGTCGACAAAAATCTTGTTTTTCCTTGCCGCCTTGGTCATTTTGCTGATGTAGAGTTTGCTGTTGTCCTGCTCCATCTGCAGCGTAAACGCATGCGTGAAGGCTTTGATCCGCTCCCAGCCGTGCGCCGGCCGGATGGGGGCAACTACGTGCAGTCCCTTACCACCAGTCGTCTTCACGAAACTCCTTAGCCCTAGCTTGTTGAGACGCTCCCGCACTTCGAGCGCGCTTTCACAGAGCGTTGGCCAGGAAACGGCCTCGTCCGGATCGAGATCGAAGATAATGCGGTCAGGGTGTTCGAGGTCCGCATTCGTGGATCCCCACGGATGTATCTCGAGCACATTCATTTGCGCCAGTCCAGCGAGTGCTTCCGCACCCTGCACGGTGACGTATGTCTCTGTGCCCTTGCCCTTCTGATTGGGAATCTCAACACCCTCGATTCCAGGCGGCATTCCTGGTCCAAGATGCTTTTGATAGAAACATTTCTTACCCGCGCCGTTCGGGCAGCGTACCAGCGATAATGGCCGGCCCGTCACATGGGGCAGCATGAGCGGTGCGACCGCCAGATAGTAGTCGATCAGAGCCTGCTTGGTGAGCCCGGTCTCTGGATCGACGACTTTATCGGGATGGGTCACGCGGAAACCAAGCGGCGCTGCCGCAGGCGATGTCTGCGTTTTGGCCGGTCTTTTCCTGGCGGCTGCTGTCG
>Ga0182015_10003577_pt1 | contig 17299 bp, 18 predicted proteins | sample 712P3MmetaG_FD_120478 | JGI IMG/M metagenome (GOLD analysis project Ga0182015, IMG submission 120478) | Permafrost microbial communities from Stordalen Mire, Sweden - 712P3M metaG | ecosystem: Environmental > Terrestrial > Soil > Wetlands > Permafrost | place: Sweden: Stordalen | collected... | reverse complement strand
GTCGCAACCGGTGTCGGCGATGCGGCCGGCGAAGATCGAGATGCAGCTCCCAGGTCCGTGGCGCAGGGCCGGAACGACAGCGTCAACTTGTTCGAGCGTCATCAGCGCGGTAACGTTCACCTTGACGCCCTGTTCAGAGAGGCGCTTCACTAGCGCCGCCGTCGAGCGGCCGCGCGTATCGGTGATGGGGATCTTCACGTAAACGTTCTCGCCCCAAGAGGCGATGCGCAGAGCTTGCTGTTCCATTTCGTCGAAGTCGTCCGAGAGGACCTCGAAAGAAAACGGACGGTCCGGAATCGCGGCCGCGAGCGATTTTCCGAATGACTCGTAGTCGGTAATACCCGCCTTGCGCATCAGCGTTGGATTGGTGGTGAATCCCCGGATCCAGGGATTGCCGGCGAGTTCCAAGATAGACGCCCGGTCGGCGCCATCGCCGAAGATCTTGACGCGGAATGAAGCGACATCAGGCATAGCGAACCGTCCGCGTAGGAGCGCCCATATACGCGGTCCGTAGAATCCATTGCGCGGCTTCACGCAGCGAGCGGACTTGGACGAAAGGCCCGTCCGGACGCTGTTCAGAGTAGCCGTAGTCGACGAAGATGGTGCGGCATCCGGCGCGATGGCCGGCTTCGATGTCGCGCCAGCGGTCGCCCACGATGTAGCTCGATTCAAGATCGATGTCCCAAACGCGGGCGGCTTCAAGCAGCAGGCCGGGCTGCGGTTTGCGGCACGAGCAGCGCGCGGAGTCATCGTGCGGGCAGAGGCCGACGCCCGTGAGTTGCAGGTAACGCTGCAAGTGGCGGTTGATTTCGGAGACCTGCTCGGTTGTAATCAGGCCGCGCGCGATATCGGGCTGATTGGTGATCAGGATCAGGGCGAATCCAGCCTCGCGCAGCTGGTTGCAGGCTTCGCGAACGCCGGGCAGGAGCCGCAGGTCCGACAGCGTCGCGGGCGGATACGGTTTACCCTGGCGCAGGATGGCGCGATTCACGACGCCATCGCGATCCAGGAACACGGCCCGCCGCATCCTTTATATCCTGCCCAGACGAGAGTCGGCGGCCAGGGCGTGCAGCGAGACGCACAAGGCTTCGCGCGTGTTACGCTTCGAGGTCCAGCCCAGAGCGCGAATTCGATCGGTGTTCAGACGAACCACCGGCACGTCGCCTTTCCAGCCGCGATCGCCGCCGGTGTATTCGAGCCGGACTTGATCGGCGGCGAGACCCGCGATTTCAATGGCCAGTTCGGCGATTTCGGTGACGGTGATGTAGTCGCCGGTGCAGACGTTATAGACTTCGAAATTCTTGGACGACGCGCGGTGCGCGAGCAGCACGGCGTCGATCACGTCATCTACGTGAATGTAGGACTTGCTTTGCTGGCCGTCTCCCAGGATGCGCAATCGATCGGGCTGGGTGCGCAAGCGGCGAATGAAGTCGAAGCCGACGCCGTGAGTTTGCCGCGCGCCGACCACGTTACCGAACCGGAACGCGCAGGCGCGCAGATCGAACATGGCGCAGTAGGAGGCGATCAGCGCTTCACCGGCCAGCTTGCTGGCGCCGTAGGTGGAGACAGGCACCAGCGGCCCAAAATCTTCTTGGACTTCGTGGTCCTTGAGATCGCCGTAGACGCCGCTGCCAGACGCATACAGAAGATTCGGAGTTTGACTGCGGCGCATGGCCTCGACGATTTGCTGCGTGAGGAAAGTGCCTTCGCGAAAATCAATGTCCGGTTCCACCGCGGCGCGCGCGATGTCGGGATTGGAAGCCAGGTGGATGACGGTGTCGTGGCCGTCCATGCAGCGTTCAAGCGCGGCGAGATCCTTGAGGTCGCCGTGAATGACGCGCAGCCGCCGGTCTTGCTCGTGATGCGCGTAGTGCCACTCGCGGCCGCTCGAGAAGTTGTCGTAAATGGTGACGGCTTCGGTGGCTTTGTCGCACAGCAGGCGGTCGGTGAAGTGGCTACCGATGAAACCGGCGCCACCGGCGATGAAGAACCGGCCGGCAGTCAGCGGCGCGGTCATCGGCCCAGTCGTCGGCTCCGTCATCGGATGGATTCCCATTTCGAGGCCGCTCGCTGCAGCACCGGATGGCTGACCAACAAGTGCCAAAGCACGGCGCAGAGCCCTTCGGTATGCGGCGTGATGCGATCGGGGGCGAGCGCTGGAATTGCGATGCACTCCTCAGATACCTGGCGCGTGAAGCCGCCGTTCGCTCCCACGATGCCGAAGATGTGAGCGCCCGCGGCCGACGCGGTTTCTAGCGCGCGAACGATGTTGACCGACACGTTTTTCTCGCGGCTGCCGCCACCGACAGAAAAGACCAGCACGCCGTCGCGCGGCGAGATGCGCGAGCCCTGGAGCCAGCCGGCGAAGCAAGTGTCCCAGCCTTCGTCATTCGCTCTGGCGGTAAGCTCCGAAACATTGTCCGTGGGCGCGTAGGCTTCAAAATCGCACAGCTTGCGAAAGTCGTTGACCGCGTGTCCGGCGTGGCCGGCCGAACCACCCACTCCCAGGATGAAGAGGCGCCCGCCAAGTTCGCGGACGCGCGCGAGCCCCAGGGCCATCCGCTCGATGGCGGCGACGTCGACTTGCTCCAAGATTGCGATGGACTCGGCGATGAATGCCGCGGCGAAGCCGGTGTCCTCAGCCGGAACGGGAGCAACGGGTTGTTTGAGAGCTTCCTGAAGCCCCGTAAGACTGGTCAAAGCGGACCAACTCCTGCTATATCAATCGGCTGAAACGGGGCTCTTCGATAGGGGCGAGAAGCGGGAGATGGCTAAACGGAATATCCGGCGGAAAGTCCAGAGCGTGGAAGACCAGCGCTGGAGGGTGGTTTCGCCGATGCGCTCGCCATAAGGAATGAAGACTTCGTGGATGCGGAAGCCCTGGAGGGCTGGTTTGAGCAGCAAGTCGACGGGTAGCGCGGGGCCGTTCGGATCCACTTCCACCTGCCGGATCACGCGGTGGCTGTAGGCGCGCATGCCGGAGTGGAGGTCGGTTGACTTCACGCCGACCAGCAGCCAGGCGGAGAAGGCGAACAGCCAATTGGCGAGATAGTTGGCCAACGGCATGCTTGCCGGCCGATGTTCCAGGCGCGAGGCATTGACCACATCATATTGACCGGAAAGGACCATTTCAGCCAGAACGGGAATTTCCGGGGCTGGATATGTGCCGTCGCAATCGAGCGTGACGATGACGTCGCCGACGGATTCGGTGAGCACGCGGGCCATGGCGCGGCCGTATCCCTGAGGCGGGAATTGGCGTATAACCCGTGCACCGAAGCTGGCGGCAATGGTGGGGGTGGCGTCGCGACTGCTATCGACGATGACAATTTCGTGCGGGCGGGAGCCGAGCGCGCCGCGAATGTCCTCGATGACCCGCGCGACGGCCCTTTCCTCGTTCATTGTAATCATCGCGACTGAGATCAAGTGGCTCATACAATTCACTGGGCGGAAAGATTTTCGAGAGCGGTGAGATCGCTGTGCTCGCGTGCGGCTGGCGGGGCTTTGGAAATCGCGTTGATCTTAACGGACACTTGAAAGCGCGCATATCCCAAGTACTCATATTCAATGTGGCAGCGTGCCACCAGTTCCTGGAAGGCGCGAAACTCGTGCTCTTGCCAGTTCGGGTAGTTGAAATACTCGTCGAACACGATGACGGTGCCAGCGACGATGCGTTCTTCAAGGAGCTCAAAGACGCAGCGGGCGGATTCGTAAAGGTCGGAGTCGATGTGAATGAAGGCCGCGGGTCCGGGGTGCTGTTTGAGCCAGCCGGGCAGCGTATCGGCAAAGAAGCCTTGGTGAAGAACGACGTTGCGGGGCACTTTGGGAAGGCTTCCGTGGGCGTCGAAAGCAAAACGATCCCCGCTCCAGGCCTCCTGCAAGCCGCGAAAACTGTCGAAGCCGTGCACCGGTTGCGTCGCGCCGGCGTGTTGGGCGATGAAGCGAATAGTGCCGCCTTTATAAACTCCGAATTCCAGATAGTGTCCCGGGATTTTAACCTGCCCGAGAGCCGATTCCAAAACCTCGCGAGAACTCTCCATACCGACGGCGGTGCGCATGTACTTGCGTGCGTACTGCACGCTTTCCTCAAGCGCCAGCCGCTTCATTTCGCGAGCCGGGTGGAAGCGCGGGAAATCCCAAAAGTCCTGCAGGGTGAACAGCCACTTTTGAATCGAGGTTTTGAGACCGAAGCTAGCGATGAACATGCTCTATCTAATTCCCACGAGCACCGGTCAAGGCGTGGACAGCGGGGCTCGGCTCGGGCGATGTAGGCTTCGCCAGGGTCACCGACTGGATGGCAAACAATGAGCGAGCGGCGTGAACCCGCGCAGCAAACCGTTCTTGATCGCTCTCCACATGAACGGGAATCGGACGTTTGAGAGGAAAGCTTTAGCGGATGCGGCTGATGCGGCCGGCAGGCGAGCGCCTCCCACAGCGTGTACGCGGGCTTCGGCAACCTCACGCGGGCTGTTGGCGAACCTCTGACGAAAGCGTCGCAACTTGGCTTCGGAAACGGGTCCGCAGGACGCGCCGGTATGGCTCTTCGATTCCTTTATAGATAGCTGCGGCGAGACCGAGCGACAATACGAGACAGACGCAAAAATTTAGCATGGAGGCTTGCCGCAGAAAAGAGTGTTCCCGATTGAAGCCTTCCATGTTCAACCAGACGGTCAAATGCGTTAAGTACAGCGAGTAGCTGATCTCTCCGAGGAAAACGAACACCCGCGTACTCAAGATCCGGGCGAAGATCCCACGCTGTTTGGCTAGCCCATAGATTAGAAGTGCGAACAATGGGCTGTGGATGCCGACCAGTGCGGGCATGAAGGGAATAGGGCCGCGAAACGCCGCAAGGACCGCGAGAGCGAACACTGCAACACCGGCTGCGGCGGGACCTCGCATCCATTCTGGACGGCTTCGCCTTTGTTCCTCGCGAAGCCATAGGCAGGTGGCAATACCCATTAGAAATTCGTGAGCGTGAACGAGCGGGTTGCAGCCCAACCAAGAAATCCAAATGCAGTAGTCGACAGCGGGTTCCCACTTCCAAGTGGGTGGGTGAGAATGGAACGCTACAAACAGATAGGCGGAAGCGATCGTGACGAAGTAAAGGACGGCGATCCAGCGCACCAGTTTTGCCAGCGGCCAGCGGGCGATCCAGGCAGCGAGCCATGGAAAAGCTAGATAGAAAAATAGCTCAACCGAAAGCGACCAGCCAGGATTGTTCCACAGGTAGGAAAACGGTGAGATCCAGGATTGTGTGAGCGTGAGCGACGTCAGGCCGGTGACGATGGCCCCTCGGACCGTCGCAGCTGTCACGCCGCTGTGGAATTGCATCAGTAGAAACATGGGAAGCGAGAGGCCCAGGGAGATGTAATAAGCCGGCAAAATCCGTGCGGCACGGGCGCGCCAAAATTCAGACCGGCTCACCGACAACGTTCCATCCTCTCGGAGATAATTCCAGCCCAATATGAAGCCGGATAAGACGAAGAACAGATCGACGCCGATGAAACCGGTGGAAAACACGCTGCGGACGGCGCCGGGCCAGGTAGCCGAAACACCCTCGCCGAAGTGCAGAACCAAAACCCAAAGGGCCGCGACCGCGCGCAATCCGGTCAAGGGGGGAATCTTCAACTGCCCGCTGTTCCGCCGGTCAGCCGTGGGTGAGTGGGTTGGCTCGGTCACGCGCTTAATCGTGCTTGTCCAACCGGGAAGATCTCAGGCGGATATGGATTACGGGCGAGGCATGCGCTGCCTAGCTTAGCTACACCGCGGCTTCGACCGGATCGCGCGGGACCAACGCCTCGCGGTTCAACCGATCCGCGATTTTGCGGGCGCGCTCGATGCAAACATCCATATTGATGTATTCGAATTCGGCCACACGGCCGCACAGCGGAATACCGATCTGTTCAAAGTACGCCTTGGCGCGATGCAAGTGGCGGCGGCAATCGTCGTTCTGGACGACGTAGCCGTACTTGGTCCGGAGCACGCGGGAGTAGCAGACTTCGGAGCGGCGGACCAGATCCATATCCTGAAGGTCGTGGATCACATCGGCCAGCAGCTCTTCATCCGTCAGCTCGTGCGTGCCGTCGCCCGGATTGGTGGTGATTTCGGCCTGGATGATGGTTTGGCCGGGCGGCGCGTTGTGAGGGCTGAAAGAGGCTGGGAAAGACAGGCGATGGAAGCGGACCTCCGGGTCGGGAACGTAGATGGCGGTGTAATCGGGCAGACGCGCGGTGTTGAGACCGATGGTCACGGTGACCAGCGAGTTGTAGCGCAGCGCATTGACGGCGGTGAGAATCTCGGGCGGCGTGCCGTCGAGCGAAGCGGCCAGCTCTTGAATCGGAATGGTCGAGACTAACGCGTCATAGCGCCGGGTGGACTGGCCCTGGGATGATTGGCCCTGGGCTGACTGGCTGTTGCTAACGCACCAGCGGCTACCTTCTTTCCAGATTCGTTCGACGGGGAAGTCCGGGACGAGGTTGTGTACGCACTCGCGCATGGCGCGCGGGAGCGATTCGATGCCGCCGTGCGCGGGGTAATGGAAATAGAGCTGGTGCGTGTAGCCTTCGGTCTCGACGCCCACCGCGGCCTTGATCACGTCTTCGATGGGCGGCTTGGGAACGCGGCCTTCCACCCACTCCAGGCCGAGCTCTTCGGCCGGGACATTCCAGATTTTTTCGTTGTAGGGGATCAGATATTTTTCAGCGAGTCCTTTGCCGAAGTGATGGTAGATCCATTCCTTGAAATTGGTCTGGGGTGGCGGGTAGTCGTTCTTGATGTAGTGATAGAGGCACTCGAAGCGATCCTGCGGATCGAGATCGAAGAGGCCATTCTCGAATGGATACTTGACGTAGCGGCCTTTGTAGAAGATCTTGTTGTTGCGGCGCGCGCGATGGACGTTATCGCCCAGCAGCGCGACCATGTAGTCCACCATCTCCTGATTGCGCGAAAAGATGATGTGGGGTCCGCCGGCGTCGTAAGTGAAGCCTTGCTCCTGGACTGTCTGGCAGTGGCCGCCGCCACGGCTTTCCTTTTCGAGCACCTCGCAATCGTGATCTAAATGCGCCGCGATGGTGAGGCCCGCCAGGCCGCCGCCCAAAATGCCGATCGCCACCCGCAGTCCTCCCCTTGCCTCAGGCCTTTCCACACAACTATTCGGACGTTTGCCTGAGGTTCTGTAGAGGAGCGCGAGCGCGATCAAATCCAATCTCTGATTGGACGCTGGGGGCTTGAACATCGAGTGTTCGTGAACCCGCTGGGCGACGGGGCCTGTGATGATCGTGAGCTGAACCTGCTTTACAATGCGTGCGACGTTGGTATCAACACTTCCATGGGCGAAGGCTGGGGATTAGTCAGCTTCGAACACGGGGCTTCCGGCGCCGCTCAAATCGTGCCCGATCACAGCGCTTGCTCCGAACTCTGGAACGGCCGCGCCGAGCTGATTCCCCCGGCCAGGAATTACGTCCCGGAATTCTCGGTTCTCGAGATGGGTGAGGTTTCCGCGCAAGGCGTGGCGCAAGCTTTGGAGAATCTATATCGGAATCCCGCACGCCGCCGGGAGTTGGCGGGGGCAGCCTGGCGAGCCGCCCAGAATCCCGCTTGTTCCTGGGACGCGATCGCGGGCGAGTTCGAACATCTATTCGCGGCCCTGGCCTGCGATCGCCGCTAGGTCCGCCCCGCACAAAGTTTCCGCAATCCGCTGCCGATCATATAGATGTGCGCGTGCGCCTGATCTTAGCCGTTCTGCTGGGCACATTCCTGGGCCTGTTGAACCATATCGGGGTGATTGCGGGGATGGTGGACCCGCCACCCGGTTATCAGCCCGCGTATTACCTGCGCAACCTGGACGTCCCGCAATATCTAGCCTGGATCGAACTCGCCAGAACGCACTGGCTGCTGCCAAACGAGCATGCGCCCTGGCTGACGGAGCCAGCGCTGTTTCAGCCAATGTACACGATCGCGGCGCACACCGGCCTCGCCACGATGGTTTCCTACTACGGCTTGCAGTTGCTGCTGTACTGGGTGGCTGCATACGCGCTAATTCTGGCCGCACAAACGTTCATGAAGACACGGCGGGCGATGATGTATGCGGCATTGGTAGTGCTGGGGGCGCTGCCATTGTGGCTGCTGGGTTGGGCGGCTGCGAAGGCGCTTGGACTGCCGGCCGCGGTGCAAGTGGTTTTGGGTTACGGACTAGTGGAATATGGCTACGACACCGCCGATGGGCTGGTACGCGGCGGGTTGTCGAACTCCATGCTGCTGACATTCGGAACGGCCATGATGCTGTTTGCGTTCACCAACCTCGCGAGGTTCATCACCGAGGGCCTACGCCGCTATTATTATTGGCTGCTGCTATGCGTGTTTCTGGATGGTTTGTTCCATCCGTTCGAAATCTTCGTGATCACCACGGCGGCGGTGTGGCCACTCTGGAAGGCGGCGCGAAAGACGGAATGCTTTTGGCTTTTCGCAGCGGCGGGCGCGGGGGTGCTGCCTTATGTGATCCAGACCCTGCGATCCCCATGGATGCGAGACGTCTCGCAGATAGTGTCGCCCTGGAAAATGGGTTCGCCCACCTGGATTCTGCTGGTCTATGGCATACCGGCGATGCTGATCTGCTGGCTGATGCTGATCCGTTTCCGGGTGGAAAGACCAGAGGACGAAATTCTGCAGAGCTGGTTTCTGTGCGCGGCGGTGTTGCCGATGATTCCCGGAATGACGAGCGGGCTCCACACGTTCGACGGATATGTGTACGCGGTCGGCTTCCTGCTGGTGAGGAAGGCGCAAGCCGACAAGCTCATTTCACGGCTTTTTTCGGAGCATCGGAGCGCGATGCGATTGGCGCTGGCGGGCTGGGGAGCGGTTTCAGCGCTAGTGCTCGGGAGCGCGTACGGGCAGCTCTGGAAGGACGGAAAATCCGCGAATCCGGAGTTTCTCTCGGCCGTAGCGCCGAACGAAGAAGTCGCCATGCTCGCGTGGATGAAGGCCAACTTGCCGCGCGACCGGCTGGTGCTCGCGCCGGAAGCCATGGCGCCCTGGGTGGCGGCCATTCCGATGCCCAGTGTCGGCAGTCACGATCTATTCAGCGTGACGTACCAGGCGCAGCGAGACTTGGCCAGCCACTTCTATCAAGGACAACCTCTGCGGAGCGATCTGATCGATGGGTTCGGGGTGAGTTATGTGGTCGCGCCCGCCGGTGCGCCGATTGTTCTGGAAGGCAGCAGGCTCTTGCACCAGGAGGCGTCGCTACGTCTGTACGAAGTTCCTGGCGAGCGGATGAAACCGTATCCGGGGCTCGAGCATCTGGCCGGCGCGCCGGTGCCGAATCGATTCCGGCAGTGGGTGGTCCGGATGCTTGGGAAGTTTAGACGAACTGCGGCTTAATCGTCCGGGTGGAAAGAGAGCCGCAGATGTTTCGCGCCAGCATTCAACATGTCCTCTTGCTGGGCCAAGTGTGCGCGGCAGGCTTCGCAGCGCGGGAGATGCTCGCGTACTTCAATGACCTCGGCGACTGAGAGGCCCTTGCCGACCGCGTAGAGTGAGAGTTGGTCCTCGGCGATGTGGTCATTTTGCCGGCTGGGCGGGCGTACCAGGTCCTGTATCTCGACGCCGGCCTGGAATCCGTCGGGGACCGAGCGGCAGTAGCGCACTTCGCCGAAGATGACGTTGCGATGGAGCCTGATCATTACGTGCTGGCCGCGGCCGATCCGCTGGCGGAGGGCGACACACAAGCCGGAGCGGGAGACGTCCAGGATGGTGCCATATAACGGCTCGCCGGGCCCCGGGAGGATTTCGATTTCGGCGGGGTCTTGGGTCGGGTAGCGGGTTTCGGCGCGCCGCTCGGCGTTGTGAGCCTCAATTTCCCGGGCGAGGGCCGCTACCGGTTGGTTGAATTGGTTTGACATCGGAAACTGACTTTCTGGCTTAAGGACTCATATTAGTAGTGAAAGTTACAACCGTATCCTACTTAAGTGCGTTTCTTAACTGCGCACTAAGGAGAAAACCCGAGAAAGTAACGACCCGAAGAGTCCGACTCAGCGCGGGAGTCGCCGCTGATGCTAAATTTGATCGATCATGACCAAGGAAGACGTTCGCGCGAAGATCCAGAGTGTCGGCCTGATTCCAGCGGTTCGTGTGTCGACGCCGGAAGACGCCTGGCTCGCGGCCGAAGCGGTGTCGCGCGGCGGCATACCGATCGTGGAACTAACCATGACGGTTCCCAAGGCCGCGGAGCTGATTACGCATCTGTTGGAGAAGCATCCGCACATGGTGGTGGGCGCGGGCACGGTGTTGGATGTCGAAACAGCGCGCGCGTGCCTGGAAGCCGGAGCGAGATTCATCACCAGCCCAGGACTGGACCTGGCCACTGTGGAGTTCGTGGTGAAGCAAGGTGTCGCGGTACTGCCAGGCGCGCTAACTCCGAGCGAAGTGATGGCGGCGGTAAAGGCGGGCGCCGATTTCGTCAAGATTTTCCCTTGCACGCAACTGGGGGGCCCGGCTTATATTCGCGCGCTGAGAGCACCGTTTCCCAATGTATCCTTCATAGCCGCGGGAGGAGTAAACCAACAAAATGTGGGCGACTACATCCAGGCGGGTGTTGCCGCGGTAGGCATAGGGGCAAACCTGATCCCGCCACGAGCCATCCAGGCCAAGGAGCCCGCTTGGATTGTGGAACTGGCGCGCAGGTTTTCCCACATTGTCAGCCAAATGCGATCCGAAATGGCTCCAGTTGACTGACATCTGATGGTTTTGTGACAGAGGCTTACTGGCGCTCGGATTGCTAGGAAGTAGCCAACGCCATGAAAACTGTCCAATTGGCAATACGCGATTTCGAGCACGCGTATTTGCTGCGCGATCTCCTCCTAGGGGACGGCGTGCATCAGGTTCACTTGGTAGACCGCCCGAATTTGGCGATCGCGGGTGTCATCGTAGTGGACGTGGACTACCTGATGAGAGCCGGCGCGCTGGCTGGCGGGCGGGAGCGCCTGGTCGTCATGGCATCGAAAACGAGCGGCGATCTTGCCAGGGTTTGGAAGGCTGGCGTACGGCACGTGGTGTTCCACGGAGACGCTCCGCGGACGGTTCGAGCGGCGGTCCTGGCTACCGAGCTGAGCTTGACGGCCCCAAATCTATAGTTAGCTTGCTGACAAAGCCGTCAATACGAGTGCCATTTTGGCGGGATAGTTTGAGAAGAATAGTCTCGCCGAAGCACTCGGGTAGCATGGCCGTGAAAATCATTTTTGGCGATCTCCTGTTGCTCTCAGGTTTGGTCGCGATGGGATCCTTGGCATCGGCGGGTCCTGTCAGCATCGATTGTGCGGGACCCGGTGCCAACCAGGTTACCGTGCCAGATGTGACCGCTCTGGCGCCCGACACGTGCTCGGTGCTCGGGTCCAGTTTAATTTTCAGCAATTTTGGGGTCAGTTCCACTTCCATCCCCACCCCGCAGATCGGCATCGCCAGTCCGAATGATGGGACCGGCGTGGTTGGCGCCGATACCAATCTCGTTTTTCAGCTCAGCAGTGGAGGTAGTGGTTTGGACGATACCTTCTTGAACTACGAGGCAACGGGTACGATTGTTGGCCTTGACATGAATTTCAAAGCCACGCCGCTAACGGGCAACGGTTCGGCCACCATTACGGAAGTCGCGTGCAGCATTGCGTTCGTCAGCAGTGCATGCTCGGGGACAACGTACGCCGATTTTAGCGCTACCTCGATCTGTGTGAGCTCTCTCTGTACCGAGGCTAGTAACGCAGAGTTCCTGATTGGAGGACCCGAAAGCTCGATGTACATCCAGAACGATATCGCGTTCAATGGCGCCAACGTCCCTGAGTTTGAGAATAGCCACTTTGCTTCCGCGGGGGCGGTGGTTCCTGAGCCGGAGTTGGCGCTCCTGCTGGCCGCGGCTCTTCTGGGCCTGGGCCTCTTACGCCATCGCCTTAACAAGCAGAATCAAGCTACGGCGCGCCGCTCGTAGTTGGCGAACAGCGCGTCTTGGACTGGAATTTCAGAGCGGAATTCGGCTAACTCTTCAGGGAACTGCTCAATGAGTTGTGCGGGCGCGAGACGGCGATCGTCACCAAGCATTTGGCTGAGCTCGAGCGCGTTGACCACCGATTTCCCGCCGGCATCATTGTTCGCGAACACGAACGTGGTAGCGGCGTGCTGTTGGATTTGATCGATGCGTGTCTTCCATTCGAGCAGCTCCTTGGGTGAGTAGAGATAGTCGTGCGCCGCCGTCGCCCTGGCCGGACGGCCGAATTCGCGCTCCCAATGTTGCGGATTGCGCCCGTGCAGCCGCACATATCCTACGCGCGAGGTGAGGACCGCGGATGGCGGCATGGCTTTGGTGTATGGCGCTTGGTCGATATTCACGAATCCGACGTGATAATCGATCAACGTCCCGAGCGCTTCCTCGTGCTGCCAGCTGGAGTGCCGCATCTCGGCGACCAACGGAAACTCATGAAATGCTCGGCGTAGCGCGATCACGAAGTGGCGATTCTCTTCGGTGTAGCGGAAGGTCCAGGGAAACTGCATGAGTACACAACCCAGCTTACGCGCGCGCTGGAATGGCCACAGCCCCTCTTTGAACTCCGCGACCTCGGCGGGGCTGAGCGACCGTTCATGAGTGTATCGGCGGCCTAACTTCACCGTGAAGAGAAACTTCGGGTTGCGCGCCACCTTCCTGGCCCAAATGGTCGCAAGCTCCGGACGAAGGGGTTGATAGAAGCTGGTGTTGATCTCGACCGCGTCAAAGTATTTCGACAGATCTTCCAACGCATGAAAGCCGCGAGGCTTCAGTTTGGGATAAACGATGCCGTTCCAGTGTGAATACGACCATCCGGAAGGGCCGCAATAGAGTGTTCGGGGGAGGGACATAGGGCACTCTTTCATTCTCCTTTTCTTCGCTATCTAGGATACGAGAATAAAAGGCGAAAGTCAAGAGCGTCCTGGCGACTCTTGGCAGCCAGCCGGAGTAGCTCGAAAGAGCTAGGCTCGAAAGGCACTTCTGCGCAAGAAATCTTGATGCGGCGGGTAACTTCGAGGAACCGGCGAGCGTTATTAGGTCAAATCCCCGTTACGACGGCGGACGCTTCACCCTATCACCCCAAAAGCGTCCGCCTTTCTAAAGAATCATTCCCCGGAGATTCCCTCGAAGAGCGGCGTGCTGAGATAGCGCTCGCCCGAGTCCGGCAACACAACCACAAAGGTCTTTCCCTTCATTTCCGGTTCGCGCGCGATGCGCACGGCCGCGGCCACGGCTGCGCCGCTGGACATGCCCGAGAGAATTCCCTCTTCGCGAGCCAATCGCCGGGCCATCTCCATGGATTCTTCGTTCGTTACCAGCTCCACGCGATCCACCACGCTCAAGTCCAAGTTCCCCGGGATGAACCCAGCGCCGATTCCTTGAATCTTGTGTGGTCCCGGCTGCAGCGTTTGCCCTCGCAGAGTTTGCGTGATGACCGGGCTTCCGGCCGGCTCCACGGCCACCGAGATGACCTGCTTGTTCTTCTGAACAGTCCTCAGAAAGCGCGATACGCCGGTGATAGTTCCACCGGTTCCGACGCCGCTTACCAACACATCCACTGCGCCTTGGCTGTCTTCCCAGATCTCGGGACCAGTGGTCTTGAAATGGATTTCAGGGTTCGCGGGATTCTGGAACTGCTGCAACAACACATAATGATTTGGATCGGAGGCGACCATCTCCTCCGCTTTCGCGATGGAAGCCTGCATGCCTGCCGCGCCCTCGGTCAGGATCAAATTCGCGCCGAATGCGCGCAAGACTTTTTGACGCTCCACCGACATGGTCTCCGGCATGATGAGCGTGATGGGGTAGCCACGGGCGGCCGCGACGAAGGCCAGCGCGATCCCGGTATTGCCGCTGGTGGGCTCAATCAGTTCTTTGCCTTGCCCGAGCAAGCCGCGCTTCTCCGCATCCCAGATCAGGGCGGCCCCGATGCGGTCCTTCACCGAATAGGCCGGATTCCGTCCTTCAATCTTGGCCAAAATAGTAGCCGGGGCGCCATCGCCGACGCGATTGAGCTTGATGAGCGGCGTCCGTCCGATGCTTAGCGAATTGTCCTGATAGAACATCAAATCTCCCAGTTCGGTACGTAGTGAGACTGCCGGTCGCGCCAGTTGCGAGCCAGCTCGGCGAAGGTGGTCTGGTCGATGACGTCGGAGACGGCTTGATCGACGCGCTTCCAGGTTTCGCCGAACGGATCGGCGGCATTCTGCTTGCGCGCGGGCTTGCTGCTCTTGGAGCCTTCCACGTAACGCATCACCTGTCCGACGGTAATCGCCTCGGGCGTTCGGGACAGCAGATAACCGCCTTCGGCGCCACGGCGCGATTCCACAAAACCGCCCTGTTTCAGCCCGGCCAGGATCAGCTCCAAAAACTTCTGCGGGATCTTTTGCCGCCTGGCGATGTCGGCGATTTTGATTGGCGCGCCGGCCTTCTGTAGAGCCAGATCGAAGATCGCGTGCAAGGCGTACTCGCCCTTGACGGAGATGTTCATGAGCGCGGTTTCAATCTCCTCGTGCCAAGTAGAGATTGTACCGAGTGGCCGCCGGTCCGCGCTAGGGCTCGTTCGCAGCATCGGCTGGCGGCGACGGGCCTGTGAACGCCCAGTGAACCTCCGGGACATCGGTGTCCTTCGCTATGGTTGTTCTATTCACCAAGGCGCTGCCCTGAATATGCGCCTCAAAGATTGTATCGTTTACCCGGTAAAGTACAACTCCGGCTGCGGTCGCGAGCAAAATTTCGCTGTCCTCTTGGTTCGTCTTGATCGTGATGCGCCGCCCATCCTGGATATTGTCTAACTCGAGAATGCCTGGTATTTTCGAGTCCCGCGCTGCACCGGAAGAGTATGCCAGCCGAACATCCGGCAGATTCGCGGATCCAATGCCGCGCTCTTTGGCACGCCCCGGATCGGGATACAGGTGAAGCGGCTCCCAAGGTGGACCTGGCATTCCTGGTGCATGCCGGGGCCATTGCTGGATCACCGCCAGCCAGGAACCAAACAGCCGCATTCGCGAGGTGCCACCCGGGATCTGGAGTTCCTTCCACGCGCCTTTCGTTCGATCGAGAATAAAGAGATGGGTGACGTCATCCTTCGATTTCGAATCTTGTTGAATGTAGTAGTTGCCAAGAATCAAATAGCTTGGATTGGCCGCAAGGATGCCGATGTCTTCTTTGTTCTCTGGGATGCGGAAGCTTTCGGGCAGCGTGTCGATGGGGACGCCCTTACTTCCCGCACGGCCAGTTCGGAATAGCAGGTTGTTGCCTTCCCGATAACCGAAGAGCATAAAGTCGTTTGACGGGCCGCCAGCCATTCCCATCGTATAGAGGTGAGTGAAATCCTGCGGACTGCCCGGGGAGACCCGCGACGGAAGCGAAGTGAGACTGAGCGCGACCTTTTCGAGGTCAATTTTGGAATCGAGCTCCGGCCCTTTGGTGAGACCCAGAAATTGGTCCACCGGCCCGCCGTTAGTCACTAATCCAAGGGAATCAAACCAATCCAGAACAATGAGCGATTCTGAATGAATGACGACGTCGTCGGCGCGCGTGGGATCAGCCATGTGAACGATCGAGATCTGTGTAGGAGTGATATTGGGGTATAAAACAGAGATGATTTCTCCCTCACACTCCTGCACGTAATACGAGCCAGGCGACACCACCCTGACAAGGCTCAGACGTTTGTCAGGGCCGAGCCTATAGAGGGACGACGGATAGACCGCCAGCCCGTAATCCGTCTTGGTGGCAGCGAGAAAGTATAGCGACTCGGAATAACCGCAGCCAGCCAGCAAGCCCGCTAGGAAACACGCGATGACGAGATCCTTTAGCATCTTGCTCTACTCTTTCCAAAACAGCTCGGCGTCCGAGCGTCGCACGTAGTTGGCGTCGATGTCAGCCGGGTCGCTGGAGCGGCCGAGTGTGAATTCGTCCCATGCGATATGTCCGATAGCGGCTGCGAGCGCTCGCGGCGCCCCAATGGTGGAGATCAACTCGCAGCCCTCAGGCAACGTCGGGAGCCAGGCTTCCAACTTCAGCACCGCTTCTGGCATTACGAGTTCGAGCTGGCTATCATAAACCGCACCATAAACTTCGCCCCGGCGCGCGTCGATCACCGTGGCGCGCAGCGGCGCCGATCCAAACGATGCTAGCGCCCGCAAATTCGACACCGCGACCATGCGCTTGCCCGTAGCCTCGGCCAGTCCCTTCGCAGCCGCCAGCCCCACCCGCACGCCCGTGAACGAGCCTGGCCCCGAAGCCGCGGCGAAGCACTCCATCTGGTACACCGTGGTTCCGCGCTTTTCGAGCAAGTGCTGAATGTGCCCGAACAGCACATGGCCGAAGCCTTCCGGCGCCTGCAGCGCGACTTCCTCGATAACTACATTGGCTTCGGTGAGGGCGATGCTGCCGAATTCGGAAGTGGTATCGATCGAAAGAATCACGGTGAAAGGATCACTTGTTTAGCTGATACACGCGGTCCGCCTGGTAGGCCTTGCCATTCGCATTCAAAGCCGTCAAGTGGACGCTGAGCACCGCCGGGAAAATTTCCGCAATAGATGCCGGAACCACAAATGTGCCGGGCGACCCCGTGCCCAACACGCGAAAGCCATGGCCGTCAGCCACCACTTCTGCTGTCCAGAGATACTGCATGGCGCGCGTGGCGCGAGTTTCACGCGTCAGCTTCACGGAGAATTGCGCTGGCTTGCCTGCCTCGAGCGTGTTGCCGGGCGGCGCGATAATTTCGAATGGGACTTTCTTCAAGTCGGTCTCGATCTCCTGCACCGGCACCGGCCGCGACTCGAATTTATACGACCTCCCCATCGAATCCCTGTGCCCTTCGCGCGCGATATACAGCACCCAGGGGTGGCTCGGGTCGGGCGCCTCGCCGGTGAAGTGCTGGCCCTTGTACTTCTTCTGTCCGAGCGATTCACCCGTGGCGGGATTGAGCCACTCGACGTCGTAGCCGTGGTTCTCCACTGTCACTTCGACCGGCGCACCGGGATGCTCGATGTAATTCACATACTCGACGTCTTCGAGCGCGACCGCGCGAGTGCCGTCCACATCGAAGTAAGGTTCCAATTCCCAGTGCCGTGTATCCGCCATGAACTCGAACCAGTACTTCGCCACGTTCGCATCGCCGCCGCGAAATTCCGGGTACTCGCCGTCCATCGTCGCGTTCCACAGGTGCTTGGCGTCGGTAACACCGACGAACGGCACTTGATAGAACTGATGCTCCACCGATCCTGCCGCATCATCTTCGGATCCTTCAATGATGAAATCCATCCAGCCATC
>Ga0182015_10003575_pt1 | contig 17309 bp, 16 predicted proteins | sample 712P3MmetaG_FD_120478 | JGI IMG/M metagenome (GOLD analysis project Ga0182015, IMG submission 120478) | Permafrost microbial communities from Stordalen Mire, Sweden - 712P3M metaG | ecosystem: Environmental > Terrestrial > Soil > Wetlands > Permafrost | place: Sweden: Stordalen | collected... | reverse complement strand
GGCGATGGACCTGGTGGCCGGGGCGCGGCGCGTGGTGGTGGCGATGGAGCATACGACGAAAGACGGCGCCCCGAAGATTTTGAAAAAGTGCACGCTGCCGCTCACCGGATTGAAGGTCGTGGATACCATTGTGACGGAGATGGCGTATATCCGGGTGACGGAACGGGGGTTGGTGCTCGAGGAAGTGGCTCCCGGGTTGACGGCGGAGGATGTGCAGCGGGCGACCGAGGCGAGGCTGGTGGTGAGTGAGGGTTTGAAGGGGATGGAGAGTTGATCTGAGTTCTCGAACCTAGAGCCCGCGCTTTCTTCGCCTGGCTTTACGCGGCGCGGAGCGCCGCTCTTCCACGGTATCCAGAGCTTGCGCGAAAATTCCTTCCACTGCTTGTTTCCCTAGGTCGGGAATTGTTCGCCCTCAGGTTCCGAACAATCCTCCTCCGACCTGCCTAGATGCGGAATGGCGCGGCCAGCAGACGGAACGGTAGTGTGATGGCGACGTAGATAATCTCCAGCACTCCGTGGACCGCCACGCCGAGAATGCGGAACGGCAGCAGCAATAGCCAGATGAACGGGTAGGCTATGAGGGCCAGCAACGCCAACGGCCAGCAGAGTACGAAAAGGATGCACCAGAGGAGGAAAGTGAACATAATGGGGTCTCCTTCTTCTTATTAATTGTACGGTGGAGGCGGGAAGAAAGTTCTCGAAGCTGACGGGCCTTTCGCCCCGCTGCGGCTGGCCGGTCTGTCAGTTGCCTACCACGGCTTGCCCCCCTTCGGCGAGCTCAGGGCAGGCGGTGGGCTGCATTCGGCTGCCGGCTCCCGCCGGTGTTTCTGCGGTGCGTCTTACCAACGATCCCATTATCAGCAACTTACGTCATTCGTAGCGCAAGGCTTCAGCGGGGAGGGTTCTGCCGGCGGACCATGACGGGTAGAGGGTCGCCACGAAGGAAATTCCTATGGCTACCAGCGCCACGAGAATGCCATCCGTCAGGCGCGGGGCGAACGGCACGTAGTCGATGGAGTAGACCTCGGGCGAGAGGGAAATGATGCGGTAGTGGCCTCCCGTGTAGGAGATAGCATAACCCAGCAGCAGGCCGATGGCGGTGCCGATCAAGCCGATCAGCACGCCCTGGGCAATGAAGATGTTTCGCACTTGCGACTTGCGGGTGCCCATCGACATCAGCACGGCGATGTCTTTGGTTTTTTCCATGACCATCATGATCAGGGAAATCAAAATGTTCAGTGCGGCCACGAAGACGATCAATCCGGTGGTGATGTAAGTGACCAAGCGCTCCATGTTCAAGGCGTGAAACAGGGCTTTGTTTTGCTCCTTCCAATTCGTGGTCATGAAGCCTTTGCCAGCCGCGTCTTCGAGTTGGTGGGCAACTATGTCTGCCTTATCGATGTCGTCGACTTTGAACTCGATTACCGAAATCAGATCACCGAGGCCGAACAGGCGTTGCGCATCGGACAACCGGGTGAATGCCCACGACGCGTCGTAATCGAAGAAACCGGAGTTGAAAATTCCCACCACGCGAAAGCGGGTGTATTTCGGCACCATGCCAAAAGGAGTTAATTCGCCTTGCGGGCTGGTCACAAGGACCACGGAACCGACCGTGGCGCCCAGGCTGTCGGCCATGTCTTTGCCGAGGATGATAGGGGGCATGGCAGCGACACGGGCATGAACGCCGGCCAGGGAATCGGGAGACTCGGACGGCGTGGAGGGTGCGCAGCCGGTTGCGGGATTTTCTAGCGTTTCAGTTTCTGATGAGTTTGCGGCGGATGGCGGAGTGCTTTCTTCGAGGGCAGCGGCGGAACCTTCTTTTATGGTGTTGAGCAGATCGCCGATCTTGTGCTCATCGGCTGGAACCATGCCCTTGAGGACGGCGCCGCGGGCGCGGGGCCCGCGGGAAATCAATACCTGCTCAAAGATCGCAGGAGCGGCGGCGACCACATGCGGCTCTTTAGAAAGCCGTGCGAGCAGCGGCGGCCAATCTTTAATTCCGTCGTCGGCGATGCGCAGCAGGCTTACGTGCGAAGTCGATCCGATCAGGCGCTCCTGCAAGTCCTGGCGAAAGCCGTTGTTGATGGCCAACGCGACGATGAGCGAAGCGACGCCCGCGGCTACCCCGACGATGGAGATGCCGGTGATGATGCCGATAAACGCCTGGCGACGCTTGGCACGCAGGTAGCGGGTAGCGATGAAGAATTCAAAGCGCATGTAGGGCTATCAGCTTTCGGCCTTCGGCCAAATCGGATTATAGCTACCGGCTCTCGGCATTTGTGGAATTGGGCAAACAAAAGCTCTCAACGCTCAGAACCCGGAATACCGCCGCGCAGGGTGTGGAGCCGGAGTCGCGGCGCATATGCATCCACTCATATTCTTATTTTTGGCAGAACGGCGGGCACCGTGGCTCGATACTGGCGAAACTCTTCGCTGAACCTGTTCTCCAGTTCCTCATCCTCCATTCTGATCATGAAAGCGCCGGTCGTGATCGCGAGTGCTGTGAGCGCCCAGCAGACGGCCAGCCCTGTGCCCAGGCTCCAGGCCAGCATCTCGCAGAGATGGCCCAGGTAGACGGGGTGGCGCACGCGGGCGCGAATGCCTGTGGTTACCAGGTGCTGCCGGCTGTGGTGATGCAGGATCTCGGGCAATCCGCCGAGCTGAATCAGGCTGAACTCCCGGTGAGAGAGTTTGTAGAGGATCAGGCCGGCGCAGAATAAAGTGGCGGCGGGGATCCAGGTCCATCCGTTTTCATAGAGCAAGACGCCGCGCCAGGGGGCTGTGATCGCGGCCACTAGCGCCCACATGCCGATCCAGGCGGGCACGAGAATCCTGTACGGTGATTGTCGGCGTGAACGCCACCGTTCTGCTCGCGGATGGATGAGCAGCCAGAACGCCGGAATCGTCGACGCGACCACGCACGCGATCCAACCGCCGGTTCTGACCAGCGTCAGCATGAGTCGATTCTAGCCTGCGACGGCAGGGCCGGCATGGATGCTCCACGATCACTCGGGACGGTGCAGTTTTTTCGCGCCCCTCCAGGATTCAGTCCAACTCAGGATGCTCTGAAAGAACTTCCAGTATGGAATGCCGCCCCACGGGCTCACCCCATTTGCTACCCTCTTCTTGTGACTCAGACATCCACTCAGGCATTCCCTTGGCCGTTTAGTTGCTGCGACATCCATCCCTCACCGGATCTGGGCAGCCTTGGCAGGGGCAATCTTCGGTGGCTGCCAGGACTCGATGCTGGGGCAGTCTCCGGCTGATCGGTTCGCTGCTCGGAACGCTCTGGGTTTGGGCGGAGGCACAACCCAAAAGAAGAAACCAGGCGATGAATCCTTATCGAAAGCTCCTCCAGACCGGCGGAAGTTATCTGATCTTGCAGCGGCATCAAGCGCATCGGATGCAAGGCAACTCGTTCTCTGGCACATTAGAAGATCACATTAGAAGATCGTAGAAGATCAATGCCCGCCCCTGCCGATTCCAGAGCTGGACGCATCGCCTTCACCCATCCGGATTTCGTACTGTTTCAGATTGCACGCTTCCTCATTGTGGCTGCCGTCGAAATGCAGGCGGTTGCGGTGGGATGGCAGGTTTACGACATCACCAAGCGCGCTCTCGACCTTGGGCTTGTGGGGCTGGCACAGTTTCTTCCGGGCATTTTGCTGTTTCTGGTTTCTGGACATGCGTCGGACCGCTTCGAGCGGCGCAAAGTGCTGGGTGTGTGCTATGCGGGGTACGCGCTCTGCTCGGCTCTTTTGCTGGTAATCGCCGAGCGCGGGGCGCATTCGGTTCAGGCGATCTATGCAGTACTGATACTGCTGGGGGTGGTGCGTTCCTTCAACGGGACGGCCAGCCGCTCCATTTTGCCGCAACTGGTCCCCGAAGAGCACTTCGCCAACGCCGTGGCGTGGAACGCGACCACGTTCCAAGCCGCCACGATTCTGGGCCCGTCTCTCGGCGGAATTCTGTATGCGCTGTTCCGCGGGCCGACTGCGGTTTACGCGGCCGCCATGCTGACCGCCATGGGGGCGCTGGCTTCGACCTTCCGCATCAAGACCCGTCCACAAGCGCGGGGGCGCGAGCCCATGACGCTCAAGACCATCTTTGCCGGATTGCACTTCATATGGCGCCAGAAGCTGATTCTGGGCGCGATTTCGCTGGACCTGTTCGCGGTGCTGCTGGGCGGAGCCGTAGCCCTGCTTCCCGTTTACGCCCGCGAGATTCTGCACACCGGGCCATGGGGTCTGGGACTCTTGCGGACCGCTCCGGGAGTGGGCGCCGCCGTGATGGCAGTGGCGCTGGCGCATCGTCCGCTCCGCGGCCGGGCGGGGCCGACGTTGCTCTGGTCGGTGGCCGGCTTCGGAGTCTGCACTATTGTTTTTGGCATCTCGACCAGACTGGTGCTCTCGCTGCTTGCGCTGATCTTCCTCGGTGCCTCCGACATGATCAGCGTCATCATTCGCGCCACTCTGGTGCAGTTGCGCACGCCCGATGAAATGCGCGGGCGGGTGACGGCCGTGGATATGGTTTTTATCGGGGCATCGAACGAACTGGGGCAGTTTGAATCGGGACTGACGGCGCAGTGGTTTGGCACGGTTCCCGCCGTTTTGCTGGGGGGAGTGGGGACGCTGATTGTGATTGCCTTGTGGGCGTGGAGATTTCCCGAGCTGCGCCGCGCGGGTGAACTGACAGCCCTCAAGAGCGAGCTGTCGGAAGATGTTTCGGAAACAGCCGAGAAAATGCGTTAAGGAACATGCCGTCTGTTATTTCCCGTGCAGGAGGGTCTTGGCGGCGCCCATGTTCTCGTAGCGATCGTAGACTCGCACCACCACTACGTGCTCTGAAGCGTCTGCACCGTCTTTCGCGGTCTCCGGCGCGACCTTGAAATCGTAGCTCTCGGTCTTGGCATCGGAGAGTTGGCCGACCGGCTCGACATACTTCCACTCGCCGGCATCCACGGAATACTCCGCGCGCTTGATGGGAGAAAATCCATCGACCGCGCGGAACGTAACATGAATCTGCCCACCATCGACCGATGCTGCCAGATTCTCGATGCGCGGGGGAGTCGTGTCAACCTCGAACCGGCGGCTTTCTTTCGACGTGGTCAAGGCTTCACCGGGCGAGTGCGACGGCGCATCCGAGGCAACCACCTTCACTGTATAACCTCCATCCGGCAGCAGGCTGGCATCGAAGGAATAAGCCTTGTCCGTGAGATTGTCCTTGAGGAGCAGCCAACGCGTTTCGCTATCGCCGTGGTAGTAGACGGAGTAGATCAGTTGGTCGTCGTTCTCATCGTGCGAGCTCCACTTCACTCCGATAGAATCGCGATCGCGAGAACTGGGGTTTAGGCCTTCAAAATGTGGTCCGGAAGACGCGCTGGAATCCGATCCCAGACCCTGCCCCGACATTTTCGGCAGGGACTGGTACTTGACGCCGACCTGGACGGTCACCTCGTCGATTTCGGGAGCGGCATTTTTGGGCAGGTAATTCAGCGCCACGCTGTCCACGCTCGGCACCGAGGTTCCCGCGTGCAGTGTAGTCTTCCACTGGGCATAGCGCGCCGCTGGAATTCCGGTTTCGCCGTTCTTTGTCACGTCGCTCTTGGTAAGGTCGATCTTCTTCCACGGACTCCAATTGCGGTCGGGATTGTCGACGTTGCCGCTACGCGCATAAAGATCCACGTTGCCCGCGCCGCGAAACTCGGCGCGTCCCCAGCGCGAGAAAATCTTGGCGTCAAACACATCGCTCTCGTAGGTGCCCTCCCCCTGCGGCTGCGGTCCCAGCACAAACACCTTTCCGAGATTGCTGGTCGCAGCATACAGGCCGCCGCCGGGACCCTGGGCAAACGCAGTGATCTGCGAAGCCGGCGTTTTCAGCAGATCGGAGAACTCATCGGGGCCGGTGATGGCGAAAATGTGGCCGCGATTGCCCGTGCCCGCCAGCAGATGGCCCTCGGAATCGAAGGCCAGGGCATAGACAATATCCTCGTGGGATGTCCACACTCTGGTTGGCGAACCATCCGGCGCAATGCGGTATACATCCGACCCGCCGCTTGCTCCACCTCCCGGGAATGGGAACGGTCCGGCCGTCTGAGGCACGGTGGGAGCGGTCGTGATCGTGAGGCCTGGAGCTGTCGGTGTCGTGCCCGCCGCAGGCGCATTGGTGCCCAGGTTGAGAAGAGCTGCGGCCATGCCGGATGAGCTGGACCCACCTCCACTGCGCTTTTCACCGACCGCTGCCGCATAGATATTTCCGGTGCGATCGAGCGCCAGAGCCGTGATTTCCTTCTTCGGTGCGCTGTAGAGCACGAACCCTTCGCCCGCGGGTGAAATGCGATAGATGAGACCGCTGCCGTCGGATCCGGCAATCAGATTGTCCTGGGCATCGAAGGCCAGAACGCGAATGTGGGTTTCATCGCTCTTGAAGAAGACCGAATGCTCACCCTTCGGCGTAACGCGATAAATTTCCCCGTGGTCGCCGGTGGCTACATAGAGGTTGCCGGCCTTGTCCAGGCCCAGGTCCCAGATATATTTCGTACCCGGTTCGAAGTAGACTGACGAACTCCAAGAGGGATCGGCAGCGGGTTTGGCTGTGTCTTTTTCTCTTTCTTTGTCTTCTTTGCCTTTGTCGGAAGCCGTATCTTGGGGCGGATCAGCCTTTGCCGGCTGCTGCTTGCCACCCGGCTTGTGTTCGAGCTTGTAGACCTTGCCATCGGGAGCCGTGGCGGCATAGATCGCCCCTCCGGGGCCGGTCTGGAGTGCCTGCACCTGGAGTTCTTTGGGTTCAAAAATGATCGTTGCCTTGCCGTCGGGAGTGATGCGGTACACGCGGGCTGGCTGGCCCGCCGCCACATAGACGTTGCCGGCGCCATCGGCTGCAATCGCCCAGATATAGGTGGAAGGCGTGGCATACAGGCTCTTGAACGTGGGTGCCAGCTCGAGGCCGCCAACGCTGCGAATCGCCACGCCCGTAGCCGTGCCCTTGCTGAGTTCGTCAAATTTCGACTGCTCCCAGACGCGCGTGCCCTCGGCGAACGCCATCGAAACCAGCCGGGAATCGCTCAAGTTTGTAAGGAGGAGACCAGTAAGAAGGAAGAAGAAAAGCTTTCGCGCACTCTGCAATTTCATACCTCGAAGCATCGTTTGTAGGAAGAATATTCAGGTTACCACGCCTGACAGACGGGAAGCTGGAGACCGCAGACCGGCGGGGCCGGACGGAGGCCGATTCGCCGTGGTATCGTAAGATTTCATGCAATCCCCGCGCCAGGATCTGCTGCGCCTGCTTGCTGCCAAGTCTTTCCGGCTGGGCGAGTTCAAGCTCTCTTCGGGCGGCACGAGCGACTACTACATCGACTGCCGAAGCACGACTCTCGACGCCAAGGGTGCGCGCCTGACCGGCGAAGTGTTTTCGAGCGAAATCCGGCAGCGCGAATGGAAGCCGCAGGCCATTGGCGGCCTTACTCTGGGAGCCGATCCCATCGTGACGGCGGTTTCGGTGGTGAGCAACGACCTGCATGGTTTTCTGGTACGCAAGGCCGAAAAGCAGCACGGGACCGGACAGCGCATCGAGGGCTTTCGCGAGAAGGGTGCGCGCGTGGTGATCGTCGATGATGTCTGCACCACCGGCGCTTCCACGGTGCAGGCGATCGAAGCGGCGCGTGAATTCGGATTCCACGTGGTTGCGGTTATGTGCCTGGTGGAGCGTGAAGAAGCAAAAGGAAGGCCTAGCGTGGAAAAGGCCGCGGCCCCGGCGCCGTTCGTGTCCATCTTCACCGCCCGCGACGTCCGCGCCGAGCATGTCATGCAGATGGAAGACACTGCGCCCATGATTTTTGCAGTGGCCGCCAGTTGCGAAATCTGCGGGCGGCCGGCAGTGACGAATGTTCCGGGGAACCGTTGCGGGGCGCACAGAGCGTAGAACGGGTCCATGACCAACGACGAACGACCAACGACTGTTTCATGATTCAAACTCTCGAGTGGACGGACCACGGCGTACGCTTCATCGACCAGACGAAGCTGCCCACGGAAGAAACCTACGTCACCTGCAAGACGCACGAGCAGGTGGCCGACGTCATCCGCACCATGGTGGTGCGCGGAGCGCCGGCCATCGGCGTGGCCGCGGCCATGGGGATGGCGCTGGCCGTCAAGAACTCCAGGGCCGAATCCACAGCCGACCTGAAACGCGACCTCGACCAGGCCTGCGGCGTAATCGGCAAGACCCGCCCGACTGCGGTCAACCTCTTCTGGGCAATCCGCCGCATGCAGGAGAAGTTCGAGCGCGTGCGTATTCGTCCCATCGCGCAAATCAAGCACGAACTCATCGAGGAAGCCAAGCGGATGCACGCCGAAGACATCGCCGCCAACCAGGCCATGGGACGCCACGGTGCCGCGTTGATGCCGAGCGAAGGCGGCGTGCTTACGCACTGCAATGCCGGCGCGCTGGCTACGGCAGGGTACGGAACCGCGCTGGGCGTGATCCGCACGGCGGTCGAGCAAGGCAAGAAGATCCACGTATACGCCGACGAAACCCGGCCCTTCCTGCAGGGCTCGCGACTTACGGCCTGGGAGCTGATGAAAGACGGCATCCCCACGACCGTGATCTCCGACAACATGGCAGGCGCGATGATGAAACAGGGCAAGATTGGAGCCATCGTGGTGGGCGCGGACCGCATCGCGGCGAACGGTGACGTGGCCAACAAAATCGGTACCTACACCATCGCCGTTCTGGCCAAGGAGCACGGCCTTCCGTTCTACGTGGCCGCGCCCATCTCGACCATCGATCTCGCTACTGCAGACGGCAGCAAGATTCCAATCGAGCAGCGTAATGCCATGGAAGTCACACACATCGCCGGAAAACAGATGACGCCGGACGGCGTGTCCATCGAGAATCCTGCCTTCGACGTGACTCCGGCGAAATATGTGACCGCGATCATTACCGAGCGTGGCATCGCCCGCGCGCCTTATGAGGAGTCGCTGCGCAAGGTGGCGGGCGCGGAAGCCAAGGTCGAGGTCTAGAAGTTGTTGCGTGATCTCCATGTTTTGTTCGGCTTGGGGGCGAAAGTTCCGGTTGTGGAATTGAGCATGCTCGGCCGTGACGCCGGCCGCATCCTAGGAGCGCAGCCCCGAGTACCGTTTTCAGCGGGTGTTGTCTTTACGGGTTCGATATGGTTCGAACGTGCTATAGCGAAGCCTCGGCCTCGATGTGAGAAGATGGCCTCTACCGTTCCGGTCTCCGGGCAATTAAGGCGGGGAGGGGATGGACCTCGGCGGAGGCAGCGTGCATCTAAGAGGGCAGGTGACGGAACAAGATGCGCTGCTCCGGGTTCAAGGCTTAAAAAAGGTTTTCCGGTCCGGCGAATCGGACTTGGTGCTCTTTGAAAATTTGTCGTTTGAGGTGAAGCGCGGGGAGATGCTCGCCATTGTCGGGGAGTCAGGAGCGGGGAAGAGTACCTTGTTGCACATCCTCAGCGCTCTTGATCATGCTTCCGCCGGTGACGTATACTGCGCGCAATTGCAGCTGAATGCGTTGTCGGCGGACGAAGCAGCGGAATTTCGCAATCGCGAGGCGGGCTTTGTCTGGCAGTTTCACTATCTGCTGCCGGAATTCACGGCGGCGGAAAACGTGGCGATGCCCCTGCTGGTGCAGGGATGCACCTGGGCAGAGGCGGAGCCGCAAGCCTCACGCTGGCTGCGTGAGGTCGGATTGGAGCAACGCGCGCATCACCGTTCGGGAGAGCTTTCGGGCGGGGAGCAACAGCGGGTGGCACTGGCCCGGGCGCTCATTACCGCTCCAAAATTGTTGCTGGCGGATGAGCCGACCGGGGACCTTGACGGGCAGACTGCGGAAGCGGTTTTCGAATTGATCGCGCGCCTACATCGCGAGCACCAGCTCACCTCCCTTATTGCAACGCATAACTTGTCGTTCGCGCGGCGCTGCCATCGGGTTTTGCGGCTGGAACGGGGACGCGTGGAGGAAATCAAGCCGGCGTCGTTGCCGGTGTAGGGGGATAAGAAAGAGCAAGATTAGTAAGACAATGTGCAAGAAACCGGTCAATCAACAGCCAAAGGCGCCTGAACAGGTTCCTTCGGTAACATTTATAAACACGTTCGGGTACTGGGCTTGGTGGCTGTTTGATTGCATAATGACGACAGTAGGGCTGGTTACGCCTGTCGGCGATGAAGGGTCGAGGTCGAGCGGATCTAAGTTCTTCTCGGCCGGTGGGTTCAGGGGGAAGGGCTATGTTTGAACGTTATACGGAGAAAGCCAGGCGCGTGATCTTCTTTGCGCGCTACGAAGCAAGCCAGTTCGGGTCTCCTTACATAGAGACCGAGCATCTGCTGCTGGGGCTCCTGCGCGAAGATAAAGCCCTGACCAACCGGTTCCTGCGGTCGCACGCCTCGGTTGAGTCCATCCGCAAGCAGATCGAGGGGCACACCACGATTCGGGAAAAGGTTTCGACCTCGGTGGATCTTCCGCTGAGCAACGAGTGCAAGCGCGTGCTGGCCTTTGCCGCGGAAGAGGCGGAGCGGCTCTCGCACCGCCACATTGGGACCGAGCATCTGTTGCTGGGACTGCTGCGGGAGGAAAAGTGCTTTGCGGCGGAGATTCTGCACGAGCGCGGGCTGCGGTTGGCGACCATTCGGGAGGAATTGGCCCGCACCAGCCAGGAAAAAACGCAGCCGCAGCGACAGCGTGAATCCTCTCTGTTAAGCGAGTTTTCGCGCGATCTGACCCAGGCGGCGATGGACAGCCAACTGGATCCGCTGGTGGGCCGCGACGGAGAACTCGAACGCGTGGTCCAGATTCTGTGCCGCCGTACCAAGAACAATCCCGTGCTGATCGGCGAGCCAGGGGTGGGCAAGACGGCCATTGTCGAAGGGCTGGCTCAACGCATCGCCGACGGCGAAGTTCCGTCATTTCTGGCCGACAAGAGAATTCTGGCGCTCGATCTTTCCTTGATTGTTGCCGGTACGAAATATCGCGGGCAATTCGAAGAGCGGCTGAAGACCATCATGAAAGAGCTGATGGAGTCGCAGAACTCCATCATCTTTATTGACGAGCTGCATACGCTGGTGGGCGCGGGATCGGCGGAAGGTTCGCTCGATGCCGCAAACATCCTGAAGCCGGCTTTATCCCGCGGCGAGATTCAATGCATCGGCGCAACCACTCCGGGCGAATACCGCAAGTCGATTGAGAAAGACCGGTCGCTCGAGCGGCGTTTCCAGGCGGTCAAGGTTCCTCCGCCAAATGAGGCGGACGCCGTGAAGGTGCTGTTCGGTATCAAGGACCGGTACGAGAAGTTCCACGCCGTCACTTATACCGACGATGCCATCAACTTCGCGGTGTCGCATTCGAACCGCTACATTCCAGACCGCTTCCTGCCGGACAAAGCGATTGACCTTGTGGACGAAGCCGGAGCGCGGGTGAAGCTGCGCCAGACCTCGCAGCCGGAGGAGATCACCGAGGTCCAGAAGCGAATCAAGTTCATCGTGCATCGCATGGAGAACGCGATCGCGAACCACGAGTTCGAGAAGGCCCGTTTCTACTCGGATGAAGAACGCAAGGAACGCGAGAATTTGCGGGCGCTGCGCGAGAAATATCATCTGGATGAATCCTCGACCGGGGTAGTCGGCCGCGAGGACATCGAAGATGTGGTTTCACGCTGGACCGGCGTTCCCATTACCTCGATCAAGGAAGAAGAGACGCAGAAGCTGCTGCGCATCGAAGAAGAGTTGCACCGGCGGATCATCTCGCAGGATAAATCGATCAACGCTTTAGCGCGGGCCATCCGTCGTTCACGCGCCGGGTTGAAAAGCCCGAACCGGCCGATTGGCTCGTTCCTGTTCCTGGGGCCGACGGGCGTGGGTAAAACAGAAGTTGCGCGCACCCTGGCGCAGTTCATGTTCGGAACAGAAAAGGCTTTGGTGCGCTTCGATATGTCGGAGTTCATGGAGAAGCATTCGGTTTCGAAACTGATCGGCTCGCCTCCGGGATACGTGGGCTACGAAGAGGGCGGCCAGCTTACCGAGCGGGTGAAGCGGGCGCCGTATTCGGTGGTTTTGCTCGATGAAATCGAGAAGGCACATCCCGATGTGTTCAACATCCTGCTGCAGGTTTTTGAAGACGGACAGCTTACCGATGGGCTGGGCAACACGGTCGACTTCAAGAACACGATCCTCATCATGACCTCGAACATTGGGGCGCGGCACCTGCAAAAGCGCGAAGGATTTGGCTTCCAGTCGACTCAGGACGACATGGTTTCAAGCAAGGTCGAGGAGTTGGTGAAGGGCGAAGTGAAGCGCACCTTCAATCCAGAATTCCTGAACCGGTTGGACGAGATCATTCTGTTCAACGCTCTGGGCGAGGGCGACCTGATCCAGATTCTGGAATTGATGGTCACGCAGCTCAATACGAACCTCGCGCAGAAGGCGATCACGGTGACGGTGGCGGATGAGGCCAAGAAGTGGATCCTCAGCCAAACCCTCACCGACCGCACCTACGGAGCGCGGCCGCTGCGCCGGGCATTGCAAAAATACATTGAAGACCCGCTGTCGGAGGCGCTGATTCAAGGCACGATCACCACGCGTCCGGCATTTATCGAGGTCTTCCTCGAAGATAACAAGCTGTTCTACCGTCCGGTGGACGCGGAAAAGACCGAAGGCGTGCTGTTATACGAGAACAGCTAGCCCCTTGAGCTACCAGCCATCAGCCGTCAGTGAACCTGGCGGCTTTTTCTTTTGTCATCCCATCCTTCCTCTGGTTTCCCGAATGCGGCGTGTAGAAGGCAGTTCCGCTGAAAATTAATTGGAAATGAATTGACCCCAAGAGAAAACTGTGATTAGATGCGCAACACTGGGCGGGTGGGGCTGACCCGCCAACGAACAGGGGCGTGCGGAAACCAAGGAGGATGTATGAAGTACAGTCTGGTTTGGGCAACTCTTGTCGTAGCCGCACTAGGTCTGACTGCCAGGGCCGGGGCACGGGATGTCGTACTGCCGGCCGGCACTCTGTTGCAATGCACTCTGAACGAACCTAACTTGTCCTCGGCAACGGCCGCGGTCGGCGACCCGGTACTGTGCCACCTCCGCGGAATTACCGAATTCGGCCAACAGGCGGTTCCACGCGGCAGCTACCTGGTGGGCCATCTGGAAGCCGCGAAAGATCCCGGGCATTTTGTGGGCAAGGGCTATCTGAAGCTGCAGTTTGATCGCATCGGATTGCCTAGCGGCGATGTGCCTTTGGAAGCGAAAGTCATCGCGACGCGCGGCTACAAGGTCGATAAGGAAGGCAAGATCGACGGCAAAGGGCATGCCAAGCGCGACGTCGTGGAATGGATGCTGCCGCCGTTGTGGCCGTGGAAGGTGATCATGTTGCCGGCACGCGGTCCCCGTCCCCAACTCAAGGGGGAGACTGTGCTCAGCTTGCGTCTGATGGACGACGTGCAACTCCCGCAAGTGGCTTCGGCGTCCGGACCCGGATGGCGTTCGTTTGGCGAGCCGCGGAACCAGTCGTTCCGCGAATCTGAGAATAACGGTGCCGGGCTCACTCTCGCTACCCGCGGTAGTGTAGTCACGGCGGCCACAGAGGTTTCGGCAGCGCTAGAAGTTCCTCGAGCGTCCTACGCTGATTTCGTTTCACGGGATGTAAGTTCTGGAGCGACGGCAGCGGCGAGCGGTGGGCCAGTGTTCATCCTAAACACGGGCACGGTTCTGGCCGTGGGGAGCTATCAATACCAGGACGGCCGTATCACCTACACCCTGGCCCGTGGAGGAGGCGGCGTGGTGAGCACGGACGAGGTGGACTGGAGCACGACCACCCGAGTGAATACCCAGCGCGGTGTGCGAATGACATTGCACGGCGGGCACCTGAACCCGGGAACATCCGGCTTCTAAACTCTCGATGTTTCGAATCTTGACCAGTCGATTCATAGCCGCCGGTGAAAGCTGGCGGCTTTGTTTCGCAAAACCTCCAGGCTTTCATGCCGAGGCCGCGGAGAGAAGCCGCAGAACACTTCTTTTGCGACCAACTCGCTCCCAAACGAATCTGGAAATGCGGTGTACCTACCGGAGGGAGCACGTGGATAAGATCAATATCGCCGACAAGTTCGCTAAAATTTCAGAATACTGGAAGCCCTACATTGCCGCCGAGCTCAATGGTCAACATGTGAAGCTCGACAAGCTGAAGGGCGAGTTCGTGTTTCATCATCACGAGCAGGAAGACGAGATGTTTCTGGTGGTGAGGGGGCGGTTCCGCATGGAGTTCCGCGATCGCCAGGAATGGATCGAAGAAGGCGAATTCATCGTCGTCCCGCGCGGCGTGGAGCACCGCCCGGTCGCCGACGAAGAATGCTGGATTCTGCTGTTTGAGCCGGCTTCCACGCTGAACACCGGCAATGTCGTCAACGAGCGCACGCTGCCTCAACTGGAGCGGGTTTAACTATGCAGCTTACTGTTTACTCCTCCGCTTGGTGTCCGGATTGCCGCGAGGCCAAGCGCTTTCTGGCCAAGCACAACATCCCCTACAAAGAGATTGACGTCGAGACCACGCCAGGTGCGGTAGAGGAGATCGTCAAGCGCACCGGCAAGCAGGCTATTCCACAATTCGTGATCGACGGCGAGTGGGTGCAGCCCTACGTTGCGGGAGAAGGATTTCTCTACGACGAGATGGCCCGACGCCTGGGAATCGCGAAGCCGTAGTCCAAAGTAAAGTCAGTAAAGACCGATTCCGTCCCTGAGGTGGCGGCAGGCTGCCATCCTCAAGACCGTTTCGGTATCCCCTGTTCATCATCTTCCGTACCGTGGAAAAGCCTTGCCGGACGCGGGAAGATGACCTCTCATGTCCGGACCGGAGATTCCGCAGCAATCCAATGAAGTGAGCGATAGCTGGCAGCGGATGATGCAGGCCGCGCTGGGAATTGTGTTGCTGCTCGGCGCCGTAGCCATGTTCCACTACTACGCGCCCGTCACGGCGCAGAGTGCGCAGCCCGATGAGCTGCACCAGCAGGTGCAGCAGCTTACCCAGCAGGTGGCGCAACTCGAGAAAGAGCAGGCGATGCCGGCTCTGGTCCTGAACCGGTACCGGAATTCCATTGGCTACATTTACGGCGTGTACCAGGTTGGGTTCCCCCACCAGTCGCCAGCCATTCGGGCGCGCGTCTCGGGTACCGGATTTCTCGTGGGGGACGGCCTGATGGCTACCAACCGGCATGTGGCCGAGCCCTGGTATGGCGATAGCGAAGCCGAGGGGCTGATGGATAATGGCGCAACCGCGATGCTCGAGAGTTTGGTGGTCTTCTTTCCGGGCTCACCTATGCCCGTGACCTTGACGCCGGGCGCTGTTTCTCCCACCCTCGATCTGGCTGTGCTGAAGATTGAGGATAAAACTGCGGTGCGCGGGATTGCCGTGCTGCCGCTGGCCAAAGGGATTGCCTTGCCCGGAGAACTGGTGACGGTGGTCGGCTATCCCATGGGCATAGCTGGGATGGTGGCCAAGTCGCCGAGCGGGATTTACAAGCGACTGGCGTACCGGCACAACGACATTACGGCGGCCAGCGAACTGGCGGCGTTGTCGCTGATTCGTCCTTCGACCACGTGCGGCCATCTGGGCGATGTGGTGGGCGACAAACTGATCTACGATGCGCCCACGGCGCACGGCGGCAGCGGCGGGCCGGTGTTCAATTCCAACGCAGAAGTGATCGGAGTGAACTCCGCCTACATCGACGGCTTCTCCGGCGGCACGCTGGGAATCTCGGTGGAATCGTTGCGGCCGCTCATCGAGGCGGCGGAAAACAAGCCGTAGCGAGTCGACCTCACGCGGTCATGGATGCTTCGCTGTTCTTCCCTTTTCCGGAGACAAGGTCCAATGCAAGGCCGGGGCATCGTTGCCTTCCCGCATAATGCGGCGAAGAGCGGCTACCAGCTCCGGTGCAGCCAAGCGCAGTTCGTCGTGATGATGAAGCGCCAGTTCGCCGAGAACCTTCTCGCCTTTGGAAGTCAGCGCAAGCAGGACCTCGCGGCGATCGTCATGAGCGCGCGTGCGATGGACAAATCCTCCGGCCTCTAGGCGATTCACCAGTTCCACGGCGCTATGGTGGCGGATTTGCATGCGGTTGGCCAATTCGCGAATCCGCGGCCGCACCCCGGCCGGCATGCCCTTGATCACCAGCATGAGTTGGTACTGGCCCCGCTCCAGGCCTGCCCGCTTTACCACTTGCTCGCTGAAGTGGAGAAAACGGCGGATCTGGTAGCGGAACTCCGCCAGCGCCTGGTAGTCCGACAAGCTGAGCTTCTTCATGCCGCCGATTGTATCCTGCGGCATCCGGCTCAGCGCATGGGGGATACGTACTGCGCTTCGCCATTGCCAAACGACCAATTTTCCTTCGGCACCTCAACCAGGCTGATGAAGACATCCTCCCGGCGCAGCTTCAGGGCTTCATGCAAACCGTCCGCAACCGCTTTATAGAAGCGCTGCTTCATCTCAAGCGTACGGCCGCTGTTCAGCGTGATCTGCAAGAAAACGCAGTCGTCCGATCGATGGACTCCGAGATAATCCCGGTCGAACTGCAAACCAGATTTGGAATGCTCGGCGAGAACCTGAAAGCGATCGTTTGGAGGAACGCCGAGCACATCCAACAACGCCTGATAGACGATCTGGCCAACCTGTGCGCGATATTCCGGCGACTTGCCTTCGAGAAGATCGATTCGGACGAAAGGCATAATTTCTCCTTGAATGAGGTGTGCCGTGCTGTGTCTCTTTATGGATGCGCGCGCCACTTGACAGGGTGCTGCGCGCGTCCACGCCCAACCCGCTGTGTTACACTTTACAATTCGCAGACAAGCTCCCGCTGACACAGGACATTCGATCCGCACATGCTTCTTTCCAAGGAATATGTGGGCTACCTGGCCCGCGAAGTTACCAAGAAATTGATTGCCGCCAAGGCCATCGAAACCTCGGTCGTGCCCAAGGTGACGGAGCGCGTCCATGCTACCCTGCTCGAAGAACTGACCCTGGAAGACCGCATCAACGACGAGGTCCGCGTCATCCTCGAAGCCTATTCCGAGGAAATGAACAAGACCGGCGCCAACTACCAGGAGATGTTCCGCAAGGTCAAGACCGAACTGGTGCGCAAGTACAAGGCGGTGCTGTGAGACTGAGCCGCGACAAAGTGAACGTGCTGGCGCGAGCGGTTGCCGACACGCTCAAACAGATGGACGAGGTCGACTTCATCGAAGACCCCAACACCATCCGCCAGGAAACCCGCAAGATCCTCGAAGACCTTCTCAATCACGAAGAGAGAATCGATCAGG
>Ga0182015_10003573_pt1 | contig 17320 bp, 14 predicted proteins | sample 712P3MmetaG_FD_120478 | JGI IMG/M metagenome (GOLD analysis project Ga0182015, IMG submission 120478) | Permafrost microbial communities from Stordalen Mire, Sweden - 712P3M metaG | ecosystem: Environmental > Terrestrial > Soil > Wetlands > Permafrost | place: Sweden: Stordalen | collected... | reverse complement strand
TCCCGCAACTGCAACCGTGCCCGCAGTAGCCGCGATTTGACCGCGGGCACACTCAATCCGAGCGTTTCCGCGGTTTCTTCCGTCGAAAGACCTTCCACATCGCGCAACACGAAAACTACGCGGAACCCAGGAGGCAGACCCTGGATCGTCTTTCGGAGTATCTCTGCCAACTCCGACTGCCCGTACTGCGTCTCGGGGTCGGGGCGCCATTCGGCCAGATCGCGGGGCATTGAGCCCTCTTCGGTCTCAACGTCTTCGTCAATGGACACCATGCGACCCGTGCGGCGCTTGCGCAACCGCATCAGCGACTCATTGACCGCGATTCGCACTAGCCAGGTGTAAAACTTTGAGTTTCCCTGGAACTGCTCGAGCTTCTCGTAGGCCTTTAGAAACGCATCCTGAACCACGTCCTCCGCATCTTCCCGGTTCTGGGTGATGTGCTGCGCAATGCGGAAAACCTGGCGATCGTACTGCTTTACCAGTTGTTCGAAGGCCTGCACATCGCCTTCGCGCGCCCGGTTCACCAGTAAAATATCAGGGTGAACTTCTTCAGTCCCTGTTGCTTGGATGATAGGCATTTCAGTCGGGTTCAGAAATTCGGCCTTTCCAGACCATTCTCCAATGGGTGCGCTATCCGGATGCGCGAGACGGAGAGGGGCCTCGATACTTGATCGCATGGGTTGAGCCGCCGGCAGGCGCTGCGCGTCATCCTCATACTAAATGGGCATGGCGGCTAACGGCAAAATGGGTAATCTGCGAAGTAGGCCTGCTCTGCGTGGCCGCGGTGGCGGGATGGAGAGTATGCCATGCATTGCAGCATTCTTTGCGGCCGTGGCCACGACGATGATGAAGGGAAAGATTCTAGTTGAGGTGAGTCAAGCCCAGTGAGTCGGGCCCGGTAATCGAGTGGCACGCGGCCCTTGTGACCCAAAGTAATCCGCGTGTATGACCATCGCCCAGGCGAGTTGGACAGCGGTGTTCGATTGGGTTCCCGTAGGGGGTTACGGCACCGGTAAGGCGTACGCGCAACCAAATTTTCCGCTTAGAGTCTTATAAGATGCCCGCTCCAACGAGTGCGGGCAGGGAAGAGTATCAATTGGCGGAAACGCTTCATCGAACGGCGACTACCTATCTGCGAACCATTCTGCCCTGGGTTACCCTGCTTGCAGTCAGTGGGACGGCAGCCACGTCGCAGACCACTCCGGCGGCACCCAAACATGCCGTAGCCCATCATGCTGCGCCACCGGGTACCACAGCGCACGGCAAGACAGCGAGAGCCAAGACCGCGGTAACCAGGATCGCGCGAGCCGGATCCCATGTTCGCCACATCAAAACCAGGCGCAAGCCACGGAGCGCCCGTAGCATCGCCCGCAGCCGCAAGCTGCAGAGGGCCTTCGTTGCCTCATCGCAACTGCGCCCCATGGCTCAGGAGCTGACCGCGATGCGCACACCGGCGGCCTACACCGGGGTCACTGCCTATGCGCATGCGCACACCGGAGAGGCGGCCTCGGCGGCCTACCTGGCCTTGGGCCATGCCTATCTGATCGATCATCGCTATCCCGAGGCCGCTGCGAATTTTCAAAAAGCGAATGTTGCCGGCAAGACCCTGGACGACTACGCTGACTTTCTGGCCGCCCAGGCCTTGATGGAAGCGGGCAGGCTCGCCGATGCAGAGACGCTGTTGAATGGCTTCGCAGCGAAGTATCCGGACAGCATTTTCGTCAGCCGTCTGCCGGTCATGATTGCGAATCTATCTCTGCAGCAAAACGATCCGCATACCGCGCTGCGTGTATTGGAAGAACACGCGGAGGATGTGAATGCATCCCACGCCGATTTCCAGCTGGAGCTGGCGCGGGCCAAGCAGGGCACGGGAAGCGTGGACGAGGCGGCGCGCATTTATCGCCACATCTTCCTCAGCTTTCCTTTGAGCAATGAAGGACAACAAGCCAAGACCCAGCTCGCCATCGTGGGTGCATCGGCGCCGCTGACGTTGACGGAACGCAGGTCTCATGCTGATGCCCTCTACGCGGGAGGCCGCTTTGCAGAGGCCGGTGACGAGTATCGCGCTCTGGCGAATGACTCCGCGCTCTCCGAATCCCAGGAGAAACATATGCTTCTGGTGGCTGCCGCGGCATGCGACCTGAAGAGCAAACGGCTGAGCAAGGAAGAACTCGATGCGTTGCCCGACACGCAGGATGAGAGCGGTGCGCGGCGCATGTACCTGGCCGTGGAGTTGGCTCGCAACAGGGATGATAGCGACGCACAGCAGTCGCTGGTGAACCAGATGGAACAACGGTTCCCGGCGAGCCCGTGGTTAGCAGAAGCTCTCTATACGTCAGGCAACATGTATCTGTTGCGCAAAGACTTTCCCCAGGCGATTGTTTATTTCGGTGAGCTCGCCTCCCGCTTTCCCACGCACCACTATGCGCCCAGCAGCCACTGGAAAGCAGCATGGCTGAATTATCGCCTGGGAAATTACTCCGCCGCCGCACTGCTCTTCGATAAGCAGATTGCGCTCTTCGCAGGTGGTAAGGAGATTCCCGCAGCGCTCTACTGGCGTGGTCGCCTGTATGCGGATCAGGAGCATCAGCCGGCAATGGCTGCGGCTTACTACCAGACAGTTTCCCGAGCCTTCGAACATTATTACTATGCCGAGATAGCGCGCGCACGATTGGCGGAGCTTGGCCCGGTAGATCCCGCCGACGTCGCCATGCTGAGCAATATTCATCGCGAAGAAATTCCCCCGCTCACCGATGATGTTCCAGAAGACGACGAACACGTGATCAAAGCGCGCCTGCTGGCGAACGCGGGATTGAATGAATTTATCCCGGAAGAAATTCAGGCGGCGGACGGCAGCCAGCAATGGGGAGCCTTTGCAGAGGCAGAGATCTACGCTTCAGACGGCGAAACCTTCCGTGCGATGCGGGTGTTGAAGCGCGCTCTGCCCTTCTACGCGTCGGCGCCGATCGACACCATCCCCATGGGCTGCTGGAAGATTCTCTTCCCCCAGCCTTACTGGGATGCGATTGAACAGGGCGCAGCCAGGAACGGTCTCGATCCCTACATGGTGGCTTCGCTTATCCGCCAGGAGTCGGAGTTCAACCCGGGCGCAATCAGCAATGCCAACGCTTGGGGGTTGATGCAGTTGCTGCCCTCGGTCGGCCGTTCCATGGCCAAAGAAGAGGGCATTCGGCACTTTAACGACGGCGAATTGCTCAATCCCGAAACGAATATCCGGCTCGGCACTCGCTACCTGAAGCAGACCCTGGACAAGTTTGACGGCCAGGCGCCGTATGCCTTCGCTGCTTACAACGCGGGCGGCAGCCGGGTAACCGATTGGGAAGCGATTGGTAAATATCACGGCATGGATGAGTTTGTGGAATCCATTCCTTTTACCGAGACGCGCGAGTACGTGCAGGCGATTCTGCGCAATGAGTCGATCTATCGTGAATTGAACAAGGCGCACGCGGGGAATGGTGTCCCACTGCCGATACAGTCAAGCGCCATGGCCCAGCCGAAGACGGTAGCCGCGCAACCGTAGTGTATGCATGTTTGGTGCATCGGTGAAGGGAATCGATACAGGCGAACGAAACGTGGATTGACGAAAGCAAAAGTCGCAGAAAGAATTAGGCCATGTTCCGCCGGGAAACTGGGGAATCTGGTAACAACACTTCACCTCGGTAGGTGATTCGGCCCATGAGTAAGCATTCGCAGGATAGATTAGCCCGGCTTGCGATTGTTGGCCCGACGGATGGAAAGACACGTCAGCAGCTGGCTGCACCTCGATGGTGGGGGCCGCAGCGCGCGGGTTTGTTGAGTCTGAAGGATTCGGAGCGAACAACCCAGACAAGACATACCAGCCGCATGGCGATCATGCCGGCGTCGTCCCGTGGCTTAGCGCTCGCAGCGCTGGCCCGGATCTGGAATTTTGTGCGTAGCTATTTTGTACCCCGGACGGAGCAACAGCGTCGTGCTGCCGTTCTGTCTTTCCGTCGAAACGCCGGGCAGGCACCAAGCTTCCGTCGAGCGGTGGAAGGCGAGGGTTTCGCCGGCAAGAAGGCAAATGGCAGGGTTGGTTGGAATAGCGATCAGGAGGTAGCGCCCCAGGAGGGAGGCAGTCGATAGCGCAAGCGAGCGAGAAAAGGCGGAGCATTTCTGCACGCTACATAACTATGGTGCACCACAAGTAACAGGATCGCACAGGAGGAATGGCATGTTGACGGATCTTGAATTGCTTGGAGAGTGGATTCCAGAGCAGATGGAACCTGGAACCTTGTTTGTGCTGGAGAACGCGGGAAAGATGGGGGAAGCGCATAATCCATATGTCGCCGTGCTGGCATGTCCTCAATGCGGCGCATTAGGTCTGATTACGAAGATGCAATATGTTGGTTTGGAATCGATGATCTGCGGTTCGGATAGCTGCTCATCGGAGTACTATCTGAACGACGAAGGAATCGAATACCGCAAACCGCACTAGATCTCAGAAAGAAGTTGGCAAAAAAAGAAGAGCCGCCCGCGCATAGCGGGCGGCTTCTTCTTTTTCGGGGCAGTCGTTTCGACTCCAAGAGCTCAAAACCAGATTTCCCGCCACGCGAGAGCTGATACGATGGAGGCGTTGCGCGTCGTCAGGCCCCCAGGTTCCTGCAAGAGCAACATGCGCGCAAGTGCCCGGATGGCGAAATCGGCAGACGCAGCGGACTTAAAATCCGCAGGCCGCAAGGCCGTGGGGGTTCAAGTCCCCCTCTGGGCACCAGTTGATTCAACAGTTTATCCATCACTGCAGCCTGACCTCCGTCGTTTTGGTGGGAGCGTTGGTGGGAGACAGAATCTCATCCATCCGCTCCGCCACCTCATTGCGCAGTTGCGGGATCACGTGCGAGTACGTGTCCTTCGTGAGCTGGTACGTCGAGTGACCCAGTGGACCAGCTTTGGATGAACGCCCTGGGACAAAAGTAGGGTCGCGTAAGAATGTCTCAGGTCATGGAGTCGCATGTCGGGAAGGCCCGATGCTGCGATAACGGCTTTGAATGCGCGGGTCACCATCTCGGGTTGCATTGGTGTTCCGACGCCGGTGGTGAATACGAAATCGGTTTGCTTCCACTTGGCGCCGCACCATTCCCCGGGCGATGCGCTGATTCTCCTTCTGTCGAGCCAACGCCAGGACGCATACCTGCGGAAGTCGTAACAGTCGCTGCGCTTTCGCGCTCTTCGGATCTCCGGGTTCCAGACCTTTTCCTTTGATCCGTTCGAGCGAGTGTGTCAGTCGCGGCATGCCGGCAGCAAAGTCGATGTCCTGCCAACGAAGGCCAACGATCTCCCCGCGGCGCAAGCCCAGGCTGGTGCGACCGAAACAGGGCTTGCTGTCGTACTTCCAGAGGCGTTACGGTCTGTCTCAGAGGCGAAGCAATGTCGGAGAAGACGTTCTTGGTAAGTATTGAAGAGCCCGATTTGGGCAGTCAAGCCTGTAGTGGCTTCGACTGTTGAAATATTCGATGAGCACCTTTGCTTCACTAACAAAAAAGGCGAACTCGCAGCGCTGTTCCTGCTGGATAGGTACAGAGCTGGAATGTCTGTCTGGACCGACCCTAGCGCAGCCTTTTCAGTCATTGATGAACGAAGCGAGTTGCTCACTGCTATTGCTGATTATTCGGTCCTAGACGGGGGCTAACGCCCCGGGGAGCTCTTCGTGTAGCTTCTCAGCGAGTAGTCGGGCATTCGCTCGAAGATCGTACAGATCCTGTACTCGGCGGCGGCCGGCCCTTCCGAAAGTGTGGCGGAGAGCCGGATCGCAGATCAAACGCTCGAGTGCGGCAGAAAGGGCTGTTTCCGAAGACGCGGGAACCAGCAGCCCGTCCAGCCCGTCCCGAATCAGTTCAGGAATGCCGGCGACGAAGGTGCTGACGCAGGGGATTTCCATCGCCATCGCTTCCATCAAGGCTATCGGAAGACCCTCGGCAAAACTCGCTAGAACGAAGATATCGGCTTGTGACAGTTTTCGCCTGGTTGCCTCGTGGTTCAGCGAGCCCTCAAGGATCACGGAACCTTCGAGCCCCTCGCGCGCAATGAAAGACTCTAATCCGCGCCGCTCGGCGCCGTCGCCGATAAGACGCAAGCGAAGGTCATATCCGCTACTCACGAGGCGAGAAAAGGCTCGAAGAAGGACGAGGTGACCCTTGTCGGGGACGAGCCGGCCGACGCAGATGAGCTCCACGGTGCCACTTCGATCGCGGGCAAGATCCGGTGTGAAAAGGTGAAGGTCGACACCGAGCCGTACGACATGGAGCTTTGCCCAATGCGCGGGATCAGAGACCTTCATCGCCTGGCTACGGCAATAATCACTGATACAGAGCACAAAGGTCGCCCGTGCTACTTTCCGGCCCAGGTAGGACTTGTCCACGTCATAGAACTCTTCAGGGCCGTGGATCATCAGCGAGTAGGGGATACCCCATGTCAAGGATGTCAACATGCCGACCGTAGCGACCGGGCCTCCAAAATGGACATGTAAATGCTGTTGTCCGCGACGGCGCAGCCAATCTCCGAGCAAAAGCGCTTCTGCCAGATAAAACAGTGCATAGGCGGTGGCCGGCAGATTCCATCCATCGAGCTGAAGGGCGGCGCGCAAGCCGCGGACGACAACGCGCGGATGCACAAAAACAATCTTCAGCAAGGTGTAGAGAACGCGTGCCGGTTTTACGTCTTTGACATAGAACGTCGTCTCCAGCGCGCTCGCCTCCTGCAGGGAAGGCATACCCGGGGGCCATGCCGGTTTGTTGATAGAAGCGACGTCGATGCTGAAGCCCAGCTTGCGGAGTTCGGTAATCTCGTTCAGAAAAAACGTGTGGGAGATGGCAGGGTAGCTACTCAATAGGTAGGCCAGCCGGGGCTGGCGGCTGTCCGCTGGGGCGTCCTCGGTAGGAGTGGGCAGAGTGCTGGGCAGATGGTTGATCATGGATTCAGGGCTTCGTCGAGGGTTCCCGGATGAGGAGCTCCCGCTGATCGATCGACAGGCGACGCCTTTGTGGAGTTACCGCCGCTCTTACACGAGAGGGCGGCGGCGGATTGCCGCCCGGAGAAAACGGCGCACTTAGCCCGCCAATCAGCAGGCACAGCGGTAGAATCATGCTGCTGTTCAACAGGTTGTCAACCGCCGATAGTAGAAGCGCCGCGGCTAATGCACTCCGCAGGTGGAATGCCGCCGCATCCAGGCGCAAACCGGGGGGCCGCAAAGCGCGCGCCACTGGGAGGAGTTGCAGGCCTTCCAATGAAATCAGCCCCACCATGCCATACATCCCGAAAGCGAGTAGCCAGAGACTCCACGGACGCGAGGTACTCGGCTTCCACCAGTCCCACTCGCCTGCGCCGAGCAGCGGCGTTGCAAGCGCTTTGTTGACGTTCTTTTCGTCCTGGGACAGCCGCCATCCGAACGATCCGCGGTGGATTCTCTTCAGGAACTCGGCGGCCGAATGCGCCGCCCCATTCTGATTGACCAGCGTTCGCAGAGAAACCACGTTGGCAAGACGAATCGCCATTGCAGTAAAAATTCCCAACAGGAGTATGACAGTGAGGACGCGCGGAAGATAGCTCTTGTTAAACAAAACGAATGGAAGCAGGCAAAGCAGCAGGACGATGCTTCCTCCGGATTGGCAGAGAAGCGTGATTGCAAAAAGGATGCCCGCGACCCAGGCGATGGGAACCCTCATCAAGCGGTCGACCAGTTGCCATTTCCAGAGGCAAATTGCGATCAACGCCGAGACCGCCATCCAGATACCAAGCTGGTTACCATCTTCCAAAAAGCCGATCGGACGGAACCCGACGTAACGCTGCGCACCTACCCAGCGATAGGGTTGGTAACCATAGAGGTGGGCATAGACTTGCGGGCCGGTAAAGATTTCCAGGAGACAAATAGGAACGTAGGCCAGTCCAGCGATGACGAAGGCTTTGGCAGCGAGCGTCAGGGAACGTGTATCGGTGAAGTAGAGACGCCCAAAGATATATGGAACACCCCAGACAAGAATTTGATAGAGCCCGCTACGAAGAGTGGAGACGAACCCTTGGCCATTGGCCAATGCGGACAGTAGGGGAACGCAGCACCAGGCCAGCATGGGAAGGTCCCAAAAGCTGAGCTCGAATTGTTGAAAAATCCGGCGGTCCGTGAGCAAAACGCCAGCCAGGCAGGTGATCGCTGTTATGCTCGCCTTGGTGACGAAGTGGATGGACGGCAGACAGATTCCGACAATCCAGTAGGGAAAGAGAGCGTTCGTGGGCGCAAAGGCGGCGGAAGGCAGCACCGCCCAGCCGCCTATGAAATTGATCAGCACCGCGATGCGAACCGGATAACGCCGAAAGCAATACAGGCTTATTGGGACCCATGCGAGGAACGCTATCCACGACGAAATCATGAGGCCTTCCTGGAAGTAATGAGGGAACTCAATTCTAGCTGGGTGTTTCGGCTTTCATGATAACAATCGGCGAATGGCTGAACCCTACGCGTGCCGTCGGGCTGCTGGCTTATGGTACGGCGACAATCTGTTGCGGTATCGCATGGGTGAGGGCGAAAAATCAAGGCCAGGATTGGCGGCTCCCTGCGTTACTGACGCTCATTGAAAGCGTGTTACTACTGGACATCGCCGTCAACGGGCGTTGGATGCTGCACGCGTTTGTCGGGGACTTCGCCCGGCAGCGGCACGAATATGAGCTTCGAAAAGAGCCACAAGTGATTGCCCTCGCAATTCTGGCAGCGCTTTTGTTGTGGGGCCTGTTCGCCGCCCAACGTGTATTGCGCGGCAAAGCTGGTGATCGTCTGGCGGTCTCGGGAATCCTGCTGTCAGTGGTCGTATGGTGTGTCGAGGTTGTTTCGCTTCACGATGTAGACCACATTTTGTACCATCATGTAGGCAAATGGATGGCCGTGAGCGCGCTGTGGATTCTGGCTTGTCTGATGACATCCTTCGGTATGTTGGTTGTTTCGGGCCATGCCAAACCCTTCGCCGAGTCTACTGGGATTGAATCAGCTGGTAGCTAAAGTCCTTGCGGGTTTCTACTTATCGGACGTATCGACTCCCTGCACGGATTCGAGCCGCACGATGAGTCCCGAAATTTGGGAAACATTCCCTCTTCTGTCATTGGGCACCGACAAGTTATTCGATTTCAAGAGCAGTCGCAGGAGCTCGGTCTTTCGGCCACAACAAGAGCTATCTTCAGAAAAACGCCCCTGGAACTGTTTCCCCACGTCTCCACTCTGCGCAGTCAAGTTATGCGCCGCCTGTATAATCACTGGAGATTCCGGCTTGAGACGGTTAACGAAATAATCAGATGCGCTATTTGCTGATCACCAGCATTCCGTTCGGTCGCCAGAATGATTCGCTCGTAATTGACGGTCTTTGGGCAGAGGACTTGAAGGCCCTGGCTGCGGCTGCGGGACCTGTGACGGTCGCTGCTCCCGAATTGAAAGCTGAGGAACTTAAGTCCTGGGGGCCGGCCCTGGCGACACTCACTGCTCAAGATCAAATCTCCTTTGTGTCCTTGCCGAAGTACACGAGTCGATTCAATGTGAGCAACCTCATACGTTCTCGCAGGATTCTTTACGATGCTGTCTTAAACGCGGATATTGTCCATTCTTCAAACCTTTTTCATCCCTACACTTTTCTCTATTACGGACACGATGTCGCGATTCGGCTCAAGAGGAAAACGCTATTCGTCGTCGCGGAAGATTTCTATGATATGGAAGTCTGGGGTTGGCTGAGGCGAGAAAGCAATCCACTCAAAAGATGGCGGGCGCGGCGAATCATCCTTCAACAAGACAGGCACGTGAGAAAACGCGTCCAGAGCAGCTCCCTTACGTTCCTCCATACTCCTGCGGCGGTTGCGCGATACCGCGAGTACGCGGCAAATGCCGTCGCCATCCGGCAACCCATGCACGAGGAAAACGAGGTGATCTCTGTCGAGCGCTTTCAAGCGAAATGCGCGTCGATTCGCAACAATGATCCGCTGATCCTGTGCGCAGCGTGCCGGCTTGAGCCGCTTAAAGGCGTGGATTTCATGGTGCGTGCGATTGCGATTTTAAAACAGCGGGGAATCCCCGTACGGGCGCGATTCTACGGTCGTGGCCAACAGCTAACCTCTCTGAAGAGGATAGCCCGGAGGCTGGAAGTTGAGGATCAGGTAGACTTCCCAGGGTCCCTGGCACCCATAGCGACACTCAGGGAGGCGCTGGCGGAAGGGCACCTGTTTCTGATGCCACACCTGACGAGTGACTTTGGGAGGGCTTTCTTCGATGCCATGGCTGCAGGCAGTCCGGTTATCGCATTCCGCTCCCGCGCGAGCGAAGATACAGTGCGTCACGAAGTCGATGGACTCATTACTCCAAACGCCGACGATGAGGGACTGGCAGACGGCATTGCACGTTTTCATCATGATCGGGAAATGCTTGTCCGGACGGCGATCGCGGCTCGGATCCGGGCTCTCGACAACACCAAGAGTTTTTGGAACCGTTACCGTTTGCAGATGATTCAAGGGCTCTTTGACGAATCTGCTGTCGAGTAGGTTTCGGAGACCGTGGACAACAGCCTGATAGGGTCCGCGATTACTGGCTGCTTCATCCGAGAGACTAACTAATTGCTCCCGATCTGATGGCGCGGAGTTTGCCTTTCACCCTTCCTCGAAGCGCCCCTGCACCCTGTGTTGCCGTGGCGAGAGTACAGTCTGAAGAACAGGTCCGGAGATATCACGGGGTCTTCGCGCGAAGGGGTGCGGCTGGGATGCCCACTACTGTCGCACCCGCAGGGACATCCCGGGTTACGACGGCATTGGCTCCTACCGTCGCTCTGTCTCCGATCATCACCCCGCCCAGGACGGTGACTCCACGTCCGAGCCAGACATCCCTGCCAATCGTGATTGGCTTTGTACTATACCCGGAATCACGAATTGGTTGGTCCGGTTCACGGCTATGATTTGCGTCACGGATGCTGGTGTATTCGCCGATCAGGCTGCCTTCACCGATCGTGATTCCGGACATGGCTACGATGTGTACGCCACGAGAGATCACTAGCTTGTCGCCCAACTCGATGCGGGCATTTCCCTGCGTTTCCAGGTGCACACCGGGATAGAACAGCACATTTTCGCCGATACTCACGCGTCCGCTGCCGTAAACCGTGACCCTTCCCTGCACGACTACGGATGCGGGCAGGGACTCCCGCAGGTCGGCGGCAAGCGCGGCATGAGCGTGGATACGGGTCACCCCTCCCACCAGCGGCGCAGTACTCCGCAGAAGTCTGCAGAGCAGCCCGCTTAGGAGAGTCTTGATTTGACGCTTGATCTCATCCTCCCTTCACCACGGCCGGGGCGGAGAAACCCGGCCTCTGCCTGGACACGTCCCACCGACTCAAGGCATTCCCGCAATATGTCCTTAGTGTTGAACAACACAATAATGACTGATGCTTCGGGTGAATAGTTTTCAGTGGATGACTAGTCGAGAATACCAATGTGGGAGAGGAAAAAATACCAGCTGTCTCGAGGCGGAGCCTTTTAACTTTTGGCCACCCTCGTCTCGCTTAGTGTATTGCATTGTAGAGCTCGAATACAGAAATCTAACCGCCAAAACCGAGTAAATTCGGCGACAGGATGGTTCATAAACGAGCATTTCGACCGAATCAGGCGGGTACCGTTCGTAACGCAGTCGGCAGTCCACGGGTTACCGAAATTCTTAACAGACGCACGAACGTCCATCGCATGCCTCTTCAGCCCAATTGAGCCAACGCATCCGGCAGCTTTTGTGGAATTTCTTATACGGAATGGTACTTAAAGACTCTATACTTAGCCACACTCTCGCGGTGTGCTGAGCGCTGGTTACAGTGGCTGTGATTTGTGAGTCAGTCAGAGTGACACTGGAAAGACGACGCGCCCGAAGTAGTGGTTGTAGCGGCCGATGTCTTTCCAGGGCTTCGTTTCCTGTGCGCAGCGTGTAGCAACACATTGCGGCTTGATTATTTGGGCCAGGTTCTTGTTAGTTCTTCAGTGGTGAGTGTGGTGTGAGTAGAGCGCTCTTAGGCTGAAGGATCATAGCCTAATGCGGAATCCCCCCGAGCCGCTATCGCCTCTTCTCTCGCTAAGGCCGGTCTTTCGGTTAGCCTTCATTTTTGTGATAGACAAAAAGAGAAAAACAGTGAATCGTCATCGGCCATCGTGTTGCCCGGGAAGTCCGGCGTCTGAGACACCCGGAATGTCGGGTGCAGCGACAAAGGTTTTTCGCGAGACCTGGTTATACAGAGCGCTGGTGGGGCTCTCCCTTGCCGTGATGATGCTGGGCTTACTGAGTCCCCGCGCGGCATCCGCACAAGTCATCAATTACCCCGGCGGATTTGCGGGTTCGACGGGCCAGATATGGCTTGAGAACGGCACAGTACTGTCCGGATCGTCAATACAGTTGACCAGTGCCAGTAGCGCTGCCAACAATGCGTGGTACCAGACGCCTGTAAATGTGCAGGCTTTTACGACCACTTTCACCTTCGCCGAGACGTGCCCCACCGATTGCGGCGACGGCTTTGGGTTCATGATTATTAGCGTGAGCAACCCTTCCACTGGGGGCTACAACTATTCTGGTGGTTCCGGAGGCCAACTCTCCTGGTCACAAGGTTGCACCGGCGCTACCGGGACCTCAGGTTGTACGCCTATAAATTCAACCTTGGTCAAGTTCGATCTATACGATGTCGCGACCGGCAAGACTGGAGCCAACCTTACCGGATTCTACTCGGGTGGAGAGTACCCACAGCTTCCCAACCCGGAATATGACATGTCCGGTTCCGGTATCAACATGGAAAGCGGCGACCTGATGCGTTGCACGCTCTCGTACAACGGCACCGTGCTGATTGAATCGGTGACCGATATGGTGACTGGCGCCACATACACGAATATGTACGCAGCGAACATTCCCTCGCTGGTCGGAGGCAATACCGCCTACGTTGGGTTTGGTGGAAGTACGGGGGCCGCCACCGTCACCCAGAACCTGACTAGCTGGACCTACACTGTGGAATCACCGGGGCAGGCCGCCATCCCGATGTTCTCTCCGGCTGCTGGAACCTATTCCGCCTCGCAGAGTGTCGCACTCTCGAGCGTGTCATCGGGGGCGGTCATCTGTTACAACACAACCGGAAGTCCGGCAACCAACGGCGCAAACAGTTGTGCTACTGGAACCGTGTATACGGGCCCAGTCACAGTCTCATCCAGTGAGACTCTCTACGCGGTAGCTGGAGGAACAGGGTATAACGATAGCCCTGTCGTGAGCGCCAACTATGTTCTACAGAACTCGGTCGCAATGCCGACCTTTTCACCCGCCGCCGGGACCTATAACTCCCCCCAGTCGGTGAGCATCCTCGATGCCACTTCCAACGCAACCATCTACTACACCACCGACGGAACTGCGCCTACCACGTCCTCGACCAAGTACACTGGCCCTCTTACGGTTAGCTCAACAGAGAAGTTGGAGGCGATCGCTGTTGCCACAGGAAGCACCAACAGCGCGGTCGCGTCGGCTGCCTATACGATTAACCCGATAACTTCGGTCGCGACGCCGACCATCACACCCGGCACCGGGACCTATACCGCCGTGCAATTGGTGAGCATCTCCGATGCCACGTACGGCGCAGCCATCTACTACACCACCGACGGAAGTACGCCTACCACGTCCTCGACGGCGTACACCGGCCACGTTACGGTTCTTTCAACGGAGACGCTACAGGCGATCGCGGTGGTCACGGGCGCCCCCACCAGTCCGGTGGCGTCCGCTGCGTACACCATAAACTTGCTACCTTCGGTGGCAACGCCGACCTTCTCACCCGCCGCCGGGACCTATAACTCCGCGCAGTCGGTGACCATCTCCGATGTCGTCTCGGCAGCGACCATCTACTACACGACCGACGGAACTACGCCCACAACGTCCTCGACCACATACACCGGTCCCATTATGGTGAGCTCGACGGAGACGCTGAAGGCGATCGCGGTAGCCGCGGGCGAAAATGACAGCGCCATCGGCTTCGCTGCCTACAACATAAGCCCCGTCATTTCGGTTGCAACGCCGACCTTCACACCCGCCGCCGGGGCCTACACCTCTGCGCAATCGGTGAGCATCTCCGATGCCACCTCGGGCTCGACGATCTACTTCACGACCAACGGAACTGCACCTACCACGTCCTCGACCGCGTACGTCGGCCCCATTACAGTGAGCTCGACGGAGACGCTGGAGGCGATCGCCGTAGCCACGGGCGACACCAACAGCGCGGTTGCGTCCGCCGCCTACACCATCACCGTGTCCATGCCTGTGGTGGCAACGCCGACCTTCACACCCGCCGCCGGGGCCTACACCTCTGCGCAGTCGGTGAGCATCTCCGATGCCACTTCGGGTGCAACCATCTACTACACGACCAACGGAAGTACGCCAACCACGTCCTCAACCGCCTACACCGGCCCGATTACGGTGAGCTCGACGGAGACACTGGAGGCAATCGCGGTAGACAAGGGCGACACCAACAGCGCGGTCGCGTCCGCTGCCTACACCATATCCTCGCCAGCCAACTTTACTCTTGCCGCCTCGCCAGCCTCGCTCACGGTCGACTCCGGTGACCAGGGGACGGTTACGCTTTCGGTGACGCCGCAGAACGGGTTTGACTCCCCTGTGAGCCTTACGTGCTCCGGGCTCCCGGCCGGGGCCACATGCTCTTTCGCTCCGGCAACCGTGACACCCTCGGGCGCAGCGGCAACGACCCAACTCACCATCTCCGTCAGCGCGCAATCCTCTGCCTTGCAACCGGGATCCCGACCGGTCTTACCGTTTGCAGCGCTGGCTGCGACGGTCTGCCTTTTGGGATGGAGAAAGCGGCACAGCTGGCATCCCTGGCTGCTGCTGGCGGTAGCTTACGCCGGCTTGAGGCTTCTCTCTGGATGTGGTGGGGGCAGCAGCGCTGCGACCTCACCCACGCCTACTCCGACGGTCACTACTTCGACAGTGACGGTAACAGCAACCTCTGCAACCCTACAGCAAACGGCGACAATTGCGCTCACAGTCAATTAGGGCCCGTGCACCCATCGACGATGCTCTTGGCAGTTTCGGACAGGCACTCGCGCAGAGACCCTGGCATCGGAGCAGTGCTACGTAGAAGCCCAGAGAGCGGCCTGCTTAGAAGTGCCCTGATTTGACGCTTGCTCTCATCCTCCGTTCACCACGGCCGAGGCGGAGAAACCCGGCCACCGTCTGTTTCTTTCCATGCCAACAGCATCGAAGTGGCGAGGTTCTGCAACCTGGAAATCCTGTTACCAAGCCTTCGCTGTGGGTCCCTACTAAATCGATTGCGCAAATAAGAGAACCGGTAGAAGGTAATTTCGAGCCATTTCGCCAGCCAAACCTTAGGTCCGTGATGCTTTCTGTAATAGAGCAGGGTGCTGCGCATTCGCCAGCGAACAAGTTGTGTACTGCCGGAAGAGGAGAGCTCAAGGTCCTTGATTTGCCGGGACGATTCGCCGCCCAGGTGGATTACCACAATATCGGGCCAATACCAGATCTCGTAGCCAGCCTTTTTGATGCGCCGGCAAAGGTCAACCTCTTCGCTATACATGAAGAACCGTGGATCGAATAATCCTACTTCTGCCAGCACCTCGGCGCGGACGATGGAGAATGCACCGGGCACCCAATCTACCTCGGCTGGTTCTGACTGGTCTGCCCAGGTTCTGTCAAAATATCCAAAGAATCGGGACTTTGGGAACCTGGCCGCAAGACCGCTTAACACAATGGCGTCGCTGAACACGCTGGGGAACATGCGTGCGGAGGGTTGCCAGGAGTAGTCACGTCCCACCAGCCGCGCGCCGGCCAGGGCCACCTCGAGATGTAGATTCATGTTGTTCACGGCGGCTCTGAGTGAGCCGGGACATAAAAATGCATCCGAATTGAGCAGGACCAGGTAGCGTCCTCCAGCCGCCTGAATGGCAAGATTGTTCGCCGCACCAAAGCCTAGATTTACGGTGCTTCGCAACACGCGGACTTGGGGAAACTCGTTCTCGACCATTTCCGGGGAACCGTCGCTGGAGTGGTTGTCCACAACCAGAGTTTCGACCCGTAGGCCATCCGATTCACGTTCCACCGACTCAAGGCATTCCCGCAATACGTCCCTGGTGTTGAAAGACACAATAATGACCGATGCATCGTGCGGATAGCTCTCAGTGGATGGCAATGTCGAAAACACCAATCTTTGAGAAAAAATTACTATCTTGAAAAACGGAGCCACTTCAGACTTTGACCACGGTCGTCTCGCTCAGTGTATTGCATGGTCCGGCTCGAACCTAGAAATCTAAATGCGAAAGCGAGTAGATTCAGAGAACCAAACGATTTCTCGTCGATCGCGTCAGATGAGGACCGTTGGTGGGCGGTCGTTCACCAGTTTAGCCTGCATCGTTCCTGGTCTCAAGCAACCAGAAATCAGCTAGATCCGAATGGGTTGCTCTCAATTCCCGGCCCTCAATTTTCCCAACATGGTTTTCCGCACGGCAGCAGAGTTTGAAATGCAACTTTTGTCGGAGGCCTCTACAGCCTCGGTTTAGACCGAGGTGTTAACTACGGTCCTATACTTTGAGCTGAATGAAGGCCCTTGAGATCGGAAAGACAATGATTCACCTTCAGCGATCGTCTCGCTCACAAGCCTCGGCCTCTCAGGCTTCCGGATGGCTGGGTGCAGGGGCGAAGATTGTTTGCGAGACTGGGAGAAGCAGACCTCTGGTGGTGCTCTCTCTTGCCGTGATGACGTTGGGTTTGCTGATGCCTGCGGCGCATGCACAGTCGGTCTTTAATTGCTCATCCTTCGCCTCTTCTGGGGCGTGTGGCGTTGGCCTCGGTACCAGCGGCAATCTTCCCTTCCAGATTTATTTCGCAGGAAGTCTCTCCGGCTCTGTGGTCGATTTGGTACCTACAGGGTCCGGGCACAACGGATATGCGTTGTGGTACTCCAATGCTACAAATGTTCAGGCTTTCACCACCAGTTTTACCTTTATTCCGAATGGGCAAAACTTCGCATTTGTTGTGCAGAAGACAACCAATGCGCCTGGGTATGAAAACAACAGCTTTGTCTCTGGAGCGGGATGCGAGAGCGGATTTTATCAGGCATTTGCTCCTCCCAACGTGAATCCAAACAATGTATTTGCGCTGGAGTTCGATTCTTACAGCCCGCTGACGCTCAATGCACCCTACACGTACAGCTCGGTTCAGATTTACCAACAGAATCAATCGCCATGCAATCCCAATGACAATGGGCCGAATTACTTTCTTACGAACAAGTTCAGTACC
>Ga0182015_10003572_pt1 | contig 17324 bp, 17 predicted proteins | sample 712P3MmetaG_FD_120478 | JGI IMG/M metagenome (GOLD analysis project Ga0182015, IMG submission 120478) | Permafrost microbial communities from Stordalen Mire, Sweden - 712P3M metaG | ecosystem: Environmental > Terrestrial > Soil > Wetlands > Permafrost | place: Sweden: Stordalen | collected... | reverse complement strand
TTCTCGATCTCGACCAGGCCGGCCTTCTCCAGCACGGCGAGGTGCTGGGAGAGGTTGCCGGCGGTCAGTTCCAGGGTGGTGCGCAGGAAGCCGAACTCGACCCGGCGGGCTTCCTGGGCGATGGCCAGGATGCCGAGGCGGACCCGCTGGTGGACGACGTCGTCCAGCCCGTTCGCCGGGTGAGTCATGTCCGTAGCCGCCCGGCGGCGGCGGACGCGGCGCCGGCCAGCAGCAGCAGGGCGGCGGCGAGCCAGAGCCGGGGCACGAACGTCCACGCCATCGGCACCGCCCAGCCGTGGTCCCGCAGCAGTCCGTCGATGTCATAGAAATTCGTCAGGACTGCCGCGAGATTCGCGGCCGCGAAGACCAGCAGTGCCCAGCTGTGTTCCACCCAGGCCAGCACGAACAGCGCCAGCCCGATCGCCAGCAGCGGGTTCAGCCCGTGCACGACCAGAGCGGACGGGTAGCGAGTCTGGCTGCCCAGGTACCGCTGTGCCAGCCAGAGCACCGCGACGAGCATGACCCCGGCGATCCCGGCGATGACGTAGGGCCGGATCCGGGCACCCACCCCGCGCCTGCGCGCCCTGAGCACATAGAAACCGGCGATCACGGCGTAGGCCGCGGCCAGGGCGACCGCCCAGTAGATGAACGCGGGCCAGCCGAAGGCGATGAAGCACTTGACTGCCCCCGGTCCCGCCCCGGCGGGGATCCCGCCGGGACCGCGGGTCACGGTGGCCGTGCACGTGGCGTGCGGGTGCGGCCCGACCCGGTAGAACGGCGCCGCGCCGGCCACTACCAGGCCCAGCAGCACCAGCGGGAACCACGCACCCCGCTGCGCTCGGCGCACCTGCCGGGTCAGCTCCCGGGTACCCAGCAGCAGTTGCCGCGGAGACTCCGCAGCCGGAACGTGTTCATCAGTCATGCCAATAGCTTTGCATAACAAATCATTTTGGGCAAGACACTTATCTGCGGCTCGGTGAAGGGAGGTGCCCGCAGACCGGATGCCGATCAGATCGTGGCGGATCCGCACGTCCTGACCAGCCGGATCCTCCGTTCTCATCCAGAAGCCATCGCCATCGCCCGGACCGCGCGGAGCCCGCACCGTGCGGTCGGTCAGGACGGATCGGGCGATGAGCGGCCGGCGCCCGGGAGCGGCAAGGTGATGACGAAGACCGTCTGCCCCGGCCGGCTCGTTACCTGGACATGCCCGCGATGGGCCGCGACGACCGCATCGACGATCGCCAGTCCCAGGCCCGTGCTGCCGGCCGCACGGGACCGGGAACTGTCGCCGCGGACGAAACGCTCGAACAGCTCGGGCTGCAGCTCCGGGGGAATGCCCGGGCCGTCGTCGGCCACGCTCAGCGCAACCATGCCTGCCGGGCCGGCCGCCGCGCCCTCGCTGCCGGGCATGGCCAGCGTGATCGTCACGGTGGTTCCCGGCGGGGTGTGGCTGGCCGCGTTGCTCATCAGGTTCGCGAGTACCTGGCGCAGCCGGTGCTCGTCGCCGCGGATGATGACCGACTCTCCCGGCAGGTCTAGCTGCCAGCGGTGATCCGGCGCGGCCGCCCTGGCGTCGCTGGCCGCGTCAATCGCCAGCCGGGTGAGGTCCACCGGGTCGTCCGCCAGCGGGCGGCCCGCATCGAGCCGCGCCAGCAGCAGCAGGTCATCGACGAGATCGCTCATCCTGGCCGACTCCGACTCCACCCTGGACAGCGCGTGCGCGACGTCGTCGGGCAGCGTGCCGGGGTGCCGGCGGGCCAGCTCGGCGTAGCCCCGGATCGCGGCCAGCGGGGTGCGCAGCTCGTGACTGGCGTCGGCCGCGAAGGTGCGCAGCCGTGCCTCGCTGGCGTGCCGCCGGGCGAGTGCCGACTCCACGTGCCCGAGCATCCGGTTGAATGCGACGCCCAGCTGGCCTACCTCGGTCCGCGGGTCGGCGTCGGGGACGCGGTTCGGCAGCGCCACCTCGCCGCTGCCGAGCGGCAGCCTGGTGACCTCGGCGGCGGTGGCGGTCACCCGGCGCAGCGGACGTAGCGAGAGCCGGACCCAGCCGGTGCCGATGATGCCGGTGAGCAGCAGCGCGATCGAGAAGACGGCAATCTCCGCGATCTCGACGCTGTGCAGCGTGGTCTGCATCTGGCCCAGCGGGAGCCCGGTCACCAGCACGTCGCCATCGGGGGAGCGGAAGGCAGTCAGCCGGTACTCGCCATCGGCCGACGGCAGGTCCCGGTCGTAGGGCCGGCCGTTCACCGGCAGCCGGGCCAGCACCGCCGCATCCGATCCGGACAGGTCGCACTCGCCGTTCACGATGTTCGCGGTCACGACCCGGTAGTTGACGAGCTGGGCGCTGAACGTCCCGGCGGCCTGGCCGGGGATCCTGTCCCCGCACTGGGGCGACGACGGGGGCGGCATTCCCGGCGCAGTCGGCGGCGGCGGGCCGTCCTGATTCTGCACGCAGGAGGCGTACCGAGAGCGGGCGCTGCTCAGCTGCTGGTCAAGGGAGCTGAAGAGGAACCCGCGCAGGGCCAGGTAGGTGACCAGCCCGACGCACGCGCAGGCAACCGCGAGCAGCGCGACCAGGCCGGCGATCAGCCTGCCGCGCAGGGTCCGGCCGGCCAGCCAGCCGCGGAGCCCGGCCCGGCGCCGGCCAGCCGGCCGCGAGCCGGGCCGGGCCGCGGCCGCCCCTGCCGCCGGGTCGCTCATGACAGCATCAGCTCCCGGACCTCAGCCGCCCGGCTTGAGCACGTAGCCCACGCCGCGGACGGTATGGATCACCGGCTCACGGCCGGCGTCGATCTTCTTCCGCAGGTAGCTGATGTACAGCTCGACGACGTGGGCCTGGCCGCCGAAGTCGTAGTTCCACACCCGGTCCAGGATCTGCGCCTTGGACAGCACCCGGCGGGGGTTGCGCATCAGGAAGCGCAGCAGCTCGAATTCGGTCGCGGTCAGCTCGATCAGCTGGCCGGCCCGGCGGACCTCCCTGGCTTCCTCGTCCATGGTCAGGTCGCCGACTGTCAGCTCGGTCCCGCCGCGGGCCCGCGCGACCCCGGCCCGGCGCAGCAGGCCGCGCAGCCGGGCGAGCACCTCTTCCAGGCTGAACGGCTTGGTCACGTAGTCGTCGCCGCCGGCGTTGATCCCGGCGACCCGGTCCTCGACGGCGTCGCGGGCGGTGAGGAAGAGCACGCAGACGTGCGGCAGCTCGGCGCGCAGCCGGCCGAGCACCTGCAGGCCGCTCAGGTCGGGCAGCATGACATCGAGCACGACGGCATCCGGCCGGAATTCGCGCGCCGCGCGGACCGCGCTCAGCCCGTCGCCGGCCGTCCTGATCTCCCAGCCCTCGTAGCGCAGCACGCTGGCCAGCAGTTCGGCCAGGCTCGGCTCGTCGTCTACTACCAGGACGCGGACCGGCGTCCCGTCCGGCCGGCGCAGGTCCGGCTCCTGGCCACTGCGGGCCGGCTGCGGCGCTGCTGTCATGCTCATCATGATCCCAGGATGCTCGTGCTTGCTACGCGGCAGTTATGCGCTTGCTCTGAGTTTGCTCTGAGTGTCATCTCCCGGCTCCCTGATCTCAGGGCGCGGGGGAGAGCAGCAGGGCGAGGGCGGGGCAGCTGGCCACGGCGCGCCGTGCCTCGCGGTCAAGGCCGGGCGGCACCGGCCGGGCCGGCAGCACCGGGTAGCCCCACTCATCGAGGGTGATCAGCTCGGGCAGCAGCTCGGCGCACAGCCCGTGCCCAGTGCAGGCGATCGGGTTGACCCGCAGTTGCTTGCTCATCGGGGCATCCGCCAGTCGTTCTCGCTGTCCGGGCCGGCCGGGACCGGCAGGAACGCCCGGCCGCCCGCCGCCGTGCAGGTGCCCTGCTGGTGGCTGCGGATCTCGGCCGCGAACACCTGCAGCCCGCTGCGGACGAACCGGATGGCGCCATCCGGGTGGTGACATGCGCCACGGCCCTCGGCCAGTCCCGCCCACCGCTCAAGATCAGCGATAACGCAGCCGTCCGGCCGGATGCCGGCCAGCCCGGCGAGTGCCGTCGCGATGCGCGGCAGTCCGTTCAGGCACGGGCCGCACTGGCCAGCGGACTCCAGCGCGAGGTAACGCGCAACCCGCGCCATCTCCGCCAGCCCGCAGGTGCCCGCCGGGAGCGCGGCCAGGACGCCGGCGCCTGCTGACGCGCCGGCCGGCCGCAGTGCCGCGCTGCTCAGTGCCAGCCGCTCGGCCTGGCCGGCCGGGAGCCACCCGCCGTGATAGCCGCCGGCCAGCACGGCCTGCACCTGACCGGAGAACCTGAGCAGGTCCCGCAGCGGGGTGCCGAGGGCGGCTTCCGCGACGGCCGAGCTGCCGTCCGCCTGGCCGATGGTGCACAGCATGCTGCCTGGCTCGTCGGCCGTGCCGACGGCGCGGAACCATCCGGCGCCGTATCGCGCGATCAGTGCCAGGTGGGCAAGCGTCTCGACGTTCTGCACCAGGGTCGGCTGGCCGCCGACGCCGCGCTCGAAGGTGCGCGGCGGCGTGAAGGCGGGCAGTGCCGGGCCGCCGTTGATCACGTTGACGGCCGCGGTTTCCTGCCCGGACAGGAATCTGGGCGGGGCCGCCACGACCTCGACCTCGGCGCGGTCGAGCCCGGCTGTCCTCCGTTCGGAAATCAGGCTGGCCAGCTGGCCGGGCAGGGAGAAGTCCGCGTGCAGGTACAGCACGGCCCGGCGGGCGCCGACCGCTTCGGCGGCAAGCTGCAGGCCGTCGAGTACCAGGTGCGGCGAGTAGCGCAGCAGCGTCCTGTCCTTCGCGCTCAGCGGCTCGCTCTCGGCGCCGTTGGCGACCGCGACCGGCCTGCGGCCTGCCGCCGCGACCGCGGCGAGCTTGCGTCCCACCGGGAAGGCGGCGCCGCCGCGGCCGGTCAGGCCCGATTCGGTCACCTCGGGGATCAGCCGACCGGGACCGCCGCGGTACGGCAGCGGGCCGTGCTGCGCCAGGTGGGCGGGCAGCCCGGCCGGGCGGCCGTCAGCCGGCAGCAGACGGGGGAACTGCGCCGGGCGGTCGGCCGGGCGCGGGCTGCCCGCGATCAGCAGGCCGGTGCCGCGGGCGGTCACCGGGCGCCTGCCTGGTTGGAGAGCACGGCCTGGCTGGAGAGCACGGCGGCGACCCGCCGCGCCCGGGGCGGGGTCCGCAGCGTGCGCAGTACCCGCCAGCCGATGGCGCCGGCCACCGCGAGCGTGCAGGCGGCGGCGAGGGCAAGCAGCGGACCGCCACGGAGGTCGCCGCTGCTGCCGATGCTGTGCGCGAGCGCCACCGGCCAGGACGCGTAGGCCAGCCAGTGCACGGCCCGCCAGGTCCGGCGGCCGATCCTGGCCCGCGCCAGGCTGGTCACGATCAGCGCGATCATCAGGTCCAGGGATACCGCGCCGAGGCCGATCCACGCCGAGCGGTACGGCGAGGCCAGCGGGATGACCACCGCGGCCAGGCCGATAGTGACGAACGGGTCGGCGACGGCCGTCGCGACGTGCACGGCGAGGAAACCGACGGCCAGCAGCGACAGGTTGCGGTGCAATCCGGTGACCGCGAACCTGGGCAGGCCCGGTAGCCGGCCCTGCCGGTTGACCAGGATGCCGAGGACCATGACGGCGGTGAGCAGCACCAGGCAGATGATGCCGGTGGCCCGGCTGGCGTACCAGAGCGCCGTGCTGGAGGTGATCCCGCTCATCGCGATCCTGCCTTTCCGCCGGCGTCCATGCGGCCCGCGTTGTTCCCGTTCCTGTCAGCCGCCGTGGTCCGGCGGCCCGTACCTGCCAGGTCATCCGCAGCCGGCCATCCGGCTACGGTCCGGACCCGGCCCGTAGCGTCGACCAGCCTGGACGGCAGGCCATGGCCGGACAGCCAGCCCATGGCCTGGCTGCCCCTGATGATCGCTGCGGTGCTCGCCGCGCTCGCTTCCGCGCAGCTCGCGGCGGTGACGGACACGGTGCGCCAGGCCGGGGCGGCCGGCCCGCCGTGGCGCGGGCGCAGGATGCGCGCCAGCACGTCACCGCCGTAGCGCCAGCGGATCGCGCTGGCGCCGGCGGTGGCAAGCCCGCCGCTGCCGATCGACACCCCGGCGGCGGGTCCCGCTGGCCGGCCGGCCGCGGGGCCGCACTTGTCCTGCACCCGGATCCGCCAGCCGCCGGGCGGTGGCTCACCGCATGCCGCGATATCCCCGCCCAGGCCGACCAGCACGCCGCAGCCCAGCCGGGCGGCGATACTGGCCGCTGCCCGGTCCGCGGCCCATGCCTTTGCGGTGCCGCCGAGGTCGAGCCAGGAGCCGGGCGGGAACTCGAGCAGCCCGTCTTCCTGGTCCAGCCGGACCTGCCGCCAGCTGGCGGCGGCCGTGACGACGAGGCGCACAGGGGTGGCGGCCCGCGGCCTGCCGGCCCGGGCGAGTGCGAGCGCGCCATGCGGGGGGCCGGCCCGCTGCGCGCGGGCGAAGGCGAAGGTGCCGTGCGCCATCGAGGCCTGCTGCCCGGTGACCGGATCGACATCGCCGCCGGTCTGCTCAGCCGCGCGGAGGGCAGCGGCGATCGCCTCGGCGAGCAGCGGGCTGACCCTGACCGGGCGGTCCCGGCGGGTGGTGGCGTTCACGGCGGCGAGCTCGGAGTCGCCGCGGAAGGTGCTGCAGGCCGCGTCTACCGCGGCAAGGTCCGCGGTCAGCAGCTCGCGGGCTTCCGGCAGGGCCGCCGGGTCAGTGACGGCCAGCGCCGCCAGCGTCCCGAGGGCCGGCCACTCGGCTACGGCCGGCCCTGGCCGGGCAGTGGCCGGGGCCGCAGGCCGGCCTGCGGCCGATCGCGCGGGCCGGGCGGCCGGCAGCATGATCGCCGGCATCAGGAACCGCCCGAGGTGACACTGCTGGCGCCCGAACTGGCGGACGGCGCGCTCGACGCCTTGCTAAGGCTCTTGCTTGAACTGCTGCCTGAGCTGCTCGTGCCTGAGCTGCTCGTGCCTGAGCTGCTCGTGCCTGAGCTGGCCGAGGTGCCGGAGTCCGAGCTGCCGGAAGCCGCGGTACTTCCGGCGGTGCTGCCCGAGGACGCCGAGGCCGAAGTGCTGGAGGCAGTGTGCGCCGCCCCGGGGAGCGCGAAGGCGACCGCGCCGGCGGCGAGCACGCTAGCCGCGCCGGCGGTCGCGGTGACCGCGCGCAGCCGCGCATGCCCGTGATCGCGGTCCGCTACCGCTCGCCTGGTATCGCGGGAGTGCCTGCTCATCGGATGGGTCCTTCCTGGCTGGGTTCTCCTCAGCCTCGCTCCCGGTGCTGGACCGCGCCTCTGGCCCGCCTCTGAGCCGGCTATGAGTGGCCGGACGCTGCCTGCCGCGCCAGTGGTCAGACGGCGGGGAACTCGCCAGCGCGGCACGCAAGCCGGTGCGGAAAACCGGTAGCGTTCGGCGGCCGTCGTGCCCATGCTGGTCAGCATGCTCATCAGGGACGCGGAGCCGGGCGACTGGCCCGCGATCTGGTCGTTCATGCGCGGTATCGCCGCGGCGGGCGAGACGTTCTCCTGGGACCGTGACATCAGCGAGCAGGATGCGCGGGAGTACTGGCTCCGCCCGTTTCCCGGCCGCGGCGTCGTCGCGGCCGGCCCGGACGGGACGATTCTCGGCACCGCCGAGAGCGGGCCCAACCACGGCGGGCCCGCAGCGCACGTGGCCAGTGCGGGGTTCATGGTCGATCCGGCGCATTCCGGCCGCGGCGTCGGGCGCGCACTCGCGGAGCACGTACTCAGCCAGGCGCGGGCGGACGGTTACCGCGCGATGCAGTTCAATGCCGTGGTGGAGAGCAACGTGCGGGCGGTCTCGCTGTGGCGCTCGCTCGGCTTCGAGGTCCTGGCAACGGTGCCGGAAGCCTTCTGCCATCCGGCCGATGGTTACGTCGGCCTGCACATCATGTACCGCAGGCTGTAAACGACTCAGTCCCTGATGGTGATGTCCGCCTGCTGCAGCAGGCGCTCCGCCGGATCCACCGCGATCTCCAGGAAGAACCTGGCCGTCTTGCCATTGAGCTCGACGGCGACGGAGGTTTCGCCATCCCCGCTGGTGAACGCGCCGGGCTGACAGTGGCCGGCCCATGCAGCGACCACCTTGAGCCGGCGCATCAGCAGCCCGGTGTCCACCGTTTTGGATACCGGCAGCCCGGCGGGCCAGCTGCCGGCGCCGTCGTTCAGCAGCGAGATGAGCGACTCAAGGACGTGCCCGAGCGGTGAGTCCGGGGCGGGCGGCACCGCAACCACCAGCGACTGGACGCGGGGTGGCCGGTGCGGGGTGAGCCGGATCTCCGCCTGGACCACGCCACGCTCGCCGCGCAGCCACCAGCGGCAGTGCGCGGGCGAGTCGAACTCGGCGGGCCGTGCCTGATCCTCGCTGAAATCGCCGATCCGCTGGCTGATCAGCCCGGTGCTGTGCCGGCGCTCGGCGAACGGCTCATCCTGCGCGACGTTCGCGGTGAACAACTCGCTGGCCACCGCGTCATCCCAGGATCGGAGCAGTCCCATCACCGCGCGCTGCCCGCTCAGCGTCTCCGGCCACGGGCCGGCCGGCGCGGGCACCGGGCCGCCGATGGTCAGCTGGCCGGGCACGGCGGACCGGGACCGCAGCAGGGTTTCCAGCAGCCTCGCGCCGAGCGGCAGGGCCGGCCCGTAAGTGCCGTTCGCGAGGACGATGACGCCGATCCCGCTGGCCAGGTGCCAGCGCATGTGACTGCCGAAGCCGGGATAGCCGCCGCTGTGCTGGACGACCCGGCCATGCGCCGTGCCGTCTTCGACGAACAGCCCGAAGCCGTAGCTGCCAGGGCCGGCGCCCCCGGGGACCGAGGGCGGCAGCGGCGGAAGGGCCACCTGCGGCAGCTGCATCTCGCGCCGGGACGCGCGCCGGACCGGATGCGGGCCGCCGGCATCCGCCTCGCCTGGCGGGAAGGCCGCGGCGAAGCCGCTGACCCAGCGGGTGAGGTCGCGGACGGAGCTGAAGACCCCGCCCATCGGGGCGAATGCGCCGTAGCCATCCGGGACGAGTTCCTCCCAGCCGTCCGCGCCGCGCCGGTAACCGCGGGCGAGCCGGTCGCCGGCGAATTCGGCGGCCTCGAACCCGGTACTGGTCATGCCGAGCGGTTCCAGCAGCCGGTTCCGCACGAAGTCGGCATATCCGGTGCCGGACGCCGCGGCGATGACCCGGCCGAGGATCGCGTAGCCGAGATTGGCATATTCGAAGCGGGTACCTGGCGCCCAGGCAAAGGTGATGCCGCCAGCGAGGAAATCGGCGAACTCCCCGTCCGGGGTGCCCTGCTCGCGGTCGCCCCAGGGATCGTCGGTGGGCAGGCCCGCGGTCATGGTGAGCAGGTTACGGACCGAAATGCGCGGCGAATCGGCGGTCACCGGGTGCTGGCCGCGCAGTTCGGGGACATACTCCTCGGCTAGGTCGTCGAGGGCCAGCGCGCCATCGTCCCGCAACGCCAGCACCGCCGCGGCCGTGAAGCTCTTCGTCATGGAGGCGATCCGGAAGACCGTGCCGGCGTCCGGCGGCGGGCCGCCGAGCCATCGCTCGCCGATGCCCCGGGAATGCACCAGCGAGCCGCCACCCACGATCCCGTACACCAGCCCTGGCTGGCCGCCGCGGTCCAGATAGCTGTCCGCGATGGCCGCCAGCTCATCGATCACGCTGGCCGGGAACTGCCCCGGCGTGACCGGGCTTCCTGCCGCCGGGACGGAACCTGGTCGCTGGTCAGGCAATGCGCACCTCCGGATCGGAGCTGACGGGTTTGCAGCTCGGTTCACACGTGGTGCGGCCCGCCGGCTGGCGTCTCATGGCAGCCCCACCAGCCTCAGGGTAAACAGCCAGCCCGGCCAGCCAGCAGCCCGGCCCCATGGCGGTGCGCCGGGGGGCGCTGGCCGCTCGGGTCCGTCATCCCTCGGTGGGTGGCGCCGCGAGCACGCGGCTGAGCTTGCTCGCGGAGCCGGACGGCCTCGCGCCGGCCTCGCGGAGCCGCTGCCCGGCCGCCGCCAGGATGGCCGGCGGCCCGGAGACGAGCTCTACCTCGACTTCCCGCCAGGTCAGGTCCGCGGACTCTACCTCGCGGCGTCCAGGGGCACCGGGCTGCGCATCCCGGTGCCCGTTTACCACGTCGTCGGCCACTTCGGCGAGTACCTCGCTGCCCGGGCCGGTGATGCGCCAGACGGTCCGGGTGGTCTCCAGCGTGGCCACCGGCCGCAGCGGGCGGCCGCCTGTCCAGGAGGCGACCAGTTCGGCCAGGCTCGGCGGGACGCCGTCCTCGCCGCTGCCCAGCGGCGCATGCACCTCGCGCCTGGTATCCCCGCCGACGGGCAGCTTGAGGTGCCAGCCCGCGTCCGTCCCGCCGGTACGCCGCCGCAGCGTGACACGGGCCGCCGCCAGCCGCAGGTCATCAGTGTCGTAGTAGCGGGCGGCGAGCAGCTGGGTCTCCGGCCGCACGGCCACGTCCGAGCCGCCCAGCCCGCCGAGGTCAGGCATGGTGAAGTCCGGGTCGGCGTCGTACTTCTGCTCGGTCTCCAGCTTGCCAGTCAGGCCGCCATTCATGCTGAGATGCTACGCCCGGAGCGGGACCACTGGCATTCCGGATACCGTCGCAGCACCGGGCGATCCGGGCAGGCACCGCGGATGCCGCGACCCGGGCCGCGCGGAGTACGGTTTTCGTCAATGACCGACACCTTCTTTACGGCTGATACCGATGCCGGACCGATCGCCGGCCACGTCAGCGGCACCGGTCCCGCGCTGCTGCTACTGCACGGCGGACCCGCGATCACGGACTACATGGAGCTCCTCGGCCCGGAAGTGGCCGGATGGCGCGGCATCCACTATCAGCAGCGGTGCCTGAGCCCGTCGGCGACCAGCGGCCCGTTCACGGTTGAGCGGCACGTCGCGGACGCCGTCGCCGTGCTGGACGCCCTTGGCGTTGACCGCGCCGTGGTGGCCGGGCACTCGTGGGGCGGCAACCTGGCCCTGCAGCTGGCCGTCGCGCACCCCGATCGCGTGGCGGCCCTGCTGATCATCGACGCGCCGGGGGCAACCGGCGACGGCGGTCTCGCCGAGCTGGGCCAGGAACTCCAAGACCGCCTGCTGCCCGATGCGGTTCCCCGCTTCGAGGAGCTGACCAGGCGGATGGCGGAAGCTGACCCCGCTGGCCCGGCTGACGCCGCGGACACCGACATGCTGGCGTCGCTCACCCTACTGTGGCCCGGGTACTTCGCGCAGCCAGCGACTGCGCCCGCGATACCGCCGGGCATGCGCGCGTCGGTGGCCGGCTACGTAGGCACCTTCGTCTCGATGAGCGAGCACCTCGCCGACGGCTCACTGGCCGGCGCGCTTGGTCAGCTACGGATGCCGGCCATCTTCCTGCTGGGCGCGCAGAGCCCGATGCCGGTCAGCCAGGGGGAGCAGGCCGCCGCGCTGCTGCCGGGGTCCGAGGTGGTGATCGTTCCCGCGGCGGGCCACCTGCCCTGGCACGAGCAGCCCGGCTGCGTGGCCGCTGCGCTGTCCAGGATCCGCGACCTGGCGGGCGATCTGGAGCCCGCCGGATAGCGGCGGCATCCCACCGCGGCGCCCAGGCTGTCCCGGCGTGTTTGCCGGGCGTGAGCCTGGTAACAATGCGACACTCTCCGTAACGCTCCGCAGTTGATGCCGGGCGGGGGGGCTACGGGGGATGATGGGTCTCAGCACGGATCACGGGGCGGTTGACGGGTACGAGGCGGTGGAGCTGCTGCCCGCGGCTGCGGAGCCAGGCAGCGGCGGCGCAGCCATGCTCCGCCGTCGTTCGGCGCGCTCCAGCAGGCGCGCAGTGCTCTACGTGCAGTGCCTGACCGATTCCTTCGTGCCTGAAAGCCTGGCCAGCTGGTACGCCGAGCGGGGATTCCATTTCTATGTCGCGGACCTGCGACCGCAGGCCCGGCCTGATCAGCCGGCCGACGAGCAGGGCACCGGGCCGGATCTGGGATCCTGCACGAGCGCGCTCGACGCGATGGCCCGCCACCTGCGGGAATCCGAGGCCATCGACATCGTGGTGGTGACCGCCCATGCCACCGGGGCGCTGATGGCGGCCCTCTGGTGCGACGCGCGCCGGAAAGCGAGCCCGGCCGAAGCGCTGATTCTGGCCGACCCCGCGTTCGGCACTGACCGGCGCAGGCACTTAGGACAGGACACCGGATCCGCGAAGGGCAGCGGCTCCGCGAAAGGCAGCGGCTCCGGGAAGGGCAGCGGCTCCGGGAAGGGCGCTGTTCCTGCCGAGGCGGGACCTGCTCGCGGCCGCCGCCTGCCAGGACCGCTCGCCGGTGCCCAGCGGCAGCTGCGGCGCGGCCTGGACATCTCCTGCCCGGTGCTGGTGATGTGCACCGCGGCGGACTGGGACGCCCGCGGCGAAGGGCGCCGCGGACTGCTGCGCAGGCGCCAGTATGGCGGCGGCCCGGGCACCACCCGGCTCGGCCGTCACGTCACCTGGCTGCGGCTTGACGACGGGCTGGCCGGCCCGCTGCCGCCCGCGGGAACCGAGAGCAGGCCGTTCTTCGGCGCTCTTGGCCGCTGGCTGGGCGCCTACCTGGCCGGGCAGTTCCGCGATCAGCTGCTGTGAGTACTGCATCATGGCCGCGGCGTGCCGCCTGGGCACCGTTACGCGCTGTCGATGACTACCGACACGCCCGGGTAACCGCTGGCCCCGTTGGGCGCCGGCTGTGCCTGCAGCGCGGTCTGGGTATAGCCGGTCTTGTCCGTTGCCCGGGCCTGCAGCAGGTGGTTGCCCGGGGTGGCGTCCCATTCCCAGACCCACTGCCGCCAGGTGTCGATATCGGGTACCGCGGCCAGCCGCGCCTCGTGCCACGGCCCGCCGTCTACCCGGGCCTCGACTGCGGCGACCCCCTTGTGCTGCGCCCAGGCGACGCCGGCGACCGCGATCTTGCCCGGCCGCAGCGTGGTCAGCCCGGTCGGGACATCAATGCGCGACTCGGTCTTGATCGGTGCCTGCTGGTCCCAGCCACGTACCGTCCAGTACGCGTGGTTCGCGGCGAACGTGGTCACCTCGATATCGGTGATCCACTTGCAGGCCGAAACGTACCCGTACAGGCCGGGCACGACCATCCGGACGGGAAAGCCGTGCGCGACCGGCAGGGCGGTGCCGTTCATGGCGATGGCCAGCATCGCGTCCCGGCCGTCCATGACGGTCTGCACCGGGGTGCCGGAGGTAAAGCCGTCGGCGGACGTGCACAGTAGCTGGTCGGCGCCGGCCCGTATCCCGGCCTGACGGAGCAGGCTGGCGACGCTGGCGCCCAGCCACCGCGCGTTCCCGACGTAAGGGCCGCCGACCGGGTTGGAGACGCAGCAGAGCGTGACATAGTCCTCGATCAGCGGGCGGTGGATCAGCTCCTTGAAGCTGATCTCCATCTCCTTCTCGACCATGCCGTGGATTCGCAGCGTCCAGCTGGTGGACGGCACCTGCGGCAGTACGATCGCGGTGTCGACCCGGTAGAACGACGAGTTGGGCGTGATGAACGGGCTCAGCCCGGGGATGTCGAAGTGGGTGCCGGCCGGCAGCTCCGGGCCGGGGCGCGCGGGCGACGGCACCCGCAGCGAGGCCTGGTCCTGCGCCACGCTGGATCGTTCCGACAGGAACCGGCCGCCGAGGCCGCCCACGGCTGCCGCGCCCGCAGCCACCGCGCCGGTCCGCAGGAAAGTCCTGCGCTCAGGCTGCAGGCGGCGGCCGGGCCGCCTCGGCCCGGGCCTGGGCGGCTGCGAGGGCCGGCGCGGCGGCGGCGTGCTGCCACCGCCAGTGCCCTGGCCGCTGCCGCCAGGGCGCTGGCTGGCCGGGGAGCCCGCCGACTCCGGTGTGCCCGTCGTGCCTGAGCCTGCCCGCCCGGTGCCTGCCCGCCCCGAACCCGGTCGCCCCGAGCCCGGTCGCCCGGCAACGGCCGGCGCCTGGCCCGGCGCGGCAGTTCCGGCGGCACGCACCAGGTAGAAGAGCGCGACCCCGCCGGCCAGGGTTCCGGCGAGCGTCGGGAGTACGTCCGCGGCGGTGGAATCCGGCCTGGTGGTCGCCGCGAGCAGGCCGACGGCGCCGAAGATCGCCAGTCCGATCATGCCGTAGGAGAGCCTGCGGACGGCCACCGCGCCGATCACGGCCGCGAAGATCGCGAGCACCACCAGGATGCCGCTGACCAGGACAAGCTTGTCGTGCGAGCCGAACGCCGTGATGGCGAAGTCCTTGACCGCGGGCGGGGTATGGTCGATCGAAAGGCTCCCGACGGCCACCACGGGCGAGCCATCCGGGCCGGTGATCCCGGCCACCAGCTGGCCTACCCCGATCGACACCGCGGCGGTCAGCAGCCCGGCGATCAGGCCCCGCCCGGCGAGCCATTTGTTTTTGTCAATAGGCACACTGGTTATTCGTCGCCGGGTCGGCACCGGATTGCCTTTCCGCCAGTAAAGCTTGAGCATGACAACACCGGCAGGCCCCCGGCCGGGCAGCCCCACCAAGCCGCAGCGGCAGCGGCTACGAATAGAAAACGTGGGCATGAGCGATAGCCAGGGATCGCCTCGGCGCGGCCCGGCCGATGGCGCCGGGGCTGACGCCGACATGGCCATGCTGCTCGCCCAGGTTGCCCGCGGGGATCAGCTGGCCTTCGAGGAAGTGTACGACCGGATGGCCGGGCCGGTGCTCGGGATGGTCCGTGGCGTCATCCGTGACCTGGCTCAGTCAGAGGAAGTCATGCAGGAGGTCCTGCTCGAGCTGTGGCGGACCGCCTCCCGGTTCGACGCCAGCAAGGGCAGCGCGATGGCCTGGGTGATGACCATGGCGCACCGGCGCGCGGTGGACCGGGTCAGGTCAGAGCAGAAAGCCGCGGACCGGGAGCAGCGGGCTACCTCAGCCGAGATCGACTACGACGACGTGACGGAGGCTGTCGAGGCCACCATGGACCGGGAGCGGGTACGGCGGTGCCTGCGCTCCCTGACCGATCTCCAGCGCGAGTCGGTCACGCTCGCCTACTACGGCAGCTACAGCTACAGCGAGGTCGCCGGGCTGCTCGGCGTGGCCGTCGGCACGGTCAAGACGCGCATGCGGGACGGGCTGATCAGGCTCCGTGACTGCCTGGGGGTGGAGTGATGAGAGGCGGCCAGGCCGATCTGCATGCCCTCGCAGGCGCCTACGCGCTTGACGCGGTGCCGGACGGCGACCGGGCGCGTTTCGAGCGGCATCTCGGGCGCTGCGAGGCCTGCGCCCAGGAGATCCGCGGGCTCCGCGAGGCGATCGCCCGGCTGGGCGCTTCCGCGGCGGTGCGGCCGCGGGCCGAGCTGAAGCACCAGGCGCTGCGCGCGATCGCGCAGACCCGACAGCTGCCGCCGCTGAGCGGCGATGCCGCGGGGGGCCTGCGAGGCTGGCCAGGCCGGCCGGCCGGCGCCCGGGTACTGTCCCGGCTCCGGCAGCGTCCCTGGCTGCCGCGGGTGGCCAGCGCGCTGGCCGCGGGCTTCCTCGTGATCGCGGTGGCCATGGGCGTGCTCGCGGTCGGCGCGCAGCATCAGGTTGACCTGGACCAGGTGCACGGCCACGCGATCGCCGCGGTGCTGAATGCGCCGGACGCGATCATGCTGACCGCGCGGGTGACCACCGGCGGAACCGCCGCGGTGCTGGAATCCCGGCATGAGCACTCGCTCGTGTTCACCGCATCCCGGCTCCGGGCACTGCCAGCGGACAGGGGCTACGAGCTGTGGCTGATGAGCCCTGGCCGGGCCCGGCCAGCTGGCATGCTGCCGCGGCCCAGGGCGGGCATGATCGGCCCGATGGTCGTCTCCGGCCTGGCCGCCGGCGAGCGGATCGGCCTGACCGTGGAGCCCGCGGGCGGATCGGCGCGGCCGACCTCCGCTTCCCTGCTGAGCATCGGCCTGGGTCCCTGAGGCCCGGTCCCGTCGCAGGGTTACCCGCGCTGGCGACAGTGCCCGGCCGGCAGGCTAACGTGGGGATCCGTGAAAGCATCTCCCGAGGAGCAGCTGCGGCTGCTCGAACTGGCCGACCTTGATGCCGAACTCGGCCGGATTGATCATCGTCGGCAGGGTCTTCCCGAGCACGAAGAGCTGCGCACGCTGGAAGAGCGGGACGCCCAGCTGCGGGACTCCCTCGCCAGCCTGGAGGCCGAGGACGGTGATCTCAAGCGCGCCCAGGGAAAGGCAGAGTCCGACGTCGACCAGGTCAGGAGCCGGGTCGAGCGGGACCGCCAGCGCCTCGACGCCGGCCAGGTCTCGTCACCGCGTGAGCTGGAAAACCTGCAGTCCGAGATCGTCTCGCTCACCCGCCGGCAGTCCGACCTGGAAGAAATCGTGCTCGAGGTGATGGAGCGCAGGGAGACGGCCGAGCAGAGCCACCGCGCCGCCACGGCCGAGCGGGCGCAGCTCGCCACCGGGCTCGCGGATGCCTCCCAGCGGCGGGACGCGGCCCTCGGCGAGCTGGCCGAGCAGGCCGCCAAGGCGGGCAGCAAGCGCGCCGAAGTCGCCGTCCGCGAGCCCGCCGAGCTGCTCGCCCTGTACGACCGGCTCCGGGCGCAGTATGACGGGGTCGGCGCCGCGGCGCTGCGCCGCGGCCGGTGCGAAGGCTGCCATCTGTCGCTGAACACCGTCGATCTCAACGCGATCCGGGCAGCCCCGCCGGATGAGGTGCTCCGCTGCGAGGAATGCCGCCGGATCCTGGTGCGGACGGACGAGTCCGGGCTGTGACGCGCAAGCTCATCGTGGAGGCCGATGGCGGCTCCCGCGGCAATCCGGGCCCGGCGGGCTTCGGCGCCCTGGTCCGCGATCCGGCGACCGGCGAGGTACTCAGGGAACTCTGCGACAGCATCGGCACCGCCACTAACAACGTGGCCGAGTATTCCGGGCTGATCGCGGCCCTGCGCGCGGCCGCGGAGATCGCTCCCGGCGCCGATGTCGAGGCGCGGATGGACTCCAAGCTCGTCGTCGAGCAGATGTCGGGGCGCTGGCAGATCAAGCACCAGAACCTGCGTGCCCTCGCCCGGAGCGCGCAGGACGCGGCCGCCCGGCTTGGCCGGGTTAGTTACACCTGGGTGCCCAGGGCACGCAACTCCCATGCCGACCGGCTCGCGAACCAGGCCATGGATGCCGCCGCGCGGGACAAGGCTGGCGGGGGAGAGGGGCGGGGTCGTGCTCGTTCTGCCGGTGTTGTGAGCGAATCTCCCGCATCGGAGCCTGACCCGGCGCCGCACTCGCCGGGCTGGGCGCGGGCCGAAGGCCAGCCGACCACCACCATCCTGCTCCGCCATGGCCAGACGGAATTCTCCACCGAGCGCAGGTTCGCCGGCCG
>Ga0182015_10003571_pt1 | contig 17330 bp, 15 predicted proteins | sample 712P3MmetaG_FD_120478 | JGI IMG/M metagenome (GOLD analysis project Ga0182015, IMG submission 120478) | Permafrost microbial communities from Stordalen Mire, Sweden - 712P3M metaG | ecosystem: Environmental > Terrestrial > Soil > Wetlands > Permafrost | place: Sweden: Stordalen | collected... | reverse complement strand
TTGATGTCCCGTGAGCTCCGAGGCAACTGCTGAGGACCACATCGGCGCGCCCGGAGCCCTCGAGGGGGTCTTGCACCGGCGCGACCCCATGGCTGCCACGGCCGCGCTCGCCGCCCTGAGTGCTGCTGCGTTCGCCTACGTGACGACCGAGAGCCTCCCCGTGGGCCTCCTCCAGCCCATCTCGCATGCCCTCCACTCGTCGCTGGTGGCGACGGGCCGCCTTGTGACGGTTTACGCGGCGATAAACGTTGTCCTTTCGGCTCCCCTGGCTCACCTGGCCAAGGGGCTGCCGCGAAAGGCCACGATGTGCGCCCTCATGGCCGCCCTCGTGCTTACCTCGTCCGCCGCCGCCGCAGCCCCGGGCTACGGATGGCTCATGGCCGTGCGGGTCGTGACCGCGCTCGGGCAGGCTTTGTTCTGGTCGCTCGTGATCCCCACAGCCGCGAGCCTGTTCCCAGCAGAAATGACGGGCCGAGCGTTGGGCTGGATCCTCGGCGGCGGGTCAATGGCCGTCGTCCTCGGCGTCCCGGCCGGCACATGGCTCGGCCAGTTGGCCGGCTGGCGCGCCGCGTTCATAGGAGTGGGGGTGTTGGCCGCCGTATTGTCGGCTCCGATCGCGCTGCTCCTGCCCAGCTACCACCCCGCCGAGACCCATGCAGGGACCGGGTCGGCACCTGACCGGCGACGCTACCGTCTCGCCCTGGTGACCACAGCCGTGGCCGTTGGCGGCTTTTTTTGCATGTACACATACGTGAGCCCGTTCTTCACAAAGGTCGCCGGGCTCGCGCTGCGCGACGTGGCCCCCGTACTGCTCGTCACTGGGTCGGCAACGGTAGCAGGGGTCTTCGCCGGGTCCTACTTGTCTCGCCGGCGACCGGACATCGCCCCTCTTGTCCCCGTGGCCGTGCTGGCGCCGGCGCTAATTGGCCTCTACCTTGCCGGCCACGTGCTCCCGGCGGCCATAGGTTTCACTGCCGTCGTCTGCTTCGTTCTCGGCGCCTACGACGTCAGCAACCAAAACCACATATTCGAGGTTGCCCCGGCCAGCACGGACATCTCCTCCGCCTGGACCTCCGCATCGTTCAATGTGGGTATCGCCGGCGGTTCTTTTGCCGGCGGCTTGGTGCTCAACGGGTACGGCCCTCGTGCAACGGCGCTCGTCGGCGGGCTGGTGGCCGTGGCTGCGCTGTTTGTAGCCGTTCCAGCAACTCGCTCGGGGAGCCGGCCGGCCGGGCCTCACGCTCAAAGGGTGCCTAAGCCCAGGTGACCTTGGCTTAGCCTTGGTCCGATGGGTTTGTGTAAAGTGCTTCTCGTAAAGAAGCCCGGAGGTCTCTTTGCCACCTGAGCAGGTGACCATATATGACGTCGCGCGCGCAGCTGGGGTCAGCATCTCGACGGTCTCCAACGCGCTGAACCGGCCCGACCGGGTCGCGGGCGCGACGCTGGAGCTGGTCCTGGCGGTCGCGGACTCCCTCGGGTACGTCCCCAAGGCGGACGCTGTCAGCAAGGCACGCCAGACGATGGGCAGGATCGGTGTACTCGCCCCCTTCAGCAGCTACCGGTCGTACCTCGAACGTCTGGCCGGGGTGTTGGTCGAGGCTCAGGGCGCCAGGATCGAGGTCTCGGCCTTCGACCACGAGTCCCTGGCGACGGCCTCTTCGCCGGTGCTGGCCAGCATGCCGATACGGGGCCAGGTCGACGGGATCATCGTGATGGGGATGCGCATCGAGGATGTCATCGAGAAGCGGCTTTTTGACCGCCATGTCCCGACCGTCGTCGTAGATGCGGAGAGTTCCCGCTTCCCGAGCGTCGCCTGCGACGACCGCAGCGGCGGGGAACTGGCCGCCCGGTACCTGTACGGCCTGGGCCACAGGAGCTTCGGGTACGTCGTAGAGCCCCAGGCGTCCCAGTACGACTCGCAGGCGATCAGACGGCTTTCGGGGTTCCGCGACGCGCTGAGCGGCTCGCCCGAGTGCACGGTGCAGCTGATCGAGGCGGGCTCGTCCACCCAAGAGACACGCATGGCCACGAGGGCCATGCTCGACGGGCCGAACCGGCCGACAGCGATTATGGCGCATTATGACGACCTGGCGATCGGGGCGCTCCTCGCCGCTAAAGACGCCGGGATCGCCGTTCCGCAAGAGCTGTCGGTCATGGGCTGCGACGATGGCCCGGCGGCGGTGGCGAGCGACCTAACTACCATCCGCCAGCCGTTCCGCGAATCGGGAGCGGTTGCCGTGCGCCTTCTCCTCGCCACCATCAACGCCTCGGAGATCACTCGTAGCAGCGTGTACCTCCCCCTGGATGTGGTCGAGCGGTCGACGTCGTGCCCCCCTCAGGGCGGGGGAAGGGCGCCAAATGGCTCAGGGCATAGCGAGCCAAGGCGAGCGTCCCGGAGTTTGTAAAGTGCTTTTGTAGAACTTCTTGACACGGCCGCTGACGGTCGGTTACATTGACGAAGTCGTTCCCTTAGCCGTTCCTCACGAGGGGAGCCGGGCAGCTAGGCCGGGGTTAGGGATGATGAAAAAAGGGGGGCCTAAGTGCCGAGGTACGACCTGGATGACGACGAGCTAGTTCGTTACCAAACCTCGGTCGTGCCTCCTTCGGACCTTGCAGATTTCTGGGGACGCACTATCGCCGAGGCGCGCGCGCTGGCATGGGAGCCCAAGGTGGAGCCCGTCGACTGCGGCCTCAAGGTCCTCGACGTTTTCGATGTCACCTTCAGCGGGTTCGGCGGTGAGCCGATCAAGGCCTGGCTGCACGTGCCCGCTCGAACGGAGGGCGACCTCCCTGTCGTGGTGAGGATCCCCGGTTACGAATGTGGTCGCGGGCTCCCCCACCAGATCAGCCAATGGCCAGTCGCAGGGTACGCCTCCCTCACCATCGACGCCCGTGGGCAGGGAAGCGGCTGGGGCCTGGCCGGCGACACGCCCGACTCCGGCGGTTTCGGCCCATCACCCCCGGGGCTTCTGGCGCACGGCATCCTCGACCCGGAAACCTATTACTACCGCCGGCTTTATACCGACGCCGTCCTTGCCGTTGATGCGGTCCGCCAGCTGAACGGCGTGGCAGCCGACGCCGTTGCCGTCACCGGGACGAGCCAGGGCGGCGGTATCACCCTCGCCGTGGCCGGCCTCGTCCCCGGGATCAGCGCCATAATGCCGGACACTCCCTTCTTCTGCGACGTCCCGCGCGCCTTGGCGCTTAGCGACCGCGGGCCGTACCTGGAATTAGTCAGGCACCTTGCGACCTTTCGCCAGCACGAGAAGCGCGTCCTGGAGACCTTAGCGTACTTCGACGCCACTCTCCTGGCCCGCACGGCTGACGCCCCCGCGCTCTTCTCTGTGGCACTGATGGACCACTGGTGCCCCCCGTCGACTGGCTACGCGGCGTTCAATGCCTATGGGGGCCCTAAGGAAATCCGCGCCTACCCCTACAACGACCATGAAGGCGGCCAGTTCCACCAGGAAGCAGAGCAACTGCGCTGGCTGCCGACTGTCATGCCGACCGCGATCTAAAGACATGCGGCTGCTGACCTCTCTGGGCGGAGGTCGAAAGGCGTGAGCCTGTCCGCCTCCACCGCGCCCACGCGCCCCTTGCGCGGCAGCGGTCCCCGACTGCTCCCGAGCGGTCGCGGGCGCGGCACGTCGAGCGCAACCCAGGCGAAGGACGCACTGGCCCCGATAGGGCGGCGCAGGCGAACGCGTTTAACTCCCCGCGAACGTCGTGATGCGCTGGCGGCCTACTTGCTCATAAGTCCCGCCCTCCTGCTGTTCATCTGTTTCATCGCCGGGCCGCTGATCGGGGCCATTGTCCTGAGCCTGTTCAACTATGACCTGCTCAATCCCCCGAAGTTTGTCGGGCTCGGCAACTACCGCTACCTGTTGCACGACAGCGTGGCCTGGAAATCCCTGTTCGTAACAACCGAGTTCACGATCGCCAGCGTCGTGCTCCACGTCCTGGTGGGGCTCGGTCTGGCCTTGGCGGTAAACCGGAAAATGTCGACGGCGTTGCGTTACGGGCTGCGGACCGCGATCTTCTTTCCCGTGCTCATCTCCTGGGCCGTCGTTTCGCTGATAGCCGAGTACACCCTCGACCCGAACTTCGGCTTCATCACCTACTATCTCGGCCAACTCGGGATCCACAACCTGAACGTTTTCGAGAATTCCAACACGGCGCTAGGTGCCATCGTCGGGGTGGACCTCTGGCACACTGTCGGGTTTTCCTTCATCGTCCTGCTGGCCGGGTTGCAAACGATACCGCCCTATCTTTACGAAGCCGCCCGGGTGGACGGTGCCGGGACCTTCCGTGTCTTTCGGACCATGACGCTGCCGATGCTGTCACCTTCGCTGTTCTTCGTCATTGTCATCTCGTTCATCGGGGCCTTCCAGATATTCGACCCGGTGCACATCATTACCCAGGGTGGGCCGGGCAACGCCACCGAGTCCATCGTCCAGTACATCTACCAAAACGGCTTCACGGATCTCTATATGGGTTACGCCGCAGCGTTGGGGCTCGTTGTCCTGGTCGTCCTGCTTGTTGCCACCTTGGGCCAGTTCGGGCTCGCCCGCTTCTGGGTCCACGACGAGGTCGCGGACTAACACATGAGTACCGCCCACGCACCCGCATTGACCAAGGTCGCCCGTAGTGCTCGGAGAATGAGCGCCAACACGGTCCTGCTCCTGATGGTCCCGATCTTCCTGGCCCCGGTGATTTGGACGGTGGTGCAATCGTTCCTGCCAGGCAGCGGCGCCCTCAGGATCCCGCCCGTCTGGGTCACGGCCCACCCGACGATCGCCAACTACTCGTCAGTATTCAACCTGATCCCTTTCCTCACGTTCCTGTTCAACAGCGTCAAGATAACCCTGATCGTGACCTTTGGGTCGCTCGTGACAAGCGCTCTGGCCGCTTACGCGTTCGCCCGGCTCCGGTTCCCTGGCCGCAATGCATTGTTCCTCATGTTCCTGGCCGCGTTGATGGTGCCCAATGTCGTTACTGCCGCCCCTACCTATGTCCTGATGCACTCCCTGCACCTGGCCACCAGCCAGACCGCCGTCTGGCTCCCCGGGCTGATCAACGTGTTCGGGATATTCCTGCTGCGCCAGTTCTTCCGCGGGATACCGCGCGACCTCGAGGACGCCGCCCGGGTCGACGGCCTTACGACCCTGGGCGTGCTACGCCGGATAATCCTGCCGCTGTCGAAGCCGGCACTTGCCGCGCTTGCCATCCTCATCGGGACAACGACATGGAACGACTACTTCTGGCCGAGCATCTACCTCACCAACCGCAGCCAGATGACGCTGACGGTCGGGCTCGTATCGCTCCAAGGCGAGTACAAAGAGGGCTCGCCTCTGGTGATGTTCGCAGCGGTATCAATGACGGTCCTGCCCCTTCTCATACTTTTCCTTTTCACCCAGCGGGCGATAACTCAGAGTCTCGCAATGACTTCGTTCCGCTAGTCCACGGGTCTCCGCAACCCGACGCTCACGGACCTCCCGTCGCCGTCGGAACCACAAACAAGGCACAACGAACAACAGAAAGGTGAGTTCATCATGGACCGTCGTGAGTTCTTAAAACTGGCAGGGGCAACCGCCGCTGTCGCGAGCGCTTCACGGGTACCGACCCTTCTCAGGAAGAGCGACTTAGAACCCGATGCCACCGTAACCGGGCATGTCACGCTGGCGTTTTATGGGGCAGCTGACATCATCAAGGCATGGGACGTGATCTTCGCCGACTTCAACAAGGTATACCCCAACATAAAAATCGATGCCGTGCCGATAGCAGCTTCGACCTGGTCCACCTACGCGGACGCTGCGATCCTGCAGATGGCGGGCGGCCGCCAATTCGATATCCTCCAGGGTGCGATCAACATCCAGCGCCTCCTCATCAGCAAGGGCGTCGTGACGCCGCTCGATGAGTACATTGAACGCGACAAGGCCCAACTGGCGCCGTATTTCGCGGACGAAAACCCGAAGTTCCTGGCTTGGAACAAGTCGATCATCTCAAAGGGTGGCCCGACGTACTACCTGCCCGCCGACTACAACACCTACTGCTGCTGGGTGAACACCGAGATGTTCGAGAAAGCCGGTGTCCCTGTCCCCTCCGACGGTTGGACCTGGGACGACCTGATGGCCGCTGGCGAGAAGATCTGCACCTCACCCGGCACGTACCTCATCCATTGCGACCCGGGTGACATGTTCTTCTTCCAGCCATGGGCGCTAACCAACGGCGGGACACTCCTCAGCGCCGACTGGTCGAAGTCCACCCTTGCCACCGCACCAACGATCGAGGCAGCGGCATTCGCACAACAGCTCTGTCTCAAGGGTTATTCACCCAAGCCCGGGGGCGCATTCGACGACGTGGTCGAGTTCGTCGACAACAAGCTCGCAATATTCGGCTGCGGTATGTGGCTGAACCCGGGGATCGTGGCTGCCAAGGCCGCTGGGAAGGTCAAGATCGTGGCCTGGCCCCAGAAGGTACAGAAGGGGACCTCTGTGGGGTGGAACGCGTACCCCATCACCAAGTCCTCAAAGAACAAAGAGGCGGCGTGGTCGTTCATAAAGTACGTAGCGTCCACGCGGGCCGTGGTGAACCTGACCGGGACGGGCCAGGCGACGCCGGGCCGTAAGTCCGTCTTCTTTGCGGACCTGCACAAAGCCGCACCCGAGCAAGGGATCGACGAGTTCTGGAACGAAGTCAGCTACGCCACACCCGTGCCGTCCCCCAACGAATCCGACGCCGTCAATGCGGCGATCATCAAGACCGTCACCCAGTTGTACTCGTCGAACGCCGACCCGAAGACCCTCATGACGGCCCTCGACGCTCAGGTACGCGGGTACCTCAACAACAGCGGGCCCGGCGGCATCAGCTAAGAACTATCAAAAGAACGGGCACCACGTCTCGGTCGTACGGCGCGACCGAGACGTGCCGTTTCATCTACGTATGAAGGTCATGTCCCCATAGCGCTCTCCGGCCGTGGCGCCCCTGGGGGCGGCTTCATTTAGCGCCTGGATCTCGTCCTCGGACAGCTTCACGTTGATAGCGTCGATGTTCTCTTGGAGGTAGGTGCGCCGCTTGGTCCCCGGGATGGGCACGACGTCGTCTCCCTGGGCCAACACCCAGGCGAGGGCGACCTGGCCGGGTTTCACGCCGAGCTGGTCAGCCAGCTGCGTCACCCGGTCGACGAGCTCGAGGTTCTTGCGGAGGTTGTCGCCCTGGAAGCGCGGGTTGGCCCGGCGGAAGTCGTCGGGGGCCAAGTCGTCGAGGTTGCGGATCGCCCCGGAGAGGAACCCTCGCCCGAGTGGCGAGTAGGCCACGAAACCGATCCCGAGCTCGCGAACTGTGGCGAGCACGCCATCGTCCTCGACGTCGCGGGTCCAAAGCGACCACTCCGTTTGCAGGGCGGTCACGGGGTGCGTTGCATGCGCCCGGCGGATCGTCTCGGGGGCGGCCTCGGAGATCCCCAGGTGATGGACCTTGCCCGCCTGCACGAGCGCGCTCAGGGCTCCCCACGTCTCTTCGATGGGGACGTTGGGGTCGACCCGGTGCTGGTAGTAGAGGTCAATATGATCGACGCCGAGGCGCTCGAGCGAGGCGTTTGCGGCCTTGGTCACGTACTCTGGCCGGCCGTTGATGCCCAGCCTTGTGCCGTCGGGCTCGCGCTCGTTGCCGAACTTGGTGGCAATCACGACCTGGTCTCGCCGCCCGGCGATCGCTCGGCCCACCAACCTCTCGTTGGTGAAGGGGCCGTACATGTCGGCGCTATCCAGGAGGTCGACGCCAGCGTCCAGGGCGGCCTGGATGGTGGCGATCGACTCGTCCTCATCAATGGTCCCGTAGAACTCCGACATGCCCATGCACCCGAGGCCAATAGCGCTCACCGTCAGCGCAGCGTCACCGGTCCCGAGCGTGCGGCGGGGATAAGCCAAGACGTCCTCCCTTTCATCGTGCTGTTTGTCGCCATCTTGGCGCAGGTGCGCTCCCAAGCGGGGACTACGAGCGGGGCTGTTTGGACGCGCCCGGGGACGTGTCGACCAGGAGCGCCCCGAACGGAGAGCCCGTGTTAGCTGGCGACCGGCACCAGCTTGATCATGCGCCCCCCGATAAGCCACTCCGCTACGTAGATGTTCCCGGCCGCGTCGACCGTCAAGCCATGGGGGCTATTGAAACGGCCGTGCTGGAGTTCCGCGGTCCGCACCGGGTGCTCGTGCTCATCGAGGTCGTTGGGCCACCCGGGATGCTCGCGAACGGCGCCGTTGTCGCCCAGGTAGCAGATGAGCTCGTCGTCTGGGCCGACGATGGCGAGGCGAGCATAAAGCTCGGCAATGACCAGCTTGTCCCCGTAGGGTGCAAACGCGCTCGGGCTGTTCAAGAACGGCTCCCCCACCACGCGCCGGAACGAGCCGTCAAGCCCATAGACCTGCACCCGCCCGTTCCCGCGGTCGGCGACCCACAGTTCGGGCACGGCGTGGCGGCGGTCGATAAACACCGCGTGTGGGCAGTCGAAACGCCCGGCCCCCTCCTCGCCGCTCAGGCTGGAAACGTAAGACCCATCAGAGTGGAAACGGTGCACAAGGCTCTCGCCGTAGCCGTCGCCGACCCAGATGTCCCCACCGCCGCCATGGGCCGGTTCGTCGACCGCTACCGAAGTGGGCGCATAGCGGCCCTTCTCGTAGTCGGGGTGCGGTGGTCGGGCAAGGCGCGCCACTTCCGAACCGTCCAGGTCGAACTTCACAACCTGGCCCGGCGCCGGTTCAACCTCGTAGGCGCCGCCAGGCACCCGACGGGCCTTGCCCCCCGGGTCGGCGATCCAGAGGTATTCCTCGCCGTCCTCCTCGACAAGGGTGATGCCGTGACCCTCCGTGAGCGGTACCGCCCAGGAGCGAAGGGCTCGTCCCTGCTTATCGAAGATCACGACTTCGGAGCGCTCCGGGTGAAAGCCGACGATCTCACCTGCGCGGGTTACCGCTAGACCGTGATGGGCCCAACCGGTCGTCGCCTCCTGTGGCTCCGCCAAATCGGCCCAACCGTCCTGCCATTCATAAACCTCGCCGTCTTCGCCCACCCTGGCCATCGCTAAAACGTGACCATTAGTGATTTCAGTACGCGGGAGTTCGCCTTTGAGCTGTCCCAGGTAAGCACAGGGTCGTCCATCTGCATGGTCGGGAAGCGGTCGAGGAGCGCCATAAATGCGACCTCGCCCTCGGCGCGAGCGAGCGGCGCGCCGATGCAGAAATGCGCCCCGAACCCGAAGCCCACATGCTGGTTGGGACTGCGGTCCACCCGGAACTCGGCCGGGCTCTCAAAGTGCGAAGGATCGCGGTTAGCAGCATTCAGCATCTGGAACAACATGTCTCCTTCGCTGAGGACCACGTCACCCATCTGTACGGCCTGCGTGATACGGCGCGGCTGGCGAGCAACCGGGCTCTCGTAACGGACGATCTCTTCTATCGCCGAGCGCACGAGCGAGCGATCATCGACCAAGCGCTGCCAACGCCCGCGATCTCCCAGCAACAGGGCGAGGCCGTTGCCGATCAGAGACGTAGTCGTCTCGTGGCCCGCCACCAACAAAGTCTGGCAGGTGTTGATTATCTCCGGCTCGGACAGCCCGTGCGGTTCGGTTTCGGACATTACAAAAGCGCTCAGCAGGTCCGTACCTGGGTCCTCCCGGCGCGCCTGCAACAACTCCCCCAGGTACGCGCGGATCTCGACGATGGCGGTCTGGGCGGCTAAAAGCAGGCCCAAATCTGGCTTGTTGATGCCCTGGAACCCCAAAAGCTGGTCTGTCCAGCGCTGTAGAAGGTACTGATCGCTCGCCGGTATGCCCATCAGTTCGCCGAGGACCGCCACGGGCAGAGCGCCCGCTAGATCGTGGACCACATCCATACCGCCCTGGTCGGCATACTTGTCCAGCAACGCCCCGGTGACCTTTACGATATTTGGCCTGATACCCTCGATCCTGCTGGGAGAGAACGCTTTGCCTGTAAACCTACGCAGGCGTGTGTGGTCCGGAGGGTCGGAGTGCAGCAAGCCTTTCGTCGTGTAATGCTGCTCGAACACGCGCAACTGTTGTCGGTCTGTGGCGGAAAGATGGGCGGCGGCGCGCCCTAACCGTCCCTCGTTGGAGTACTCCTTCGTGTTCCTAAACGTAGGCATGATGTCGTCATAACGCGTCACCAGCCAGCCGCCGACCGAGTCGCTCCAATAAATGGGTGCTTCGCGCTGCAATCGTTGCAACGCCGCGTAAGGACCCGCAACGAACTCCGGTGAGACTAGGTACCGGTCAAATTCCGCGCTCCCGATAGCTAGCGTTGCGCTCGCCCCCGATGCCTCTCCCCCTACGTCGCGCACCATCCGATCCTAGCGCCCGTGCCGGCTCACCGCCGCCGCCCACCGTGCCCTCGTCGTGCCTCCAGTGGCCCCGGCCCGTTACGTGCCATCAATACGCGCATCGGCTCAGCCGCTGGTCGGAGGGTCGTCGCCGTGGCCTAAGGACCTGAGGGCCCAGGAGGGCCCTGGGCCAGGATCTCGGCCTTTACACGTTCGAATTCGTCGGGCGAAACGACTCCGCGGTCGCGCAGGTCGGCCAAGCGGGCCAGCTGGTCGGTCTTGCTCCCGTGGCCGTCAGAGATATGGTGCGCGTAGCTGTGCCAGGCCGTCTCTTGGTCCGCCGCGGCTTGAGCCTGGTGCACCCGCATTTTGTTGCCACGGAAGATCACGTACAAAAGGACACCTATAAGCGGGAAAACGATGACCAGAAGGAGCCATAACGCTTTTTCCCAGCCCTTCAGGTCATGGCTGCGAAATATATCGATAAAAACCGAGATGATCAACCAAATCTCGATGAAGAAAAAGGCGAACCATAAGATCGAATAGGCGACCTGTCCGGCTCCGAAAGTGCTAGCAATCATGGGATCCTCCTAAGCAGTAAGTGCGGTGACGTAGTCAGCTGACGCCTTTGGCGGCCTTTCGACAGCCTCGTCGACGTCGTTCCAGAACAGGTGCAGCTCCTTGGCGACGTGCTTGTCGGCCGTGTCGTTCCTCGTGTCCTCTCTGCGGCTCGATCTCCGTAAAAGTAGACCACGGGCACGGGTGCGCTGGCCCCAGTAGTTCCGACGGATTTCCGGGTGCGGACCAACCGACCGGCTCCGTACCACCCGGGGCACTGTGGACCGACCGCCCCAAACGGAGCACTCCCCTTGGGGGGCATAGAGTGTCCCAGTCCCGGCACATCAGGAGGCAAGCGAAGTGGGCGTTCAGGTCGTCAGTCACCCGCTAGCCAGCTCCATGCTCGCCGACCTGCGCGACCAGAACACGCCACCGCCTTTGTTCCGCCTCCTCGCCAAGCGGTTGGCCCTGGTGCTCTGCCTGGAAGCGACCAAGGACATGCTCACAATGTCGGTTGAGGTAGAAACCCCGTTGGCCCGGGCGCCGGGTGCGCGGCTGGCGCAACCTCTCGTCGCTGTCCCGGTACTGCGCGCCGGGCTCGGGATGCTGGACGCCGTGACCGAGCTCTTCCCTGAGGTCACCGTCGGCTACGTCGGGCTGGAGCGCGACCATGCGACCTTCGAGCCCTCTCTCTACTACTCCAAGCTCCCGCCCCTCGAGGGACGCTTCGTGCTCCTCCTCGACCCGATGCTGGCGACAGGCGCTTCGGCCGCCGCAGCTTGTGGTGAGCTGGAACGTGCCGGTGGCAGCCAGATCACCCTTCTGTCGGTGGTGTCGGCACCGGAGGGCATCGCCCGCCTCCAAGACCTCCACCCCGAAATCAATATCGTCACCGCCTCGATCGACGACGGCCTCGACGAGCACGCGTACATCGTCCCCGGCCTCGGCGACTTCGGGGACCGGTTGTTCGGGACCCTTTAAGTCACTCGACCGGAGGGCTCCCAAGCGATGCGATCCCCACGAGTGAGGTCGGAGACCCGAACCGGTGCGCTGTGATGGCAACGGCCTGTTCCTGCACAAAGGTAAGCAGCTCAACACGACCGGCCTCGACGACGGGCTGCGCGTATACGGCGATCTCCGGCCTGCCGCCGCTGTCCTCGGCGAATGCAAGGCGTTGCCCGCCCAGCAGCCGGGTACGACCGCCAGAAAGGCCGGCGAGAGCCATGCGCCAAACGGACCTGTCCTCTAGGACGACAGGGCACCCGACGAGCTCAAGGGCCTCAGTGATGACCGCGGGTAACGGTTCGCCGACCGAGATGCGCAGCTTTGACCCAGCCCGCAGCCCGGCGGCCACGACCCGCACCAGCTCGGCGGGCGTGCCGGGCTCGTAGCGGATCCAGACCGGCACCGGGATGTAGCGCAGCACGTTGTGCTCTGCGGGCAAACCACTGACATCGCGAGCAAGTCCGAAGTCACTTTGCCAGACTGCGGCGTCCGAACCAGCCGCCCGATTAAGAAAGTCGCGCTGGTCTTCAGCGAGGACGGGCGACACAAGATCGATGAGATGGCGGACTGCCCCGCTCACCGGGGCGCCGACCGTCGCTGGCGTGGAAGTCCAGTCCGAAAGGCCGACGAGATAGTTGGGCCCGCCCGCCTTGGCGCCAGCCCCGACGGCCGACCTTTTCCAACCGCCGAACGGCTGGCGGCGCACAATCGCGCCGGTGATGCTGCGGTTGACGTAAAGGTTGCCGGCCTGGGCCCGGTCGAGCCAAAGGGAAATCTCGTCCCGGTCAAGCGAATGCAACCCAGCTGTCAGCCCATAGTCGACCTGGTTTTGCATCTCTACCGCCTCGGGCAGGTCCCGGGCCGTCATGAGCCCAAGGACTGGGCCGAAGTACTCGGTCAAATGGAACTCGGACCCCCGCGCTACGCCGGACTTCACGCCGGGTGACCATAGCCGCCCAGTGTGATCGAGCTGGCGGGGCTTGACCAGCCACGTCTCTCCGGGAGCGAGCTCGGTGAGAGCTCGGCGGAGCTTGCCAGCGACGGGCTCGATGACCGGGCCCATCTGGCTCGTAGGGTCGGAGGGCCAGCCCACCTTAAGTGACGAAGTTGCGTCGAGCAGTTGTCTACGGAAGCGACGCGAACGAGCGACCGAGCCGACGAGGATGCAAAGCGAGGCGGCCGAGCACTTCTGGCCGGCGTGGCCAAAGGCGGAGGCGACGATGTCCCTCACCGCCAGGTCGAGGTCTGCGCTCGGGGTTACGACGATTGCATTTTTGCCGCTGGTCTCGCCGAGCAGCGCCAGGTCGGGGCGGAACGAGCGGAACAGCGTCGCGGTCTCGTAGGCGCCGGTGAGTACTAACCGGTCCACGCGCGGGTCGGCTATCAAGCTTCGTCCTAGGTCGCCCTCGTCGACGTGCACGAGTGCCAGGGCATCGGCTGGGACACCGGCGTCCCAAAGTGCCTGGACCATCATTGAGCCGGTCCGGCGCGCTTGGGTCGCCGGCTTGATGACCACGCCCGAGCCGGCGGCGAGAGCCCCGAGCGTGGAGCCGGCCGGGATCGCGACCGGGAAGTTCCAGGGAGGTGCAACCACGGTCAGCTTGACGGGGACGTGGCGAGCACCGTCCACGTGATCGAGCTCTTCGGCCAACGTCGCGTAATAGTTTGCGAAATCGATCGCCTCGGACACTTCGGGATCGGCCTGGTCCAGAGTCTTACCGCACTCGGCCGCCATTACCTCAAGCAGGTCCGCCCGGCGCCGCTCCAGTTCGGCGGCGGCCCGGCGAAGTACCTCCGCCCGCTCGCGGCCGGTCCGTGCGCCCCAGCTACCGCCTGCAACTGCCCCGAGGATTCGTTCCAGGACCGCTGCGTCGGTAACGGTGTGCGCGTCAACCAGGTCGGAGCCGACGGTGGACGTGGCCACCCGACCGATGACCTCGCGCGCCCAGGTCCGGTTGCCCGGCACGGACGGATCGGTGTCCGGCGCGTTGGCGAAGCCGTCTGCCAATGTCGGCTGTGGGTTGCGCCGGTCCTGGGCACGGTTGGGCGTCGGCACGAACTCGGGGCCCTCGCCGTCGAGGTCCGACAACGATGCGAGGAACCGTGACCGCTCCCGCTCGAACAATGACGTGTCGTCGTGCAGCTCGAACACCGCTGACATGAAATTGTCGCGGCTGGCGCCCTCCTCGAGCCGTCGGACAAGGTAGGCGATGGCCGCATCGAACTCGTCAGGGTGGACCACGGGCGTGTAGAGCAGCAGTCCCCCGACCGTCTCCCGAACGGCCGTAGCCTGACCGGCGGCCATCCCGAGCAGCATCTCGAACTCGATGCGGTCCCGCACTTCCCGCCGACCGGCCAGCACCCACGTGTAAGCAACGTCGAACAGGTTGTGGCCGGCCACCCCGAGGCGGACGTTCGCCAGCCGGTCGGGCGTCATCGCCCATCGCAAGACGCGCTTGTAGTTGGCATCTGTGCCCTGTTTGGTTGGCCAAGTGGCGAGTGGCCACCCGTGTAGCGAAGCCTCGACCCGCTCCATCGGCAGGTTGGTTCCTTTGACAAGGCGGACCTTGATGCAAGCCCCACCGCGGGCGCGGCGGTCCGCGGCCCAAGCTTGTAGGCGGCACATGGCCGACATTGCATCGGGCAGGTAGGCCTGCAACACAATGCCCGCCTCCAGGCCGGTCAGCTCGGTCCGCTCCAGGACCGCCATGAATACTGCGATGGTCAAGTCGAGATCGCGGTATTCCTCCATGTCCAAATTGATGAACTTTGGCGTCGGCGCACTCGCGGCCAGCTTGTAGAGCGGCAGGAGCCGCTCAGTTATGTGCCCGACCGCCTCGTCGAACGCCCATGCCGAGAAAGGCGGCACCGTGGCCGACACCTTGATCGACACGTAATCGACGTCCGGACGCATCAGCAGCCGCCTTGTCCCATCAAGGCGGCGCTCGGCCTCCCGCTCCCCCAGCACAGCCTCACCGAGCAGGTTGAAATTGAGCCGGGCCCCCGGCGAGCGGATGCGCCCGACAGCCCGGCCGAGCCGGCCGTCCGTGGCGTCGACGAGAAGGTGGCCCACCATCGATCTCAGGGCAGCGCGCACCGCGAACATGACGGCACCGGGGGCCACGGAGGCTAACGCCCCGGCGAGCCGGAGGCCGACGCGCAGGTACCACGACAAGAAGCTCGGTGGACGTGCGGCCAACTCGCGGAGACTGGCGGCGGCGACGCGAACATCCTCTGGACGGATCACCCGGTCGACGAACGCAACAGTGAAATCGAGGCCCTCGGGGTCTTTCAGGAGCGCAGCAAGCCGCCTTGCCGACCGGTCTTCCCCCCGCGCCGCGGCGACGTCGAGCCAATGCCGTACGAGCTCATCGACTTCCTCCATGAAGGCGGCATCGCTACTGGCATCGTCGGCTGTCGAAATGGTCATCGCACAGTTCGAGCGTACCTATCCTGTCGCCGATCACCCGGTAACGTCGTCGCGTCGGGGTTACCGTTTGCACGACCTGTTCCGAATAGAGGGCCTTGTGATCTTTATTACCGCTAAGTTCCAAGTCCGACCAGACGATTCCGACGGCTGGCCCGAGATAACTGACGATTTCACCCGGGCAACCCGGTCCGAGCCTGGCTGCCTTTGGTTCGATTGGGCACGCAGCGTGGAGGACCCGGCGGAGTACGTCTTGGTGGAGGCGTTCCGAGACGATGAGGCCGCCGTGGCCCACGTCCGCTCCGAGCATTTCCGAGCGGCCCAGGTGAAGCTGCCTCCGCATCTCGTCGACACCCCGCGGATCGTCAACGTGACCGTCCCCCAGGACGACTGGTCGCGCCTGGGCGAGATGGCGGTACCCGGGGACACCTAAGGCGAGCTCGGGAGTGAAAATGCGTATCGGTGCAGGACTTGACGCTCGGCTGGGCCTTACGTTCGACGAGCTTCGGGAAGCCGGGCGGGAAGCGGCTCGGCGGGGCTTCGAAAGCCTTTGGACTCCCGCAGGAGGGGTCCCAGATGCCTTCCACGTCTGCACCGCTTGGGCCTTGGACACGCCGCTTCGCACAGGGATCTCCGTCGTGCCAGCGGCCAGGATGTGGAGCCCGCTGGCGCTGGCAACTCAGGCGGCAACCGTGGGCCAGCTATCCGACGGCCGCTTCATCCTCGGTATCGGGACGGGCGGGTACGGCCCAGGGTTCTGGGAGTCGGTCGGGATGCCGAACAGGCCGGTCGCCGTCATGCGTGACTATCTCACGGTCGTGCGCGCGCTCTTGGCGGGCGAGACTGTCAGCTACGACGGCCCCGCACTGCGTCTCCGGGACGCTTCGCTGGCGGTCGGCGGCTTACCCCGGGTCCCGGTCTATCTGGGTGCGCTCGGTCCCCAGATGGTGCGCCTGGCCGGCGAGCTGGCGGACGGGGCACTCCTGAACTGGGCCACACCGCACCGGATAGCCGAGAGCCGGCGTCTTCTGCACGCGGGCTCAGCCCGTGCCGGACGCGACCCATCGGAGGTGTCGCTGGCCATGTACATCCGAGTCTGTGTCGACGACGACATCGACGCGGCGCGTCAGGCGCTCGGCAAGCAGGTGCTCAACTACGCCATGGCCACACCTGGGACGCCACTAACGGCGGGCTATCGTGGGTTGTTCGGCGAGATGGGGTTCGGCGAGGTCCTCACCGAGCTGGAAACAAGGAAACGCAACGGGGAACCCGTGGGTGCTCTGGTCTCGGGTATCCCCGATGAACTCCTAGGGTCCGTCGGCTACTTCGGCTCCGCGGCCGGCGCAGCCGAAGCCTTCGCTCGTTTATCGCTTGGTCTAGATGAAGCCATCGTTCGCATCGTGCCCGCTCGCCCCGGCCTCGAGCCGGTGGCTGCAAGCTTGGAAGCTCTCACTCCGGCGCGCATCCGCAAGGCGCTTGGAGCCTGATCGGGACGCCGAACAGGCCCCTAGCTCGCAAAGGCTCGCAGACGCTCCCGCGCTCCGGCTGGGAGGCTCCCCCACGGCTGGATACCCGCTGCCTCTCGCGTGAACTTCACGAACACCGCGACGTCCTCGTCTTTGCTCTCACTGAGGCTCTCGAGCCCATCGAGCCAGCAAGACCACAGTTCGTCTCCGGGTGGGAGGAGGCGCATGGCAAGGGCGTGGGCGTCCAGCATCGCTTCGTAACTTCCCTCCGTCGCCGCCATTCGCACCAGTACTCGCATGCGCGGGTCTGAAAGAGGGTTGATCTTTGGCATCACGAAGGTCGGGGCCCCCGGGAGCCTCGATGTCTTCTTGCCCTGGATTGCGATGTGCTCAGGCTACCGGGAACCCACCAGGGCTGTGTGCCGAAGTGAGGTGCTTACGAGGCAAGCGACGCTGCGATAGCGGCGAACACGACGGCCACGGCCTCGGCACCCGGGTCGACGACCCCGAGCAGATGGCTGGATGGGACGTTGGCCGACCGGCCC
>Ga0182015_10003570_pt1 | contig 17334 bp, 12 predicted proteins | sample 712P3MmetaG_FD_120478 | JGI IMG/M metagenome (GOLD analysis project Ga0182015, IMG submission 120478) | Permafrost microbial communities from Stordalen Mire, Sweden - 712P3M metaG | ecosystem: Environmental > Terrestrial > Soil > Wetlands > Permafrost | place: Sweden: Stordalen | collected... | reverse complement strand
TGCGCTGCACGTCTACTGCGGACATGGATGTGACCCCGATGCTTGCGCACTATCCTGGCCGTAACCCACAGGCCAAGACCAGAGCCTCCTGAACCCTTGGTGGTATAGAAGGCGTCGTACATACGCTTCCGAGTTTCCAGACTCAAGCCGGAACCGGTGTCGGCGATGGTGATGCGAACCCCTCGATCACCTGTCTGCCAGTCGGTGCCGGACCTGACCCGGATCGTTATCTGGCCGCCAGATTCCATGGATTCCACCGCATTCGCAATGAGGTTCACAAAGACCTGGCGCAACTCTCCAGCGAAACACAGTAGTTCCGGTGCGTCCTCTGTTTCCAATTCAACCCCGACACGGGCCGTGCGGAATTTTTCCTTAAACAGAGCCAGGACCGATTGCAGGATATGGATGACGTTGGCGGGGGTCGGGTAAGAAGACTGGCGGTGAAATTGCAACCCTTGGGTGGTGATCTCGGAGGCACGGCCCAATTCCTGTTCTGCATCTCTCAGGTAGGGCATTGCTTCCTTGAGATCGGCTGCACGTTGGGCCAGGAAAATCAGATTGAGGACCGCTTCCAACGGGTTGTTGATCTCATGGATGATGGAAGAGGTCAATCTTCCAATGGCGGCCATCTGCTCCTGTTTTTCCAGAGCCTGCTCGGCCCGCTTGTGTTGGCTGATGTCCTCACAGATGGAGATCAGATGGCACGATTTGTACTGATCGTCGTTTATGAGGCTCACCGAGTTGCGGACCCAGACGGGACTTCCATCACGACGCAAGTAGCGCTTCTCAATGACAAATCCCGGTATCTGAGAGGCCAGCAGCTGCTCCAGCATGCTGCGGTGCCGCGCTCGGTCCTCGGGATGGGTTAACTCAAAGAGATTCGCGGTGCTGATTTCGGCTGGGGTTCGATCGACGATTCGGGCCAGAGCTTCATTAGCATCGACCACGTTGCCATCAACGTCTGTCACGGCAAAACCAGTCGAAGCGTGTGCAAACCAGTCCCCGATTTGCCGGTGCGAGGTCATGGAATGAAAGAAGCAGCCCCCCCATATTGAGCCCGCCACCGAACCCGGGCCCTTTGGTAGATGCGTGCAGGCAGGGCGGAGGTCGCCCGGCAAAAAATGATTTCCCTGTAGCCGGTTCTGAAAAGGCTCGGCCGGAGCCGTTCCCCTGGTGGAGAAACTTCTTTCCGCAGCCTATTGGTCGCTATAATCGAGATCATGCCACGCGTCGGAGAGTTCTGCCCTTCAAATATCGCCCGATTGTTACTTGGGGTGGTCATTGTGGTGACGCTGGTGGTGGCGATCGGCGTTTGGTTGTTCCATTCGCCGGGTCATGCCAGTTCGATCCCACAGCCAACCCAAACGGCAGAACCCCACAGTAAGTAGGGGATTTCCCGATGCCGGTTCTGCGCCTATCAGATCAGTAGGTGGCGACGGTAACTCGGAGCACCTCAGGTTCTGACGAAAAGTTCAGTCCCCAGTCTGTCTGATCGCCGTTCAGGACGTGCACGAACTTGAACCTGCCGTTTTCGTATGTGCCTTCTTCCACGCGTAAGAACTGCCGATGCTTCTTTGCATCCGTGGAAAGGAAGTCCACGCGAGCGAACAATCCAGTCACGAGAAACTGATTGTCCTTTAGTTGGGCGACGAGGGCGCGGCCGACGGGTTCCGGATTTCCTTTGGCCGGGCTGTTACGGACGGCTCCGTAAGAAACCGCTACGTCCCAGGCGTCGAAATGCAGTGTGTGTGTTACCTTGCCTTCCTCTTCGGCTACTGCCTGCAGCTTGCCCTCGAAATTGAGGCGAGCAATGTCACGCATCATGGGCTCGATCAGGCGGTAGTTCTGCGCTGTCGGCACCAGAAATTGATCTGGACTGCCGGCTTCGTTCGCTTGGGACGGGTGCACCCGGGTGTAATCCAAGCCAAACGGTGAATAGCCGATAGCCTGTAAGCCGAGCGCCGAGAAAAAGAACCGGGCTCTCGTTGCCGAACCAGTGGTCTCGGGCACGAACAGGGCATTGTCGGGCCGATGATACAGCTGCAATACCTTTAGATAGCCTGCGGTATCGGACAAGTAGATATCGGGCGCGAGGATATCGATCGCGGGTGCAGCGACCTTCCAGATGGAGAGGACATTGTCGGTAGGTCCGCCACTTTCGTAGCTGCCGGGCGCCCCCTTGAATGGATCGCGCAGCGCGGCGTTCACGTACAGCGGCAACGGATACACAGCTTTGCCCGCCGCGGCAACCTTGTTCACATAGCTGGCGACCGCCCAGGCATGGAAGCACACTTCAGCCTCCGGGCCGAAGGCATCCTGCCAGTTGGCGGAGGACGCAACCTTGTTCATGGCGCGCAGGATGTTGGCGGGGACTGGACTGGCAAAGAGCTTTTGCGCAGCGGGAGAGTAGTCGCGCAAGCTTCCCCAGGTTCCGGTTTCGTTCTCAACCTGCACCATCAGCACTGTCCGATCCGGATCGGCGGCTTTCAGATGACGCATGAATTCTGTGAAAGCGTGGGTGTCCGCATCGAGAGATGCCGTAGCAAACGGGGATGGTGAATCGACCGCGTCTCCATCCTTATTGGTCACGTGGAAGTAGCGCTCGGGCTGCAACTTCATCCACTCGGGCATATAGTGCTGACTGCCGTTCTTCCAGGTGCCAAACCAGAGCAGCACGAGATGCTTATGATGCTCATGGGCCTGAGCGAGGATAGTATCTATCGCGCTATAGTCGAACTTGCCCGGCTGCGGTTCGAACTGTTCCCAGTAGATAGGTATCTCCAGCGTGTTGGCATGCAAGTATTCAATCGCGGACCATACCTTGGGAAGCATCGCCGGCCAATCGCTCGAGTTGTTGGCCTGCGCGCCGAGTATCAGATAGGGTGCGCCGTCCACTAGCAGAGCAAAGCGGCCATCTTTCTGGACCAGGCTTGGAATCGGATGCTCCCCTACTTGAGCACGCAATGTCAAGCCCGCGCCTGATGCCGCAAGAATCGCAGCGATAATGAAGGCCTTCATTTTTATTCTGTCCTCGTTTTTGCACTGCATAAGCTAATGTATTCGAGCCAGGATGGTCGGTTGTTGGCGGGCTCGAATCATAATGGTACGATTCCAACCAGTTTATTCTGTATTGTATAGATAATGGCTGGCCGCGACTATCTTGGCGAATTCGAACACATCGTTGTGTTGGCTCTCCTACAGCTTGAAGAACGCGCCTATGGGGTCACGGTGCGGCAGGAGATTGAACTACGCACTCACCGCGAGGTTTCAATCGGCGCCGTGTATGCCACACTCGATCGCCTGGAGACAAAAGGTTATGTCAAGTCTTACCGAGGCGACCCCACGCCGGAACGTGGCGGACGTTCGAAACGATTCTTTCGTGTCACAGCCAAGGGAGTGACGGCTGTGAACCGCACGCAACGGGCACTCCAGAGTATGAGCGAAGGCCTTGGCCTGATCGAGAACTACTCATGACGTCTCCGTCGTTTTCCCTTCAGCCGCCACGTCTTGCCGTCTGGCTCGTCAACCTGTTCACGGTTCCGGATAATGCAGAAGCGATCGTGGGGGATCTGCTCGAGGAATTCTCCCAGATTGCTCATCAGGCGGGAGTTGTTTTCGCCCGACGATGGTATTGGCGACAGTCTTTGAAAACCATCGTGCATTTGATCTGTACCGCTTACCGTGCCGCTCCGTGGTGGACCTGTGCCGGCGTGGCCGGAGGATTCTTAACGCACCGGCTGCTATGGGGGTTGGTGGAGCCCACAATATTCGCAGTTCTTGTTCGCTACCAAATTCCGGAACATCACTTCAACGTGTACGTATTCTTCGCCTCGACAGGGCTCGACATCGGATACCTCATCGTTTTCTTGTTTGAAGGCTGTATTGCCGCCATAGTGGCAAAGGAAAGAGAGATGGCGGCCGCGACGACGCTGAGTTTGATTTCTGCTGCGCTCTGTGGCACCGCTGTGGTGAGCTGGGTGGTCCAGGGACACTGGGCTCTGTCGAGATTCACATGGGATTTCGCTGATACGATTGCGATCCTTATCGGCGGAGCGATCGTCCGCACGCATCGGTCAGCGCATCTGAGCCGCAATGAAAACCTGCCGAACACTTAAAAGGTAAAAATAGCCTGAAGGAAAATAGAGCGGTTGCCCGGTGTGGGCGATCCGAACGGGCCAGTGGCAAGAGATTGCGTCTTGCCGAAGAGAGGTGAACCCAAAGTACCGTTGGGCGTGCCCAGGTTCACGATATTGAAAATGTTGAGGGCCCCGCCAACCAGCGTCAGGCTGTATCTACGGGCGACGGTGGCATCCAGCTTCGGTTGCGCCTGCCCACCGCTGAGCCCGCGGCCGTTCACGCTGCCATTCCCTCCCTGCATGCCCGGCGCGCCCTTCGCGCCTTCGATGCGAGGCCCGATCCCGATCACTTTGCTAACCCGCATATGCAACACGAAATTTGTGGGACCAAGCCCGGCGCCGTAGGGGATGATTCTCTCTCCCTTGCCCACCGGATCCGTGTCCAGACAGCCATATGGAGTCGAAACCACGTTCGCGGCCCCGCAAGTGCCATACGTGGGCCGCGCGTTGAACTGGTTATTAGCGGTGAGGTCGTTGCCGATGACCAGGTTATAGGGTGTGCCGGACTGAGCCGCTAACAGGGGCGCAAATACGATCCCGTGCGGCGCAGAGTAAGTACCAAGCAGGAAGAGACGGTTGGTGATGCCGAAACCCGCTCGGCCGTAATCAAGACCCGGGTTCTGCGCCACCGAGGGGACGTAGTTGACACCCTGCGTATCGCTTCGGGCCTCGTTGAATGTGTAAGAGCCATGCACCGAAAGATGGCGGAACTGCGTGTTGGCGGTGACGATTATCTGGTTCTGTTTGTAAATGCCGCCGGACTGAAACTGGTAATTATATTCCGCAGGAAGTGGGCCCACCACGGTATAGGTGGATGGATCAAATTCCGGCGCGGTGACATTGTTGGTGAGGTACTGATGAACACCGCGGGTAAACAGATAGGTCACGTTGAACATGAGCTTCTTACTGATTTGCTGATCGACGCCGATACCACCCTGCATGCTGAGAGCTGCGTGAAAGTGGGGATCGATATTGTAGAAGGACGGAACGGACGCGGCTGCGTTGGCGAGGGTGCTGGACGATGCCGGAGCGTTCGGGTTGTAGAAGTCTGGGTTGTTGATGACGTAACTCTGTTGATTGATTCCGTTCTGGTGGATGGCCTGCACGAGGTAGGGTGTCCCGGTGGAGGAGGCAAATGAGTTGGGGACTGTAAACCGATCGTAAAACCAGCCGTAGCCCCCGCGCACAACCGTTTTTGGAGGAGTCTTGCCCACGTGGCCAGGCGCCCAGGCGACGGAAAAGCGTGGTCCCCAATCAGCGTGATCGCGAATGCGATTCTGGGTCTCAAAGCGCAGGCCATAGCTCATGGTGAGGTTGGGCCTTGCGCGCCAATCGTCCTGATAAAAGAGTGCGCCGTCGAACAGAATTGCTCGCGCTAACGGATTCTGAATCACGGTGGCATGGTATTGCGCCGGAGTCTGCGCGAGGTACTGATCGATCGAAGTGAAGAGATAGTTTCCGTTGGACCCGGCGGTGGAGTAGTTGGCGTCGCGATAGGCGCGCAGACGGGCGCCAAAGCGTATGGTGTGACTTCCGGCGGTTGCCGTCGAATAGTTCTGCAGTTCAAAGATATCCTGGTGATCGCGCGCCACGCCTGAATTGCTGCCCCCGGTGGTGAAGGCTCCTTGAACGGTTACCGTCGGAGTGAAGTAGGAGGCGACCTGGCTGTTGCGCACGCGGCGCCATTGGAAATGAGTTTCGTTGATCACCCGCGGGTTGACCACCACTGTGTCGCTGACCTGGATGGCATTCTCCTGATTATTTACGTTGAATGCCTGCTCAGGAAGGTTGAGTTGACCCGGGCCATTGGCAGTTGCGAGCGAGCGCACATATGAGTCGCGGACCGACAATGTATTGCTCTTGCCCAATTGGAAATCAACGCGAGGATTGGCGACCAGGAGAGACGAGGGATTGGGAAGGGCCTGGTTGAAATTCGTGCTTGGATCTTCCGGGTTGACGGCGTCGATGATGCTCTGGTTTTGCCGGTCGAAGTGAAACAGGCTGAAGAAGTAGGAGGCGCTTTTGGTCAGAGGTCCGTTGACATCCGCCTGGATGAAATACAGATAGTAACTCGGCTGCTGCTGCACAAGCGGATTGGCCGTGTTCCACGCCGAATCGTTGCCCAGCGAGGTTATGTGCCCGGAGAATTTATCTGAACCGGGTTTGGTGAGAATTTCGATTCTGCCGTAACCGATCTTGTCGAATTCCGCGGAAAAAGGATTCTGGTTGACGCGGATCTCGCGGATGGACGACTTGGGAGGAATCTGGCCGCCGGTGAAACCGTCGATGTAGATCTGGCCGCCGCTCGGCCCGGCTGCCGGCCCGGCGAGCGCCTGGAGTTCGTTTTGTAACTCATCAGGATCGTCGGAGAGAGCATCGAGATCGCTTCCCTTCACCACCAGCGCGCTTGAATTCTCATCGGGATTTACGCTCACACCGGAATTCTGATCAGTGACTGTTATGTCCTGCTGCTGAACGGCGATGGCAAGGGGTACATTCAGCTGGCGAGCCTGACCCGGAGCGACCACAATACCTTCCTTGGTGAAGGTGGCGAATCCGCTTACCTGCACGGTCATACGGTATGAGCCTGGAGGAACAGCTTTGAAGAGGTAGACACCGTCATTGCCGGATTGCACGCTCAGCACCGTCGCTCCCTGGGTGAGGATGACGGATGCTCCCGGAACTACGGCACCACTGGGATCCATCACCTGACCTCGCAGGCTCCCCGTCGACTGTGCGCTGGCGAGTGAGGTAAAGGCGAGGCTGAGGGTGAGCAGCAGGGCTTGCTTAACCAATAAGCTGCAAATTCGTGGGAAGAGATTCTTCATTGGCGGCACCCATCCCTGCATCTCACTGCACTTGACGGTCCAACCGTCTTCTTTGCTCGCAAGCAGCTTTGCTTTGCGTGTTATTTGCATTTATTGAAGGAATGCAACTCTCCCCTGTTCGCTCCTGGGCACTTCTGTCCGCAACCGAACACCGGACCGGCTTACGATGCAAATACGCAAGCAGGTCGACCGGGGTTCCAGAATTTCAGTAGCGAAGGCCGAGTCTTTGGGGAAATTCCTCCTCGTCTTCATCAAGGTCAATCAGGTTAGTGTGATATTCAGCATCCTTGCTGTGAATCCGGAGCAGTGCGAGATGCACCGCACCGATGACTATGACCATGCCCGCCACATGCCACACGCTGGCCTCTAACCACGGTTCAAGAGCGACTGCAAGTAATACCAATAGTGGAAACAATCCGAAGTATTGCAGGAGTATGAACGCCAGGTTTGTCGTCGGCGCGCTTGTTGCTCCGGTGAAGGGGATCGTCCTGACTTTGAGGAACAGTGCATCTGTCAGCAGCAGGCAAAGGGCAACCGCAAGCAAAACCTGGCAGGCGAGAGAATTCCAGCCGCGCAGTTCGGCAGGCGCCACGCGATGGATCAGTGCGACCATGCCCATGGTCAAGCCCAGCACACACGGCAATATCCATCGCACGGTGGTGCCAAGTTGAAGGGATGTGGGCCGGCCCAGGATCACGCGAAAAATCCAACCGCCTCTTCTATCGGCCGGGGACAGGAACGCGGTGCGCAAACCAGCAATTGTCCAGAAAGCGGCGATGGGGACTGCAGCCAGCAAACCGTCGGGCGACAGGGCAAAGCCGAGATGACGATGAGAAAGTTTCAGGAGCACCGTGCAAGACAGCAGGAGAGCAAGGCCGAGGCCACCATACAGGGCCATATAGACACGATGTCGCTGGGTCCTCAGCAAAGAGCAACTGATAAAGTGATAAATTCCGCGCTGCACTGCATTGCGCAACAAGGTTGCGTGGAGCAGACGATGGACGGGAACGATGGCTATATTCCGCGTGTCGAATACCTCTGATCCTTCGACCAGGTAGCGCATTCTCCGTCGATAGGCGAGCGGATAGGAGACGATGGTCAGGGCAAACACAATGGCCGTTGCCAGGCAACCTGTTTTCGCGAGCCCGCTGAAAACAGGCAGCGATAAAGAGCCGGCCAGAAGGGTTTCGTATATTCCCAGAAACCAGAATGGCGGAAAATATCTGGCAGCGTGCAAATTCACCAGCACTTCCAGAAACCGGGAAGAGAGCGGGAACAATAAAAGGATGGTCAACAACACCATCATCGCGATGCCTTGCAGGAAAGGGGAAATGGCGCGGGAAAAACGTTCGCCGACCACTGTCGTGATGAGTCCTTGCAGGCTGAGGATCAGCGCTGCAGCAAACGCACCGGCGGCCAGGACTGCAAACACATGGGCCACCAGGTGGCGGGCCAGACCTGGCGAATCGGATAACAAGGGATAGAATATGGCGCCCAGCGCACTGCTGCCGAGCAGGAACAGGCCGAGAAAAAGTACGGCAGCCACAATCCTGGACCGAAACAGTCTTGCGCCGACAATGGGAAGGGGTGAGAGAACGAAAAGATCAAGCAGATCCGGGAAGAGCAAGTCCCAGGCGAAGATGCTCACCGCCCCCACCGCAACAAATGAATACAAGACATAAAAGTAGTGGTCGCTCACCTGAGACCAGAAGGGCCGTTCCAGGGGGGCATGGTACAAGGGGAACAAAAACAAGGCGACGACCATTCCCGGGAGCGCGATCGCATAGACGACCTGGAAAAGCCGCGCCTTCGTCTCCCCATCTGCCGAGACCATATCGTTGTTGAAGAATCGTTCCAGAAAGTGGCGAATTAGAAGGCGGAACTGGCTCTGCTCCTGCGCCTCCACGACCGGTAAGTGAGCTTGCACTTCGAGTGACAGCACGGGGAATTCCGGCGGGGCGAAGATGCGGAGCCCATTAAACATGGTGCACCGTGATGGCTTCCACTACTTCGCGGGCTACCGATCTTGTATCTTCCTGCTGCACCAGTTGCGCAAAGACGCTTTCGAGGTTGGCCAGTTCCATGAGCTCGGTCAGTTTGGATGGGCTGGCGTCGGCGAGGATTTTCCCCTTCGCGATAACGACCACGCGGCTGCAAATCTGCTCCACTACTTCCAGAACATGAGAGATGTAGAGAACGGCCTTCCCTGCCGCTGTCAGTTCCAGCAAGAGATCTTTAAACAGGCGCGAGGATAGGACATCGAGCCCGGAGAGCGGCTCGTCGAAGATCAGCAGCTGAGGGTTGTGCATCAGAGCTGCGGCAATGAGCACGCGCTGCTTCATACCTTTGGAATACATGGAGATCGGCGAGTGCCGCCACGACTCCAGGCCAAGCAGTTGCAATAGCCTGTGGGCCTTGATGGTGATTTGCCGTTCGCGCTGGCCCCGCAGTCTGCCTACTAACTGGAGGTACTCCATTCCAGAGAGATAGGTATAAAGGTGCGCTTCTTCCGGCACGTAGCCGAGCGCCCCACGGAAACTCACCAGATCGTCGCGTATATTCCTGCCGTGAAACAACACGCGGCCTTCATTGGGCTGCAGCAGCCCGGTGATGATCTTGACGGTGGTTGATTTTCCTGAGCCGTTGGCGCCCAGATAGCCAACCACCTCGCCGGCGTCTACGCGGAAGTTGACGTTGGAGATGGCCGGTATACCGCGATAGCTTTTGGAAAGGTTTTCGAGCTCGAGCACTGTTTTGGACCTCGATCGCTGTACCCTATGTAGCATACTATCTTTCTCTAGTCAACAGTATGCTACATAGGTATACTGCTCACCATGGCCACCGAACCCAAACTATCCCATACCGCGGCCATGATCCTGCAGACGATTCATGCTGGCCAGATTTACGGCTTCAGCGTGATGGAAGCGACAGGTTTGCCCAGCGGGACGGTTTATCCGGCAATGCGTCGCCTGGAGCGCGACGGGCTCATCGTCTCGAAGTGGGAAAAGCAATCGATCGCCGATGCCGAGCAGCGGCCTTTGCGGAAATACTACAAACTAACCCGCGCCGGGGAAACGACCCTGGAGGCGATGCACAAACGCTACCCGCTCCTGCAAAAGATGATCGCTGATCCAGAGGTCAAGAACGCATGAGCCTCCAACTGCTGCGCCGCTCTCTCCCGGTGTCTCTCTTCCTTCTCCGGTGCGCCTCATGGCTGGTGCCGGGCAGAGAACGAGCGGAGTGGTTGGCCGAGTGGCGGGCGGAGGTTTGGCACGTATGGCATTTGCAAGATCGCAACGCTCAAGTAACGGATCTCTGTCTCGGGGCATTTCAGGATGCTTTTTGGCTGAGGTGGTATAACCCGCGTTCCGTACCTCGCAGAACCTTGCGGACCGGCTCCGCGTCGCGCTGTTCCTTTTCCTTAGCTGTATGGACGGCGATCAGCTTTGTGGTGTGTTTATCTCTGCCGGGCGCGCGCAAGGCCATGAGTCCATCGCCGTTTCGGGACGCGGATGGACTGGTGATGATTGCAAGTGGCGGCTATGCCGGCACACAGGTTCCGACCATACCCCTCCAGGATTATCGATCATGGAAGCTGAGCACCCGGCATTTGTTCAGCGGCCTTGCGTTTTATCAACCGGAACGCAAGCGAGTGCATGTTGCCATGCATCGACGTACCGAACTTACGATTGGCCGGGCAAGCGACAACCTCTTGCAGTTGCTCAATTTGCCGGCCTCGCCTCGTAGCGGCGATCAAGCGAGCGGTCAGTATGCGGCAAGGCTTTTTTTGAGCCAGGCCGCCTGGCGTGAGCTTTTCGGCAGCGATGCCGGAGTGATTGGAAACCACGCCGAGATTGGCGGGCAACGAGTTCTGATCGCAGGCGTGATCACGCAAGACTCGTCGCAGTTACCGGGCCAGGTAGATGCGTGGTTGCTGGAGGATCAGCGACACCTGGATATGCTGCCGCGGAACGCCAAGGGTTTTGTGGTGGGCCAGATGCGGACATCAGGACTACGCCACATGGATGGTTGGCGAACCATGAATGTCTCGAACGAGGATGGAGGCAATGAACGCTTCGATTGCATATCGCTGGCGCAGCGCTCGCGGTTACCCTTCTCCATCTTTTTGTTCACGCTCATTGTTGCTGTGATCACGTTGCCCGCAACGACAGCTTTGCCTCTTGGTGAGTACCCACGCCTTAGCGGACGTCTTCCCGGGACGGTCAGCGGGAGACGCTGGCTGTTTCTGTTGAGCAAGATTTCGCTGGTCGTGCCCCTGGTGTGTTTAAGCTCGGTGGATGTTGCCTATGGAATTCCCTCACTCAGTTCCACGAGCACGCAATATATCCAGCTCGGGCTCTCATACTTCGGGTTTCTATTCGCCTTTCGATGGATACTTGAGGATCAGCGGAAGCGGTGCCCGGTTTGTCTTCGCGTGCTTTCCAACCCGGCTCGGGTTGGAGAAGCTTCACGAAATTTTCTGGCTTGGAACGGTACGGAGCTGATTTGCGCCGGCGGCCATGGATTGCTGCACATTCCCGAGTTGCCAACCAGTTGGTTCAGCACGCAGCGATGGCTTTCTCTTGATGCGTCGTGGGGAAGCTTGTTCTCGGATGCGTGTGTACCTTCGGCCGGCTTCGTCTAACTTCCGTTCAAGAGACTCAGAATGGAGTGCCAGCTTTTCCTGAGTTCCATGTTCCCAGGCGAAGTTCAGAGAGGGTGGATTTTTCCAGGCGTCACTGCTCTGATGCTTTGTATCAGGGCACGACTTTAGTCGGGCCGCAAAAGCCCATCAAGAGTCTGGGCTTTAGCCCCTGCGCTTTTTCTTGCCTTGCGCAGAATCGTCTCTTGACAAGGACTTCGTGCAGGGCGCGCCGTAACAGGGGCTAAAGCCCAATTCTCTTTTACCTCCTTTACGGCCCGACTAAAGTCGTGCCCTGATACAAAACAAAACCCAGCATCCAAAGCAGCTTCTCTGATCGAATACCGGGTACGCTTCGGTCGAGATGACAAATTTGTTGCAGGCCCACGAGCTGAGTACCCAGTCCGACACTCGGCGGTGAATGGCTCAACAAGTGTGTCATCTCGACTTGGCCGCTTGTCGAAGGGCGCAAACAGGTCTGATAGGCTGTTAGCCGGAGTGACGCCAATGAAAGCACTTGTCTATCACGGGACAAAAGACCTGCGGTACGAGGATTTCGCAGACCCTCAGGTCGCAGCGGGAGAAGTGCTGCTTCGCGTCAAGTGCTCCGGTCTATGCCATACCGACTTTAACGAATATGTGAATGGCCCACTGTATGTGGCGGCCACTCCCCATAAGAGGACGGGCCGATCCATACCGCTTGTTCTCGGGCATGAGTTTTCGGGCGAAGTGGTTGAGCTTGGCTCCGGAGTGACCAGGCTTGGTGTCGGCGACCGCGTCGCGGTGAACGCGGTGGATGCATGCAGAAAGTGCGAGTTCTGCCGCCGGGGGCTCCTCGTGCATTGCCCCGCTGCCGCCACCATCGGCTTCGCCCGAGACGGAGGATATGCGGAGTACGCGGCCGTTCCCGAAGACTGCTGCCATGTACTTCGGCCGAAAGTCTCGTTTCGGTCGGCAGCCATGGTTGAGCCGTTTTCGGTGGCTCTGCACTCGGTACGGCGGGCCAAAGTAGAAGTGGGCAGCAGGGCAGCGATCGTGGGCGGAGGTACCATCGGCCTATGTACCCTGCAGGCCCTGCGTGCTTGCGGAGTCGTCGACGTCTACGTCATCGAGAAGTCTTCCGCAAAACGAAAGTTTGCAGAAGAGCTAGGCGCCAGTGCATTTATCCAGGCGGAACTAACGGATCCTCGCCGAGCCATCTTAGATCTAACGGGCGGAATGGGAGCCGACTACACCTTTGAGTGCGTAGGCTCCGGCGCGGCGCTCAATACGGCTCTCAGCGTTACCCGGCCGGGAGGTACGGTTTGCCTCTCTGGAGTGATCCCTCATGCGATCGAGTTCAACTGGAATGATGTGCTCCGCGACGAGAAGGCGATCACCACCACGAACGCTTACAACGATGAATTCCCGATCGTGATCGCGATGATGAACGACGGCAGGCTGCAAGCGGAGCCTCTGGTTTCGCAAATCCTTCCACTCAAAGATGCCTGGAGCAATTTGACCCGCTTTGAAGAAGTGGGAAGATCCAACATCAAAATGCTGATCGAAATGGATGCTTAAGTGGATTCGCCAGACGCGGGCGGCAGTCAGATCGTTGATTTCACTCTGCACCGCTCGACTGCACAACGCGTGCGCGAAATTTGCGCACGCCGTCGAGAAACACACCTATATCGCTACCCAGGCTGAGCGCGCGAAAGCCCTTGCCAATCCAATGCACGGCCAACTCCGGCGAAGATGGGAGGAAGCCGGGAGCCACGCCGTGGCGCCGGCACACCGCCACTAATTCATCCATCGCGGCAAGGAACCGCGGATGCTCAAATTGTGCCGGGATGCCCATGGACACGGTGAGATCGTAATGTCCCACCCAGGCAACGTCCACGCCAGGCACGGAGATAATCGCATCCAGATTTTCAAAAGCTTTCACCGTTTCCAATAAGAGGATGATGCAAGTTTCCTCATTGGTTCGGGCGAAGAAGTCCGCGTCCCCAGCGCGGTAAAGGTCGTGGGCGATGCCCAGGGCCACTCCTCGTCTGCCTACCGGCGCATACTTGAGCTGACTGACAATGTCCTCGGCCTGCGTCCTCGACTCGACGCGAGGCACCATGACACCGCGAGCGCCAATGTCCAGCGGGCGCGACAACGGCGCATAGGCCACGTCAGGAACGCGTGCGATGGGATAGATATCGCTACCGCGGCAGCCCGCAACCATTTCTGCAAGCAGGGATATGTCACAACGGCCGTGCTCCATATCGAAGATCACGAAATCCAGTCCGCTCGCTGCAAGCATTTGCCCGATGCCCGGAGTGAAGAGTTCGAGCACCATCTGGCCCAAAAGCACGTCGCCCTGGCGCAGCCGCCGGCGAAAATTGGTCATGGCGTATTGCCCTCCGCCGAAAATGCAGCTTGATACTTCGCGAGTTTTTGTAGAAAGACAGGACTGCTCAGCACCTTGGGATTCACTACATGCTCCGGCACCTCTCCGCGATAGATTGCCAAAGCGCCCTGGCAATCGATGCGCCCCATATCGCGGAACAGCTCTTCGGTCCAGGCGATGGAATGTGAAGTCAGGATGACATTCTCCATCGCCACCAAGGGCGAGCTGGAGCTTAGGGGTTCCTTCTCGAACACATCGAGTGCGGCGCCGGCGATCCTGCCATTCTGTAAAGCTTCGATCAGCGCGCTCTCGTCTACGATCGGTCCGCGTGCTGTATTGATGAGCACAGCCTCTGGCTTCATAAGCGCGAACTGAGGTTTACCAAGCAAGCCCCGCGTCTGCGGCGTGAGCGGGCAGTTGACGAGAACGTAGTCCGACTGGCGCAGGAGATCCTCGAGCGAGACTGCTTCGACGCCAAGCTGCTCGGCCCGATCAGGCGAAACATAAGGATCGAAAGCCAGAAATCGGCTCACGTCAAAGGCTCGCAGCAAACGAATCGCCTCGGTGGCGATGTTGCCCAGCCCAATCGTGCCCACGACGCGTTGCCGCGGCTCCCGCCCGAGCGCACGGGTGCTTTCCGCCCAGAGCCCCCGTCGCACTTTCCGGTCTTTGTGCAGCAGATGGTGTGAAAGAGCCAGCACCAAAAGCACAATGGATTCGGCTACCGGGCGTACGACTCCGCCGGGCGTGATGAAGACAGCGATTCCATGTTCCGTGCAGGCCTCCAGATCGACGTTGTCATAGCCAACACCGCAGCGGCCAATGGCACACAAACGAGAAATTCCCGCGAGGGACTGCGCCGTCACCTTGGGCTTCAGTGAGATCAGAACGTCATAGTCTGACAGCTGTTGAGCAGAATATTCATCCCGATATTCAGCAACAAACCCGTGTGCGATGCGGGGAACGCCGTCGAGCAGCGATAAGCCAATATCGGGAAAAACTGGTTGCCCTTGCTGGTCGCAAAAATCTGCAGAGAAACCGATACGGAATGGGTTCATGCTTTCTGCTCAAGAACGATCACCCAATCGCGGAAGATAGGAAATTCCGGCGGCTTCCATGTACCGCTGCTATCCGGCTGGATGTTTTCCATCGCTATTTCAGTTCCGTCGCTGGGATTAAAGAAAAAACCGCCATAGTTTGCCGCCTCTAAATTCTTAAAGGTGACTGGCTTGAAACCCGACGGACAAAACGCAACCACAGCTTCCTTGGGGATGTGGCCGGCGAAGGGTTGCCAGTAGTCGGTGGCGCTCCAGCGTGGTTCGATGAGATCTGGCCGGGGTTCCAGTTTCCACCAGGAATAACGAGTGAGCAGAGCTTTGGCCAGGCCGAGCTGCCCTGAGCCTGGGAGTTGCGCGGCGATTTCCCATGCGGGGCCGCCCCAGGAATGGCCATGCGGCGAAAGTCCGTAGGGCTGCTGCCGCGTATTCACCTGCCAAATGCCGTTGGCTCCGTAGGTGTGTCCGCCCGTTCCACCCAGGAGGGCGGACCAAAACATGAATCGCTGTACTTCCTGACGGCTCGCCTCGGCGATGCCTTCGTAGCAGACCTCGCCAATCAGCACCGGCATCTTTGGCATTGCGGCCAGCGAATGATTCACGGTCTCGATGGTGTTGGGCACGCTTTGCCGATCGTTGTGACCGGTCTGCAGCATGTCAAAGTCGAGCACCGCAGGATCGTCCACACAGAGTCGTGAACTTTTAGAAGGGTGAATGGTGATCGGATGATGACGGGGATCGGTGGTCCGCACATAGCGCGCCAATTCCGTCAGGCCGTGCTTTTGTGTTTCGGCATCCTGCTCCTTGGTTTTGGAAAGGTAGTAAGGCATGGTTCCCTCTCCGGCCAGGCACCACACAACTGGGTATGCACCCCAGCGGGCGATGAGATAACGCCAATGCTGTTTAACCTTGGCCATCCCCATGCGAGGAATGAAGTATCCCCAAAAGCCGACTACACAGGCGGCGAGGCCTTGATCGGCGAGGTGCTGCATGCGCACGTCTGCCATATCAAAATATCCAGGGTTAATGTGAGCAAAATCGGGCTCCCATGGAAAACCTGCTTCATTGGCGCCGCGAGCGTCGAAGGGCTCCATGTCGGGATACAGGCCGGCCACGATCTGGACAATCGTGAAACCTTTTTGCACGCGATCGGCTGCCAGCGTCTGAAAGCCATCCGGCCAGCTAAGGCGTTTGCACAGACCCATCCACCAGGTGTCCCCGAGCCAGAAGAAAGGGGTTCCGTCGGCATGCTGAAAGTGGCGCCCATCTTCTGCGACTTTGAGTGCACCGTGTTTGTAGTGGGCGTTCTGACCGGTATACGGCTGCACGTTCAGTACTGAGGCACGATCATGAAGGTCGCGGTTGGTGGTGTCGCTACAAACCGATCGAATTTTGTAGAGCCCAGGGGCAGGCGCAGCATACCGCACTCGCCATTCGGAGCCGCCGGCCCAGAATGCCGGCGTACGCTCCTGTTGTCCAGACGGTAGCGTGATGACGGCATCTACGTCGACCTGGTTGAAAGGGTCGGAGTATTGCTTTCCGCTGGTGTAAGACCACTCCGTTGGTTCGTTGGACGCGGCCACTCGCTCCTGTGCGAGGGAGTTGATCGTCGACGTGGACACCGCGCTGGCGGCCAGCGCTTTCACAAACGATCGCCTCGACATTCCTTCGAACATGAGAAGAATGCCTCCCGGGAACCAGTAGTCAGAGCCATCAAATCATGGGTTAGCTGCGGCATTTGTGTCAAGGAGCTGGCTTGCCGCGCCGTTATTGTCTCAGCGATGGAGGACCCGGGATCGACCTTCTCACCATGCTGAGCTTTTTGTCAAAACTCCCACCAAACCGTCATCCTGAGCGAAGCGCCCCACAGATTTATCGCGTGACACAGCGCTGTGGCGCGGAGTCGAAGGACCCCGGCGGTGCTTATCTTGTCCATGCTGTTCGGAGCTTTTCGACCACCCAAGCCCGAGAACAGGATCTTCCCGCGGTACGCACTTGATGGTCACGGGTACATCTTTTCACGCACTGTAATCATCTTCCATCCCCAGGTCTGTGCAAGGTCTGAACTCGGGATTGATCGTGCGAATGACGGCTTTGTTGGAATTTTGACGAAAAACATCCTAAATAAGTTAGCTCTTATGGAACTGCGTCCTGGGCTAAGTTCAGTACGTTCAGTCGTCCCTACGGGACTTGATTGCGAGATGGTCGTACCTACACACGCGCCGTTACGGCCCGACCCTGATACAAAACTCAGCACGCTGGGATATAAAGGCAAGGCATATTGGTGAAGCATGAAAAC
>Ga0182015_10003569_pt1 | contig 17337 bp, 10 predicted proteins | sample 712P3MmetaG_FD_120478 | JGI IMG/M metagenome (GOLD analysis project Ga0182015, IMG submission 120478) | Permafrost microbial communities from Stordalen Mire, Sweden - 712P3M metaG | ecosystem: Environmental > Terrestrial > Soil > Wetlands > Permafrost | place: Sweden: Stordalen | collected... | reverse complement strand
GATGATGGAGTCGTTCTCGTCGAGCCGGCTCGACAGGGGATAGTCGAACGGACTGCCGACCGCCGCCGCGGTCATTTCATAGGATGGCCGGCAGAAGAGTTTGACGCCCGGCGAATCGGTGGCCACGATGCAGACGAACGCGAAATCCTTGGTCTTGATGGGCAGCGCCCCGTTGTTCGCGATGAAGTTGTAGTGGGTCAACGTGGACGTGGTGGCCACCACTTTCGCGCCGCTGATGACCAAGCCGGCGTCGGTTTCCTTCTCCACGTGCATGTACACGTCGCGGACTTCGGATAGTTCCTTGTTGCGATCCACCGGCGGATTCACGATGGCGTGATTGACGAAGGTGACTTCCTCCTGCACCTTCTTGTACCAGCGGCGCGCGTTTTCGTGATACGGCGTGTAGAAGTCGGAGTTGGCGCCCAGCGTGGCCAGGAACGCGGCCTTGTAATCCGGGCTGCGGCCCATCCAGCCATAGGTGACGCGAGCCCATTCGGCGATGGCGTCGCGCGATGCCACCATTTCCTCGACATTGTGCGGCGCTTTGAAGAAGTGATGCGTGTAGCCGCCGCTGCCGGTGTCGGTGTCGGTGCAGAGAATCGATTTGCGCTGATCGTGCAGCGCGTCATACAAGCGCGCCAGCATGCGAACCGTATTGCGGAACGCCGGATGGGTGGTGACGTCTTTCACCCGCTCGCCGTAGATCCAGATCTCGCGGCCATCGCGGAGGCTTTCCAGAAACTCTTGGGAGGTGAATGGCTTGGTGCGCGTGGCGCCGAAAGTGGGTTCGGGATGGGCTTCGGTCGGCATTATTTTCTCCTGGTATTTTAGCGATTGCTAAGCGTCACGCGAATTTCGTCCAATCGCGCTCGAATCGGAATACTTCCTTGGCGGGCGGCAGCGGCGCTTGCGTCTCAATCCAGCGGACGGGTTCGTCGCCTGTGTTAGCGAAGCTGTGGATGCAGCCGACGCCGGTCCAAATCACGTCGCCGGGACCCAGGTCGTAGCTCTTGCCGTCCGCGATGGCGTGGATGCGGCCGCCGACGATGAAGTACGACTCTTCGAAGGTGTGATCGTGCGGATCGATCTTTGCGCCGGGTGAATATTGAATCAAGAACAGCGATTGGTGGATGGCGCCGAACGAGCGATCGACGAACATCTTGATGGCTACGCCGGTGGTGGGGTTGAAGCCTTCCATTTGCGATGCGCCGCCGGGGCGGGGAAGTTGCGACTCGTCGAAGTAGCCGATGGGAACGCTCGCGTCTGGGGAGAGGGCGTCGCCGGTGAAAAACGTATCGCGACCGTATTCAATCGGCCTCGGTTGCGGCGCCTGCATCTCGAGCCAACGCGCTGGTGCGCCGCCTGTGTTGCGCCAGGCGTGCCGCAGGCCGGTGGGGATCAATCCGAAATTGCCGGGGCCGAGCGTGTGCGTCATCTCACCAATTTGGACGGAGACGCTGCCTTCCAGAATGTAGAAGCTTTCTTCGAACGAGTGCAGGTGCAGCTGAATGGCGCCGTTGGGATCAAGGAAGCAGATGCCCGTGCCCATGTGGACCGATCCCAAGGCGCGATCCACGTACGTCGCGCGCCGGAAACCGGTGCTGTGGTGCTGATAGAGCGGGGGAGTTTGCGCGGCGGCTGGGTCGATCTTGGAGACAGCGTGCATGGCGAGTCGATCTATTATGGCTCTTGTATCTACGCTACGGGAGTGCGGCGGGAGGGGGCTAGCAGGAAGCTCACTTCCGTGAACAGAATCGTGACTCGGGGGCGTACGCTACGAAGGGAGTCCGGCGCTGCCGAGTCCGAGCGCGATTGCCAGAGCACGATCGAGTTCTAGCAGCCTGGCGCCCTTCAGCGATCCCACATAGTTGATGAAGAGGGATTTCGGAAGGCTGACCAATTCATCGCAATGAACGCTGGAGTCCTTTTTCAAGCCCTCGTCCGGGCCGACGCTCACTTGCGTGCTTAGTTCATCGTGTTGTGAGTAAACTGGCGCGCAGACTACAGACGTGAATCGGGATTCGATCAGAGCTTGGCGGCTGACGACGAGGAACACTCGCTGCTTTCGTGGATCTCTCGGCCCCGGCTTTCGGACCAGATAGAATTCGCCGCGTTTCACGGCAGCTGCTGATATTCGAGCGTATCCATCGCTTCGCGGTTCAAGCGTTTAGCGTTGCGATTGATGATCTCGACATCACGGCGATCGCGCTCATCGCCTTCAAGGTGAGCCAGGTACGCACGTGCCGCGCGTTCGAGCAAAGCGGAGCGGTTTTTGTCTACGCGATCCAACTGGCTGATCAGTTCCGAAGGAAGTGTGATGGAAGTCTTGACCCTCACAAGATAACTATACCTCAGAATATACCGCCGCCGGGTGGACGAGCCCGAGGAAGTGTCCCAGGAACAAATCTATTAGACCCAGCTTGCTCCTGCCGCTGTGTCACACTGAAATCGAATGCCGCTGGTCCCTCCCTACATCGAATCGTTGCGTCCCTACCAGCCTGGGCGCAGCTCTGAAGAAGTCCAGCGCGCTTACGGTCTGAGCCGCGTCAGCAAGCTCGCTTCGAACGAGAACCCGCTGGGGCCTTCGCCGCTCGCGATCGAAGCCATGGCGCGCTGTCTGGGCAGCATCCATCTTTACCCCAACGGCGGGCTGGATCTGCGCCGCGTTCTGGCGGAGGAGTACGACACCAAGATTGAGAACGTGATCGCGGGCAGCGGCTCGGAAGGCATCATCTCCAACATCATTCGCACCTTCCTGGGCGATGGGGACGAGGTGCTCACTACCGATGCCGCGTTTCTCGGTTTCCGGGTGCTGGCGCAATCGCGCGGCGTGGCCTACCGCACCGTGCCGTATCGCGACTGGCACTACGATCTGACCGCGCTGGCCGGCGCGATCAATGAACGTACCAAGATCATTTACCTCGCCAACCCCAATAACCCGACCGGCACCATCTTTTCAAAGCATGAGTTCGACGAGTTTTACCGGCACGTACCCGAGCGCGTTCTCATTATCCTGGACGAAGCTTACTTCGAGTACGCGAAGGATACTCCGCGCTATCCCGATTCGATGCATTACCGCTACGACAACGTGATTACCTTGCGGACGTTCTCCAAGGTTTATGGACTCGCGGGCGCTCGCATCGGCTACGGCTTCGCGCACGAACGCTTGATTACCAACTTACTCAAGGTGAAGCTGCCGTTTGAGCCCAGCACGCTGGCGCAGGCGGCCGGCGTCGCTGCCCTCTCGGACAAGGAGTTCCTGCATAAGTCGCTCGAACTGAACGCGCGCGGATTGAAGTTTCTCACCGAAGGCTTGCGTGAGATTGGCCTGACCATAGTTCCTTCGGAAGCCAACTTCGTGATGGTGGTGCTGCCCGACGCCGTGCAGGCCGCTCAGCTTACGACGGACTTACTGAAGCAAGGAATCATTATCCGGCCGCTGGCAGGTTGGGGGCTTCCCAATTGCATTCGGATTTCCACGGGAACCGACGACGACAACCAGCACTGCGTGGAAGCAATACAGAAGTTAGAGGTACCGTTGACGCCGCGCGTCTAATTTGCCGTGACAGGTTTTGCTTCCTTCTTCGCCTCGCCCGTCGCTTCCTTGGTTTCGCCCTTCAGCTCGGCGGCCAAGATCGGCTTCAGTGCAGCCAAACTTACCTCACCGTTGTACTGCTTGCCGTTAATGTAGAAGGCTGGCGTGCCGTATACGCCCGCTGCTTCCCCATCGGCGAGATCCTTGTCAACCACGGCTTTGAATTTGCGCGAATCGATGTCCGCCTTGAACTTGTCTACATCCAGGCCCAGCTGCTTGGCCCAAAGCAAGACGTTCTCGCGCGACAGCCGCTGGAAATTCTTGAAGAGCACTTCGTACATCTCCCAAAATTTCCCCTGTTCGCGCGCGGCGAGCGAAGCCTCGGCGGCGAATTGCGCGTGCGGATGCATGGAAAGGGGAAATTGCTTGTAGATCAGTTTCACGTCCTTGGGATACGCAGCCATCACGATATCCACCTGCTTCACGGCGGACGAACAGAAGGGACATTCGAAATCGGAGAATTCCACCAGCGTGATCTTCGCGTCGGCCGGACCGCGCACGGGCGAGCCATCCACCGGAATGGTTACCGGCGCCTCCAGCACCTTGGGCCGGTGAGCCTTGGGCGACGCGTCCATCAGCTTGCTGATCTCGATCAGACTCTTGCCGTCCTTCACGCCCTGGATGGCGACCTTGGCAAGCGCACGGCTATAGGAACAATTTGTGTCCTTCATGACGCACTCGGCCGTCTTCATGCCGCATTGGCAGGAGCAATCCTCCTCGCGCAGGATTTTGAGCACGGCCTTCTTCTGAACAGGAGTCAGACTCGACAGGTCGACGTCGCCGAGCGTTTCGGAGGTCTTCCAGGAATCAGCGGCATCGGGCGTTTGTGCTGACAGCCCGAGGGCCATCAAGAGACAGAGAAAAGCTATGCGGACTCGCATCCTTCTATTATGACCAATTCTGACAGAGCCGCGAACGTGAGGGGAGCCGGTACGCTCTCTTCAGCAGCCCGCTAATCCAGTTCGGCGTGCAGGAAACTCTTCAGGTCTTCCTCGTTCACTTCAGGTTCGCCCGGTGCAACGTTGCTCAGCTTGCCGTCCTTCATCCAGGCTTCCAATTGATCCACCAGGCTGAACAGATGGTCGAAGGAATCCACGATGAACAGCAGCGGCTGGTAATGATTGATTTCGAAGCCTTGATTAATCGCCCATTGGAGCTGGATCGGGTAGCGCTGCACGTCCGGAGCCTCGATGGCGTGGGCGATCTCGCCATGCGAGCTGAGCAATCCGCTGCCGTAGACCTTCAGGCTGTCGGGACCCCGCATTAAACCAAATTCGATAGTGAACCAAAAGAATCGCGCCATGGCCCTGATGACGCTGGTGAGGTAACGCGCGCGCGTATCGGGACCGCGGATGCCCGCCGCCATTTCCGCCGCCGTGTTCGCGCACTCACCGAAGCGCACCAGAGCCTCGGCGAAGTTTTTGTCGGTGTGCATGGGGACGTGGCCAGCTACGTCGTGGAAAATATCGGGCTCCGGCAGGTAGTCCAGCTTGTCCGAACGGCGAATTGTGATGGTGGGGGGAAACCGGCGGTTGCGCAGGCAATCGAGGAAGACAAAGGAGGGCACATATCCGCTCACTGCTTTCGCTTGAAAGCCGGTAAGTGGGCTTAAGAAGCGATTCACCTCTTCCAGACGCGGAATGCGATCCGGATTCAGGCACAACGAGTGTATGCCCTTCAGGAAATGTTCGTTGGCATAGCGATCCCAGCACGGCAGCATGCGCGCGTAGAGCTTCCGCCATGCCTCGTGATTTTCCGCCGAATACAATTCGTATGGCTGTTCGATATAGAGCTGGCCGGCGCGCTTGGCTTGCTCGATAAACGGCGAGGCATTGGTCGTCAGATCGTTGGTGGTCAGGCCCGGGGAGATACTGGCTGAGCTTTGCATATCGCTCTCCATCTACATCATCCCTCCAAAATAGCACCACGTGCAAGTGGTGCCACGAGCGAACATGTAAAATGGACGCTGCATGATCGTTGACCCAACTTCCACGGATTATCTCAGCGTTTACAAGCTCCTGCTTGGCTCGGTGGTTCCTCGTCCCATCGCCTTCGTTTCCACCGTGAATCCGGAAGGCGCGTTCAATGTGGCGCCCTTCAGCTTTTTCACGGTTGCCAGCGCGAATCCGCCGGTGCTGGTCTTTAGCGTGGGGCGCCGCGCCAATCCGGACCCAACTAAGGACACGCTGCGCAACATCAACACTGCCCGCGAGTTCGTGGTGAATGTCGTGTCGGAAGAGTTCGGACCGAAGATGAACCTGTGCGCGGGCGATTATCCGCCGGAAGTGAACGAATTTCAAGTCTCGGGCCTGACGCCCATTCCGAGCGACTTGGTGAAGGCGCCGCGCGTGGCCGAATCACACATTAATATGGAGTGTCGGCTACTCTATACGATCGAACTGAGCGGGCTCGTGAGCGGAGGCCATCTGGTGCTGGGCCAGGTGATTCGATTCCATATCGACGACGCGTACTTCCACGACTATCGGATCGACCCGGATAAGCTGCGCGCGATCGGCCGCATGGCCGGCAATAGCTATACGCGAACGTTGGATAGGTTCGATATGATCCGTCCGGCTTAGTCAGCTTGCAAACAGCCGTTCAAAAATCGCGCGCGTGCGGTTCTGAATCTTTGCCAGCTCGGCCTTGAGCGCCTGGCCGCTCGGGCGCTCCGGAATCCAGCGATGCACCAGGTCGGTTAACACCTGGAGCTGCGATTCGGAATTAGGAAGGCTGGTTTCGGCGTGACCCGAATAGACGCGCAGCGCGTGATCCACGGCGCGATAGAATGTCGCGGCTTCCAGCAGGAATTGGGCGTCGGCCCGTTCCAGGTGGCCCATGGCCTCAATGATGTCCACGCGCTCCGGGGTGTTCAGCACCTTATAGAAGATTCCGCCGGCTTTCAGGCGCAAAAATAACAGCGAGAAATCGATGTCGTAGAATCCGCCGGGGCCGGCCTTGAGCGGATGATCCGGGCCTTGTTCCTTCTCGAGGCGCAATCGCATTTGGCGCAAGTCTCTCTTCGAGCGGCCGCTCTGGCCATAGCGGCGCCAGTCCACTTTCTGGAGTTCGTTCAGGAACGTGGTGGCGCGATCGGTATCGCCCGCCACGGCGCGCGACTTCATGTAGGCGATGCCTTCCCACGCCTCAGCGCTCTTGTCGAAGTATTCTTTGTAGGATGCTTCGGACTGCAGCAGCGCACCCGCGCTTCCGTTTGGCCGCAAACGGGTGTCCACGGTGAACATCACGCCGGTGCCCGTGTAAGCGGTGATCAGATCCACGATCCTCTCCGCGACATGCGTCCAGAAGACATGTTCCTCGCGATCCTCTTCGGGCAGAACGAACACCAGGTCGGCGTCGGAAGCAAGATCGAATTCGCGCATTCCAAGGCGCCCCAGTGCGATCGCCATGAGTTGCCGGTGCGGCTGGTATCGGCGCGCCACGGGTGGGTGTGACGCCGCGACGTGCTGCACCGCCATTCGATAACAGGCGGCAATCGCCGCGTCAGCCAGATCGGAGGTGTGCTGCAGCGTTTCGAACACCGGCACACGCTGGCACATGCTGGCGGCCTGGATGCGAAACATTTCGCGGCGGAAGAACCGGCGCAGATCCGAGATGTCGTCAAAGCCCATCGCCGCAAGGGCAGGCGAGCCCTCGGAGGACTCCCGCGGGCGGCCCAATTCTTCAATCAATTCGGGCTGGCGGACCAGCTCTTCGGCAAAGTACGGACTGTTTTCGAAGATGTCGAGTGTCGACCGCGCCACCAGCGGATCGGCATTGAGCAGTGCGAGCCAGCGCGAATCCGGCATCAGCTTCTCGAGGAAATGCTCGAAGGCCGCCGCTCCACGGCGCAATTGCATACTTGAAACCAGGCTCGCCAATTGCGGCGCGCGCTCATCCAGAAACCGGATCACGTTGCTGGACGCCGGCTCGACAACTTCCAGCGCTTCGATTTGGGGCGTCACGGCTGGCGGCAGGCTGTAGTAAATCGGACGCTGCGCGTGGATCACACGCTCATAGATCTCCTGCACGGCTTCCAGGTGAGCGTTCAATTCAAGCAGAAGTTTTTCACCTGACGGCGCGCTGCCGAGCTGCGCTGACGGCATTTTTTTCGCCAGAAGATCCAACTCGCGCGGCGAGCTGGGCAGCGTATGCGTCTGACGGTCCTCCGCGAATTGCAGCCGGTGCTCCAGATTGCGCAGGAAACGATAGGCAGAGATGAGCCGCCCGTACTCGGCGGCCGAAAGCAAATCCTTGTCGCTCAACCGCGATAGCGCGAGCATGGTGCCGCCATGGCGCAACCACGGAACTCGCCCGCCATGCAGCCGCTGCAAGCACTGCACCAGAAACTCGACGTCGCGAATGCCGCCGGGAGCCAGCTTCACATCAAACGCCGGTTTGCCGAGCTTCCGCCGGTTCAACTTTTCACTGATGCGCTCGCGCGTCGCCGACACCGCTTCCACGGCCGAAAAATCGAGCGTGGTGGAGTAAATCAGCGGCTCCACGGTTCTCAGCAGTTCACGCCCAGCCTCGGGATCGCCGGCCGCCACGCGCGCCTTGATCAGCATCTGCAATTCCCAATCGCGCGCGCGCGTCTGATAGTAGCTCTTAGCGCCGTCCAGCGAGATACAGACCTCGCCTAGACTTCCGTCCGGCCGAAGCCGCAAGTCCACGCGATAGCACAGGCCCTCGGCGGTGTACGTGGAGAGCAGTTCGGTGAATTGGTTCGCGACCTTTTTGTAGAATTCCTTGTTCGAAATCGGATGGTCGCCGTCGGTCTCGCCGTTCGCCGCGTACACGAACATCAGGTCGATATCCGAACTGTAGTTCAACTCGCGTCCGCCCAGCTTGCCGAGCGCGATCACCGACATGCCACATTCGCGCGCTTCGCCATTCTCATCGATGTAACGCGGCGTGCCATGCCGCGCGGCCAGATCCGCCCGGATGCGCTTGTAGCTGATGTGCAGAATCGCGTCGGCGAGATTCGAAAGTTCCTCGGTTGTCTCCGACACGCTGCTCAAGCCGAGCACATCGCGCAGCAGGATGCGCAGAATCTGCTGGCGGCGGTAGAGCGCCAACGAGAATGCCAGCGGCTTTCCCTCCGCCTGAGTTTTGAGGAATTTGCCAAGACGCTTTTTATACTCGCTCGCCGTCAGCACGCTGTTCATCGCGGAGACTTCTTCCAGCCACTGCGGATTCTGTAGAATCTCTTCGGAAAGAAAACGGCTGAAGGACGTGACCGTAACGAAGTGCTGCAGCCCGGAAGGGGAATGCACCAATCGTTCGAGGGCCTCCCGCTGGTGCTGCTTCAGGGTCAGAAGATAGTGAATCGCGGCATCCGGGTCGGCCGCGGCCGCCAAGAAGGCCTTCAGCCGATCTTGCTCTGCAGGAGGAAGACCGAGGGACAGGAGCGCATTTTCTCCGCGAACCAGAGCGGGCTTGCGGAGCGGCTGAGTTTCTAGGAGGCTGGCCATTCACAGTTAGACGACTTGGTCTACTAACTGGATTATATCGCGCGGCCGGACGACACCGGCGCGCAGCACGCGCGCATAGAACCCGCTTAATCCCCAGCGCGGCGATGAAACGTCGCCCGCATTCACTTGCGCGTCGTAAACGGCTTGTTTAATCGCAGGACCGAAGACATCCAGCGTGGCGCACGGACTGCGTATTTTGGTCAACTCGATCAGAACCTCGCCCGCGCGGTATCGCTGCCCGATACGCATCTCGCGCCGGTCCAGACCCGCCACCGTCAAATTCTCACCGAGCGCGCCCGCATACAGCGGATAACCCTGCGCGATCAGCTCCTGAATGCCTTCGCTGGTGATCAACAATAGGGCTTGCTTGGGACCGCCGTGGATCTGCGGATGCGCCCAGCAATCGCCACGGATTCCTTCCGGTGTGACCTCGGCCTTCGCGACCGGCCGCTTGGGGATTCCTCCCGGTGAAACGTTGATCTGAACGATCGTGCCGGTCACTAAAACCCACCTAAGACGAGGATAGCCCGTCAACCCTCCGCAGCGCCGGAAACAGCCAGTTCCACGCGAACACCACCGCGATGGTTCCCGCCCCGCCTAACACAACCGCCGGAACCGTGCCGAACCATTGCGCCGTAATCCCCGATTCGAATTGCCCCAATTGGTTCGACGCCCCGATGAACAACATATACACCGCGCTCACACGGCCGCGCATCTCGTCCGGCGTGGCGAGCTGAATCAGAGTCGAGCGGACAATCACGCTGACCATATCGAACGCGCCAGTCAGCATCAGCGCGATCAGCGAGAGAGCGAGATTGTGCGACAGCCCGAACACCACCGTGAATACGCCGAATCCGAAGACACAGTACAGCATGCTCAGGCCGGCCTTGCGCCGCAGTGGATAGTGCGCCAGCAAAATCGCAACGGCAACGGCGCCTACGCCAGGAGCCGCGCGCAGCAACCCGAGTCCGGATGCTCCCGTGTGAAGTATCTCGCTGGCATACACCGGCAACAAAGCGGTCGCGCCGCCTAACAAGACCGCGAAGAGGTCCAGCGACATGCAGCCGAGAATCAACTTGCTGCGCCAGATGTAGCGGAGTCCATCCAAGATGACGCCGGCCGGTTGTTCCACTTTCGTACGCGTCGCGATGTTGGGACGGATCGCCCAGAGCAGCGTCACCGCGATCAAATACCCGATCGTTGCACAACCGTAAACCGGCCCCGGGATCGACGCAAGACCATAGATCAAGCCGCCGGCTATTGGCCCGAGAATGGTTGCGGTCTGGAAAAACGACGAACCCCAGGTCACCGCGTTTGGAAAATGTTCCGGCGCCACCAACTGCGGAAGAAAGGCCTGACCCGCCGGTCCCTGAAACGCTCGTATGACCCCGTTGGCAAGCAGCACCGCGTAGATCGGCCAGATCGATGTAATGCCGTGAAGACTGAACGCCAGTAACGCCACCGCGCACAGCGCAAATCCGCTATAGCAAACCTTGAGGATCGCCTGCCGCGCAACCCGGTCCGCCGTCTGTCCCGCGATCAGGAACAGCAAAACGCCCGGCGCGAATTGCGCCAGACCGACCAGCCCAAGATCGAGCGGCCGATGCGTCAGCCCGTAAATCTGCCAACCCACCGCGACCGAAATCATCTCCGATGACACGACGGCCAGGAATCGAGACGTCATGTATAAGCGGAAATTCGGATAGCGGAAGGCGACGCGCGGCTCCAACTGTTCAGGTTGACACAGTCACCAGCTTTGGTACCGAACGGCGCCCGCTACTGAGCCGCGCGCGTGAGCAAGCGGAAACTAAATATCGTAGTACAACGCAAACTCATACGGATGCGGGCGCAGCCGGATTGCATCCGCCTCGTTGCGCCGCTTGTAGTTGATGAACGTCTCGATCAGCTCTTCCGTGAATACATCGCCTTTGAGCAAGAATGAGTGGTCGTCCTCCAAACAACCGAGCGCCTCCTCCAGCGACGCCGGCATGGACGGGACTCTCTTCATCTCCTCCGGTGAGAGATCGTAAATGTCTTTGTCCAGCGGCTCACCCGGATCGGCCTTGGTGAGAATCCCGTCGATGCCGGCCATCAGCATCGCTGCGAAGGCCATGTACGGGTTCGACGACGGATCCGGCGGCCGGAACTCCACGCGTTTCGCCTTGGGACTCGCCGAATACAGAGAGGGCGCGGGCGATTGAGGACGAATCGGCGGATCGGGTGAAGGGCCACGCTTTATTTTTTCCGCTTGGTGGTTTCCGTGGTCTTCACTCCAGGGGACTTCAGTGATTGAGTTTTTCTGGACCCCGGGCCGGCGGATTCTTCCGTGGTCTTTACACCTGGTGATTTCGGACCTGGTTTAAATTTTCGTTTCTTCGCCATTTAGCTTTCTCCTCTCTCCAGTTCCTGAAGATGCTTACGCACTGTTTCCTCGGGGGAGCCGGGCGTGGGCTGTAACGGGGGCCCTAGCAACGGAGAAGCCTTTCGCCGTGCGCCATCACACTCTCCACACAACGGCCTGCCTGCTTCCGTCTCGGCCCACCCTTCGGGAAGCAAGGCAGGCAAATCTAAAGGAGACTCCCGCTTGCACGTCGAGCATATTGTCATCGCCAGCCGTCCTGATTCGGAATCCAAGGATATGCCCGCGGAGCCCGAGCTGTCAACAGTAATCGCCCGATTTTCAATTGCCTTTCGCGTTGCTCTCCCCTTGCTTGGGGAGACAGGCACTCAAAAAATTATTTTGGAGCGCACATGAATGCCGCTGAAAAAACCCTGTGAGCCATGGGCGCGCCAGGGCTGTCCGCGCGGTGAGATAAAATCGGCAAGACTGCGAGGGCAGGCGTGGACTCACTGACACGGACACCAAGACTACCTGACAAGGCAGTTAGCCAACCGGGAGTGACATAACATCAAATTTGTCAACCGTACCCTTATCGGTCCAGCGCCTCCGGTCGTGTCCTTATTCCCCGCCTTAAATGTCGTAATACAACGCAAACTCGTAGGGATGCGGGCGCAACCGGATCGCATCCGCCTCATTTCGCCGCTTATAGTTGATGAACGTCTCGATCAGCTCCTCGGTGAATACATCGCCCTTGAGCAAGAACGAGTGGTCATCCTCCAGACAACCGAGCGCCTCTTCGAGCGACGCCGGCATGGACGGGACTTTCTTCATCTCCTCGGGCGATAAATCGTAAATATCTTTGTCCAGCGGCTCACCCGGATCGGCCTTGGTGAGAATCCCGTCGATGCCCGCCATCAGCATCGCTGCGAACCCCATGTACGGGTTCGACGACGGATCCGGCGGCCGGAACTCCACACGCTTCGCCTTGGGACTCGCCGAATACATCGGAATGCGCACGGCCGCCGAACGATTGCGCCGCGAGTAGGCCAGATTCACCGGCGCTTCGTAGCCCGGCACCAGGCGTTTGTAGCTGTTCGTCGTTGGCGCGATGATGGCCGACAGCGCCCGCGCATGCTTCAACAATCCTGCGATGTAATACAGCGCCATCTGGCTCAGACCCGCATAACCGTCGCCCGCGAATTGCGGCTTTCCGTCCTTCCACAAGCTTTGATGCACGTGCATCCCATTGCCGTTGTCCCCAAACAGCGGCTTGGGCATGAAGGTCACCGACTTGCCGTATTGATACGCCACGTTGCGGATCACGTATTTGTACAGCATCATGTTGTCGGCCGACTTCACCAGCGTGTCGAACCTCTGATCGATCTCGCACTGCCCACCGGTGGCCACTTCGTGGTGATGGCATTCGATGTTAATCCCGCAACGGATCATCGTCTCCACCATCTCGGAGCGCAGGTCTTGATAGTGGTCCGTGGGCGGAACCGGGAAGTAGCCTTCCTTGTAGCGCGGCCGGTAGCCCAGGTTCTCGCCCTCGCGTCCCGAGTTCCAGCGGCCCTCCTCGGCGTCGATGAAGTAGTAACCGGAATGCTGGTTCTGATCGAACCGCACGTTGTCGAAAATGAAGAACTCAGCTTCGGCGCCGAAATAGGCCGTGTCGGCAAGCCCGCTGTTCTTTAAGTAGCTTTCGGCCTTGCGCGCGATCCAGCGCGGGTCGCGCTCATAGTGCTGGCGTGTGATCGGGTCGATCACATCGCTGGTCATTACCAACGTACGAACCTCACCGAAAGGATCAACGAACGCCGTGCTCGCGTCGGGAATGAGCAGCATGTCGCTCTCGTTGATCGCCGCCCAGCCGCGGATGCTCGATCCATCAATGCCGAAACCCTCTTCAAACGAGTCTTGGGTGAGCTGGCTGATGGGATATGAAACGTGCTGCTGTAGACCGGGCAGATCCGTAAATCGGAGGTCGATCTGCCGAATCTCTTTGCTTTTCGCAAACTCCAAAACTTCCTGAGGAGTCATCTTTCCTCCATGCGTAAACTCAAATGGGCCAAACGCGCTAGCATAGCATCGTTCGAGGTCCTATGGGTGACGATTTTGGCGACGGAGGTGGTTTCGGAGACTTTGGAAACGGAGACGACGACAGTGGCGGCGGCTACGACGATCAGGGTGGAGGCGATGATCAAGACGGCGGCGATGATCAGGACGGCGGCGACGATCCAGGCGACAACCCTCCGGATGATGACCAACCCCCCGACGATGATGATCAAAATGCCGACGGCCAAAACGGCGACGATCAGCAAGATGATCAGGACCAGGATTACGCCGACAATCTCGACGACACGTTTGCCTCCAGCGACGATCTCCCGCCCGTCGACGATGATGTTTTCTCCAGCGCCGCGGATTTTCCGAACGCCGATCCGGCCGACTTCGCAGAAGATACCGGCGGTTGGTCCGCGAACGATTACCAAGTGTCCGCCGAAAACCTCTTCGGCGATCACCCCTTCTTCGGCGACACACTAGTCCAGCAAAAGATCGACGAAGGTTTCCAGCCCTACCAGGACGCGGGTTTCGGCGATGGTTTCGATCAAATCGCCCCGGGCACTTCGGAGACCGTTCAGCTTTTTGAGCGTGGCGGCCAACTGGTAGCTTTCGGCCTGGTTTCGCAAGCCGTGCTCGAAATGTTGATGGCTCGCTACACCGGGATCGATTGGAACAATCTCGAGGTCGCTACGCCGCTCAAGGGCGAAGCCGTGCCGCCCCAGCCGCTGCCGCCCGCCTTCGCAAACGTCGCTGAACAAGACGCCGTCGATCTGCGCAAATACTGCACTCCGATCGCCGATCAGGGACAAACCGGCCGCTGCTCCGCGTTCGCCTGGACTCACGCCACCGAGATGTCGCGCAACATCTTGAACGCTCCGCCCGTGCGACTTTCTCCGAACTACACCATGCTCGAAATTCAGCGCTACCAGGGCGACGCGCGCGACTACCAATATGCCTACGAAGGCGGCGACGGCACCGCCGCCGGACCGGAGCCCGGTGAATTGCTGGCTGAAAATGGAACCTGCCGCCAGGAGCTCTGGCCGGACGATCGCCCCACGCCAACTGTCCGCGAAGAGCAATTGAAAGCCGACGCCGAACGCTACCGATTGGAAGCCACGCCCTGGCCGATCGCTGTGGATGACGTCCGCAAAGTCCTGAGCGCCGGCTGTCCGGTTCACGTATCCATGAACACCGGCAGGGCGTTCTCCGGCGTCGGACGCGACGGTGTGTTCAACGCAGCCGAGGCGGCTTCAGGAAGACATGGCCGGCACGCCATGTTGATGGTAGGCTACGTCGGGAATTTCTTCACGCTCAAGAATTCGTGGGGAACGGACTGGGGCGACCAGGGCTATTGCTACATCCCGAAGAACGTCCTGGCCGCCTCCGATCCCGAGTTCGTCGCCGTGCTAATTCAGAACCCCGCGCGTTAATTATTTCCGCTCGATCCGCATCCCGTAGAACGATCGGTACACAAAGAAGAGCGAGATCGCGAGAAACACCGCCGCCAGTACATCCGTAAACAGCGCGCTCTGATCGCGCGTCAGCGAAACGGCTAATTCCACCGCCAGCAACCCGAACAGAGTGGTGAACTTGATGATCGGATTCAGCGCCACCGACGATGTGTCCTTGAACGGATCGCCCACCGTATCGCCCACCACCGTGGCATCGTGCAGCGGAGTGCCCTTCTGCTTGAGCTCGGTCTCCACAATCTTCTTCGCGTTATCCCAGGCGCCGCCCGCGTTCGCCATGAAGATGGCTTGATACAGGCCGAACAGCGCGATCGAGATCAGGTAGCCGATAAAGAAGTACGGCTCGATAAACGCAAACGCCAGCGTGGCGAAGAACACCGTCAGAAAGATGTTGAACATGCCCTTCTGCGCGTACTGCGTGCAGATCTCGACAACCTTTTTGCTGTCGGAGACCGAGGCCTTGGCCGAACTTTCCAAATTGATGTTGGCTTTGATGAATTCCACCGCGCGATAGGCGCCCGTGGTCACCGCCTGCATGGATGCGCCCGTGAACCAATAGATCACCGCGCCGCCAGTAATCAATCCCAGCAGGAACGGGTAGTAAAGAATCGATAGCTTCGCAAGCTGGTCCGGTTGCAGTTTGTTGGTTAGCGCCACGATGATCGAAAAGATCATGGTGGTTGCGCCTACCACGGCCGTTCCGATCAGCACCGGCTTAGCCGTAGCTTTAAATGTATTTCCCGCACCATCGTTCTCTTCCAGATTCTCTTTGCCTTTGTCGAAGTCCGGCCTGAATCCAAAATCTTTCTGGATTTCCGCGGAGATGTTCGGGATAGTTTCGATGGTCGAAAGCTCGAAAACGGATTGCGCGTTATCGGTGACGGGACCGTAGGAATCCACCGCGATGGTTACCGGACCCATGCCGAGGAACCCGAACGCCACCAAGCCGAACGCAAATACCGCCGGCGCGAGCATAATCGCCTCAAAGCCCTGAGTGCTGATCCAGGCTCCCGTTGCCATCAACGCCAGCATCGCCATTCCCAGCCAAAAAGCGCTGAAATTGCCCGCCACCAAGCCGGACAAAATGTTGAGCGATGCCCCGCCTTCTTCAGAAGAAGTCACAACCTCGCGCACGTGCCGCGAGTGTACGGACGTAAAGGCTTTCACCAGCTCGGGGATGATCGCGCCCGCCAGCGTGCCGCAAGTGATCACGGAAGACAGCTTCCACCACAGCGTCGTGTCGCCGCCCAGATTCGGAATGATTTGGCTCGAGACAAGATAAGTCGCCGCAATCGAAATCGCCGACGTCAGCCAAACCAGCGAGGTCAACGGTGTCTCGAAATTCATCTTGGCTACGTCTTTATAGCGGCTCTTCTGGATCGCGTCGTTAATGAAATACGAGATGGCCGAAGAGACCACCATCATCACGCGCATCACAAAGAGCCACACCAGCAACTGCACCTGGACCAGCGGCTCTTTCACCGCCAGCAGGATAAATGTGATCAGCGCGACGCCGGTCACGCCATAAGTTTCGAATCCGTCCGCGCTCGGCCCCACCGAATCGCCAGCGTTGTCGCCCGTGCAATCCGCAATCACGCCCGGGTTGCGCGCGTCGTCTTCTTTAATCTTGAACACGATCTTCATCAGGTCCGCGCCGATGTCGGCGATCTTGGTGAAGATGCCGCCCGCTACGCGCAAAGCGGCCGCGCCCAACGACTCGCCGATCGCAAATCCGATGAAGCAGGCGCCCGCGTAAGAGCCAGGAACAAATAGCAGGATGAACAGCATCAGCACCAGCTCAATGCTGATTAGCATCATTCCGATGCTCATGCCCGCCTTCAAGGGAATCGAATTGCAAGGCCACGCTTTGCCGGTCAGGCTGGCGAACGCCGTGCGCGAGTTCGCGAACGTGTTCACGCGAATGCCGAACCACGCCACGCCATAGCTGCCCGCAATGCCGATCAGACTGAACAGCAGGATGATGGGCAGCGTCACCGCCACGGACTTGCCCGGCACGGGCGCCAGCCAGCCAAAGTACGCGCTGATGATCACCGCGATGAAAATCCAGAGCAGCAGCAGAAACTTGCCCTGCGTGATCAGATACGTCTTGCAGGTCTCATAGATCAGCTCCGAGATCTCGAGCATCGATTTATGCACCGGAAGATTCCGAAGTTGAGTGTAAGTGGCGATCCCGAACAGAAGTCCGAGCGCGCACACCAGCAGTCCCCACATCAATAAGGTGCGGCCGTTGGTGCCGCCAAGAAAAGTCGCTTGCGCCAAGTCCGGCAATACCAGGTTGGCTTCGCCGCCTGCGTCGGATTGCGCGAAAGCCGGAGCCGGTAAGCTCATCAGAATCAAAGCCGCTAACAAAAGCGGCATGATAATTAACATGGCGCGCCG
>Ga0182015_10003568_pt1 | contig 17338 bp, 11 predicted proteins | sample 712P3MmetaG_FD_120478 | JGI IMG/M metagenome (GOLD analysis project Ga0182015, IMG submission 120478) | Permafrost microbial communities from Stordalen Mire, Sweden - 712P3M metaG | ecosystem: Environmental > Terrestrial > Soil > Wetlands > Permafrost | place: Sweden: Stordalen | collected... | reverse complement strand
TCGCGATGAGCGAGAGGGCCAAGACCATCGACACCCTGCTCGACGAGCGGCGTACGTTCGCTCCGAGCCCGGAATTCCTCTCCAAGGCCAGGGTCACCGACCAGAGCCTCTTCGAAGCGGCCGCCGCGGACCCCGAAGCGTTCTGGGCGGAGCAGGCCAAAAAGTACATCAGCTGGTACAAGCCCTTCGAGACGGTGCTCGAGTGGAACCTCCCATTCGCCAAGTGGTTCGTGGGGGGCGAGCTCAATATCTCGTACAACTGTTTGGACCGCCACGTCGAAGCCGGCCGGGGCGAGAAGGTCGCGTACCACTTCGAGGGTGAGAAGGGCGATACGCAGACGATCACGTACGCCGAGATGCTCTCCCGGGTCTGCCGGTTCGCCAACGCTTTGAAGAGCCTCGGTGTGAAGCGCGGCGACCGGGTCGGGATCTACATGCCGATGATCCCGGAGCTGCCGATGGCGATGCTGGCCTGCGCGCGCATCGGGGCGGCGCACTCGGTGGTTTTCGGCGGGTTCAGCGCTGAGGCCGTGCGCGACCGTATGAACGATGCGGGTGCCGTGGCGATCATCACTGCCGACGAGGGCTGGCGGCGCGGCGGCCTCGTGCCGCTTAAGCGAAGCGTCGACGAGGCCTGCGAGGGCTCGCCGACCGTCACAAACGTGGTGGTGGTCCGCCGCACCGGCAACGAGGTGCCCATGACCGAGGGCCGTGACCACTGGTACCACGACCTCGTCGAGAAGCAAGCCGACACCTGCGAGCCCGAGCACATGGAGTCGGAAGACCTCCTCTTCACGCTTTACACGTCGGGCACGACGGCGAAGCCAAAGGGGATCAAGCACACCACCGCGGGCTATCTGCTCTACGCGATGTTCACCCACGACCTGGTGTTCGACATCCAGCCCGACACCATCTACTGGTGCGCAGCCGACGTCGGCTGGGTCACCGGCCACTCGTACATCGTCTACGGACCGCTCGGCAACGGCGTGACCTCGGTGATGTACGAGGGCACTCCCGACTTCCCGGCCAAGGACCGCTGGTGGTCGATCATCGAGAAGTACAAGGTCACAGTCCTCTACTGCGCACCAACGGCAATCCGCACGTTCATGAAGTGGGGACCCGAGTTCCCGCGGCAGCACGACCTCTCGAGCCTCCGCCTGCTCGGCACCGTCGGCGAGCCGATCAACCCCGAGGCGTGGATGTGGTACCGCGAGCACATCGGCGGCGACCGCACCCCGGTGGTGGACACCTGGTGGCAGACCGAGACCGGCGGGATCATGATCGCCCCGCTCCCTGGGGTCACCGTGCTCAAGCCGGGATCCGCGACCAAGCCGCTGCCGGGCATCGGCGCCGCGGTGGTGGACGAGAGCGGCACGCCGGTTGCGCTCGGTGGTGGCGGCTACGTGACGCTGACCAAGCCGTGGCCGGGGATGCTGCGCGGCATCTGGGGAGATGACGAGCGCTACAAGGAGACGTACTGGAACCGTTTCGGCGATCAGTACTTCGCAGGTGACGGCGCCCGCATCGACGAAGACGGCTACTTCTGGTTCATGGGCCGCGTCGACGACGTCATGAACGTCGCCGGTCATCGGATCTCCACCGCCGAGGTGGAGTCAGCGCTCGTCGATCACCCGGCTGTCGCCGAGGCCGCGGTCGTGGCCAAGAGCGATCCCGAGACCGGACAGGCCATCTCGGCCTTCGTCACCCTGCGCGCCGGCTATGACGAATCGACCGAGCTCATCGCCGAGCTGCGCGACCACGTCGCCAAGCTCATCGGTCCGATCGCCAAACCGAAATGGATCGCGTTTACGCCAGATTTGCCGAAAACTCGAAGCGGAAAGATCATGCGCCGCCTGCTCCGCGACATCGCCGAGAACCGCAAGCTCGGGGATACCACGACGCTCGCCGATTCGAGCATCGTCGCGGATCTCCAGCGCCGCGCCACTGAGGAGGAAGCCAAAGAACAGTAGATCCGTCGCAGTGGGGGACAGTTCGATTACGAACACGCGCCGGAGTGCGATCTACTCCGGTTATTGGAGGGCTACAAACCCATGGCAACCGCAGTCAATGTCGGCCCGCCCTACGTGGCGGAGTCGGTGGCACCGGTCGCAAATCCAGCTCCGCTCGGTCTGATCGGGTTTGGACTGACGACACTGCTGCTCTCAGTCATCAACGTCGGGTTCATCTCGGCGGCTCCTGGACCAACCGCCGGTTCGTTGTCCGTTGTCCTGGCAACGGCAATTGCGTTCGGTGGAGTCGGACAGATTCTGGCCGGCATGTGGGAGTTCAGGGTCGGCAATACGTTCGGGGCAACCGCATTCACGAGTTACGGGCTGTTCTGGATCAGCTTCGTGTTGATCGAGACGACGTTTGGACCGGATCTCCCCAAGGACCCGACGCCCATCCTCGGCATGTACGCGCTCGGATGGGGCATCTTCACGGCCTACATGTTCATCGCCTCGCTCGGTGGGGCATCGCGTGGGGTTTCGGTGGTGTTCTTCCTGCTCGCTCTGACCTTCATCACGCTGGCAATCGCCTTCTGGGCGAAGAGCCTGCCGAGCGCGGGTTGGAACCAGATCTCCGGTGGACTCGGCCTTCTCACCGCGATCGCAGCCATCTACTGCTCGTTCGCGTTCGTGACGAATGCCAACTTCAAGCGAACCGTACTGCCCGTTTGAGGGCATAGCCGGTGACGGTGGCGCGCGGCCCCTTCGGGGCCGCGCCGCTGCCTCCCGGATAGGGAGGGCTAGGGTTCGACCGGTGGCTTGCCCAGGTTGCGCGGCGGCCGGCGGAACAGACCGTAGCGGTTCTTGAACATCCCCTTGCGGAAGCGGGAGGCGGCACCAAAGCAGAGGCTCGCGACACCGACCCCGACCAGCGGGGCGATCAGGTTGATGAACCCAGCCTTCGGCAGGATGAGTGCCATCAGGAAGGTGACGCCGATCGCGATTCCAATGAAGACCGCAAACGCGAGCAGTGACAGAAGCAGGAAGAGGACGACGAATCCGGCGATCTTGAGCGGGCCGGTCCGCTTGGCGACGAGCACCGGAACGGGGTCCGGGTTCGCTGCGTCTTCGAGCCCCTCTGGGTCGATGTGGGTCGGGGGCCGGTAGGTCATCGGCTGGCGACAAATCATCGTAACGGAACGTCAACGAAGTGCGTTTGCGTCAGGTGCCCTCTGAGCCCTGTGCGAGAATCGGTCCCCGGTGAACACGGATCGACACCCGCCCACGTTCTTGATCGGCGCCGCTCGTTCCGGCACAAGCCTTCTCTATAAAGGACTGTGCCTGCACCCTGACGCGGCGTACTTCAACAACTACGTGCGGCGTTTGCCCCGGCATCCAGCGGTGAGCGTTACGAATCACATCGCGAGGATGACGCCCGAGCATCGTCGCCGGGTCTGGTTCTCCGGCGGCTCCAATGCATATGTCTATTCGGGAGCGCGCAAGCTGCGCGACCGGCTGTATCCGATGCCCGTCGAGGGCGAGCCCGTGTATGCCGCCTGCGGAATCCCCGATACCGTGTCCAGTGACACGGTCAGCATGAATGCGGCACGCGAGCTGCGCCGAGCTGTGTTCGCCACAATGCGCTGGGGCGGCGGGACGCATTTCATCAACAAGCGAATTGCCAACGTCCGGAGGATCCCATTGCTGGCGGCCGCATTCCCGAACGCACGCTTTGTCGACATCACGCGTGACGGCCGCGCAGTCGCTGTCTCCCTCTCTCGCGTTGACTGGTGGGAGTCGAGCGTGGTCTGGTGGTACGGCGGCACGCCGAAAGCCTGGCGCGACGACGGTCGCGATCCATGGGAGCTGTGCGCGCGCAACTGGGTCGAGGAGGTGCGGGCGATCGACTCGGGCATCGGGGAGCTCAACCCGAAGCAGGTGCTGCGGCTGACCTACGAGGAGTTCACCGCCGAACCGGTGCGCACCATCCAACGTGTGGCCGAGTTCGCCGGGCTGGACAACGATCCCGCGTGGCGCAGGGACATCGAGCGTATTGAGTTCAGAAACCGGAACGACTCCTGGAAGAAGGGGTTGCCCCCGGAAGTGGTCACCACCATCGAGGAAGTGCAGGCCGGCGAGCTGAGCAAGCGTGGCTACGCCTGACGCCGGGGACGGGTCGCGATTCGTTTTCGTTCTCGGCACCGGGCGGTGCGGGTCCACGCTGGTTGAGGAAGTGCTGTGCCGGCATGCATCGGTTGGATTCGTGTCGAATCTCGAGGACCGGTTCAACATCCCGGTGAGCGCCGGCCGGTGGAACGGCTCGCTGTACCGCCGGCTGCCGGCATCCGTGACCCAGAAGTCCCGCATTCGCTACGCGCCGTCCGAAGCCTATCGCGTGCTGTCGCGCGAGGTCTCCCCACTACTCGCCTCGCCGCTGCGTGATCTCGTCGCGGACGATGTCACGCCATGGCTTGGAAGCCGCTTTCAGAACTTCTTTGATGAGCGAGCGCGCGCGCAGCACACGGAAACGTTCCTGCACAAGTTCACGGGATGGCCGCGCGCCGGTTTCATCCGCGGCGTCTTCCCGTCAGCGCGATTCATCCACATCGTCCGCGATGGTCGAGCGGTGGCGAATTCGTGGCTGCAGATGCCCTGGTGGCTCGGATTCGAGGGCCCCGATCACTGGCAGTGGGGCCCTTTGCCGGACGACCTCGCCGCCGAATGGGATGCATCGGGCCGCTCCTTCGTCGTGCTCGCCGGCCTGCTCTGGAAGCTGCTGATCGGTGCCTTCGACAGCGCTCGCACGTTGATTCCAGCAGCGGATTGGCTCGAGATTCGCTACGAGGACGTCGCCGCCAACCCGCGCACGGCGTTCGCGAAGATGCTCGAATTCTGCGGTCTGCCCTGGGACGCGGAGTTCGAGCGTGGATTCGAACGCCACACCTTCACAGCATCACGTTCCGACGCATTCCGACGCGACCTTGGAACCGACGACGTCGACCGGCTCAGCCGGATCCTCGCGAGCCCGCTCGCAGCCAGACGCTACAAATAATCAGTACGAGCCGCGCGCTGTGAGCAGTGCCGGAATCGTCTTGGCGAGGATGTAGAGGTCCATGGTCAGCGACCAGTTCTCGACGTAGAACAGGTCGTAACGAACATAGTCGTCGAACACGAGGTCGTGGCGTCCGTTGACCTGCCAGAGACCGGTCACGCCGGGCTTGACGCGCAGGCGCCCGCGCTGCGATTCGGCATATCGGGCGGTCTCCTCGGGAAGCGCGGGCCGAGGTCCGACCAGGCTCATCGTGCCGGCAAGGACGTTGAAAAGCTGCGGCAACTCGTCGAGTGACGTCTTGCGCAGGAAGCGCCCGACCCTGGTCACACGCGGATCGCGGCGCATCTTGAAGAGCAGACCGTCAGCCTCGTTGTCCAAGGCCTCACGCTGCGCGTGCGCACCGACGACCATGGTGCGGAACTTCAGGATGGTGAACTCACGCTCCTGCGCACCGACGCGTCGCTGCTTGAAGAGGACCGGCCCTGGGCTCGTGAGCTTGATGGCCAGGGCGATCACGAGCATGAACGGCGCCGCGATCACCAGCGCAACCGAAGTGACGCCGATGTCGAGGATGCGCTTGACGAGGCGCTGACGCCGGGAGAAACGATGCCGGCGCAGCGAGAACAGCGCCATGCCGTCGATCGGCTCGAGGATGATTCGGGCCGCGCCCAGGTTGGCCAGTCCAGGCGATACCCGGACGCTGATGTCCGCGCTGAGCGCGGTATCGATGGACTGCAGCGTGGAGCCGCCGGCCGCGCTGCCCGCGATGATCACCGACTGGATGCTGCGCTCCCGGCTGATCTGGGCGATGTCGTCCACGGTTCCGAAGACAGGGAGCCCGTCCATCGATGAGAGGCCGGACTGCGAGACCTCAACGAAGCCGCACACCCGATATCCCATCCAGGGACGCCGCTGCAGCGTGCGCGCCAGCGCGCGGGCCTCATCGTTGGTGCCGGCGATCAGCGTCACCTGGCTGGTGACCGAGCGCGTGTTCAGAGCGTGTGACAGCCGCCGCGTCAGCAGCCGCCCGCCGACGACGGTCACGAGGCTGAAGCCGAGCAGGAAGACGATGAAGTCGCGCGAGATGTCGATGCTCGCGAAGAACGTGATCAGCACGACGAGCAGGACCGACATCAGCACTCCGTTAAGGAGGCGCTGCAGCTCCGCGGTCGCGTGGGTGGGCCGGCGCAGGTCGTAGAGGCCGTAGATCATGAAGATCACGGGCCAGACGAGCACCGTGAGGAAAATCCGCCCCTGGATCGTCGCGATGGTTCCATCGAAGAGCTTGTCGTGCGCGACCATCTTCGCCAGGAGGTAGCTCGCCGTCACCGCAATGATGTCGACGGCGAACGTGACGACCGCGAGGATCAGCGGCCACGGGCGCGACGACGCCTTTGGCGTGATCGCCGGTGCAAACGCCGGCTTGTTCTGGATCTCGCCAACGAGCTCGACACCCTCGACCTCGCTCCAGACACCCTCCGCGGTGAGGCTCGATGGCAGACGATCCTCTGCTAGCTCCACGACTGCTCTCCCCTGTCGCTACGCGCCGTGGGACGGCTGCCCCCCGGATCCCGCTCGATCCCGAATTCCGTTCCCCGATGATTCTAACGACGCGTTCGATCTGTCGTCAAATGACGCTCCTGACGCGCTTGACTTGATAGTACAGAATCACGAAACCCATGTCCAGCCGCTCGGTTCGATCAGTTCGGAGCGATCTGGGGCTTTGACTTTCCTGGGGCCGTCCGTCATGATTGCGATCGGAATGTCTGCCTTGGAAGGGGCTGGCGTGAGTTCGTAAGACATTCGGGCCGCGCGGTCCAGCAGGGAGTCTCGATGGGCGTTCAAGGGGGAAACATGCGGCAGCCACTTTCACGATTCTCGGTGCTGGTCGGCAGCGCCATCGCGGCCGGCTCGCTGCTTGCGGGTTGTGCCGCCAACGTGCCCGGCCCCGCTGTGATCGCCCAACCGGCTGCTGAGGCGGCCGCTGCGCCGCAACCGTCTGGCGACATCCTTGCCGGTCTCGAGCAGGCAGTCGCCAGTGAGTTGAGCGCGATCAACACCAGCCAGACGGACAATGAGCCGCCCGAGGTGCTCATCGAGCTCAACGCCCTGACCAGCGAGTCAGCCCTGATTCAGGCTGAGAACTTCGCCGGTCTCATCACGACTGGATCCAATCAGATCCTGAAGCGTGAGCGCCTGGTAGATGCACTCACCTCAGACGTGAAGAACGCCAGCTACCTCAATGGCGTGGAGGTCAAGGGCACCGCGGTTGCGAGCTCGATCCTCGCGCTGCTGGGCCAGGTCGACAACCAGCTGCAGTCGCAGGCGGGGAGCATCGAGTCGGCGTCCCTCGTCGACGTCCTCCGTGGCGTCATCACCAGCATCGGGCCATCGACCCGGGTGTTTGGTCTCGTCGATCCGCAGGTCCACCTCGCCATCGCGGGAGGTGAGGAGCTTGCGGGTGTGAGCATTCTCGAGGGTCAGTACCAGACGCTCGCACGGAAGGTCAGCCACTACAAGTCTTCGGCCGGATACGCTGACGAGACGCAACGCCTCGATGACCTGGCGAACCAGATCGCGACCGTTCAATCGGCCGTAACCGCTGACGTGGAAGCGGTTCTGGGGCTCACGCCGGCAGGCTATCCCGGCAACAAGGCGACTATCCTCAGCGTGCGCGCCCAGCTGACGCAGTTCAGGTCGCCACTTGGGCAGTTGAACACCGCAGCCGGCGACGTCACCGAGATTGAAGACCTCTTGTCACAGCGCGCGTCCTGAGCATGCAGGAGAATGATCGGAAGACAGGAGCACATAGGTCGGCGGACATGAAGAGATCTGGATTGACACTCAAGCGCGCAGGAGGGCTGTTTGCTCTCGGCGGTACAGCCATCCTCGGTCTGGCCGTCCTCACTTCGCAGGGTGTCGTTGCGCGTGGGAACCCGAGCTTCGAGGGCGTGATCTCGGCTGCGGATCCAACCGGATTCATGAGCAGCCCCGACACGTACAACATCTCGAATGGCGCAGTCACCGTCAATTTCGACGTCTCCACGTACAACCTGACGGACCAGACGCAGACCATCGGCCTCAACTTCTCGGCACACCACATCCTCACGTACAACGGAATCAACGTCGCGGATGGCCAGCCGGGACAGCCGGGCATCACCTTCAGCGGCCCTGCCGGCACCACCCAGGCGTTGATGCCGGGGACGCAGACATGGACCGAGACCTGGGCTCCGAATCCATCAGCGACCTCGAACACCTACAACGAGATCCTGCGCACATACAACTTCGATACCTGCGGGTACTTCCAGCTCGACATGTGGGCGCCCTACAAGCAGAGCGGCGATAACGGTCGCAACCGCGCAACCCTCGCTTCCGGGTTCATTCGCGTGCTCGGGTGCCAGGGTCAACCCACGCCGACGCCGACGCCAACAGCCACACCGACTCCGACTGCGACACCAACCCCAACTCCCACACCGACCGCGACACCCACACCGACCGCGACACCCACACCGACCGCGACACCCACACCCACCGCAACGGCAACACCAACGCCCACCGGCGGCGTCGGTGGTGCCACAGCGACACCCACGCCGACGGGTGGTGTGCAGGGCATCACCACCGGAACACCTGGGACCGGAGCAGGCAGTGGCTGGATCACCATTGGTGCAGCGCTTCTGATCGCTGGAGCAGGTATGCTGGTAGTGGGCGTGCGCGGGCGTCGCGTCGACATCTGAGAGAAGGGGAGATAGGCACATGGAAATTCGCGATTACCTGCGGGCGATCCGCCGGATACTCTGGTTGGTCATTGCGATCCCGGTCGTCGCTGCGTTGCTCGTGGGTGGCTTCATCGAGCTGCAGCCCTCCTCGTACGAGGCACAGGCAAGCGCGGTTGTGCCGGCGATCACCGCAAATGGGATTTCGCAGAGCGCCGCATCGCAGTACGCGGACACCTTCAAAGATGTGCTGGCATCGCAGCAAGTGATTCCAGTTGTTGCTCAGAAGTACAACATCCCGCAGTCAGAGCTCGTTGCCGGCCTGAGCTCGAACACGACGACTGCGTCGAGCAACCTGATCAACGTCCAGTTGATCGGCAAGCGAGATGACGGCAAGAAGCCCCAGGACCTGCTTGGTGCGGTTCGTGAGGCGACGATCGACACGATGAACGCCATCGCGGAGCCACAGCTGATCGAGGCCACCGACGAAGTGACGACAGCTGCGACCCTCCTGCAGAAGGCGCAGACGGCAATCAACAACTTCGACACGGAGTACAACAACCCGTCGCCAACAGTCCAGTTCAACGACCAGAGCTCGGTGGTCAACCAGGAAAAGGCGCAGCTGCAGACGGCGATCATCAACAACGATCAGGCGCGCGTCAACATTCTCAATGCGACGATCCTGAAGAGCACTGCCCTCCTCGGGCAGTACGGACAGCAGTTGCAGATCTTCGAGCCTCTCGCAGCCGAGCTTTCAGCTGCGAATGCGGCGAGTGCGCACGCTGCATCAGCTCAGGTGGCCGCGCAGGCGCTTATCGCCACCGATTCAGCGCCGGGCACTGTGACCGCGAAGAATGTCGGGCGGCTCTCCAAGCTCAGCGACGTGATCAAGTTCGCAGCCATCGCATTTGCGCTCGCGCTGCTCATGATGCTCGGCCTGATCCTCATCCTCGAGTTGATGCGGTCCGGCAAGCGCCAGGACGAGCCCGACGGCACCCAGCAGGGGGCGTTCGCGTGGGCTCCTCCGGCCGCTCAAACCCGGGCGGCCGGGCCACCCGCGACGCCGGCCATGGCCGGCCCGGCCACAGGCGGCGCAATGGCGCGCGATCCATGGCGTGCCACCACAACGTCGTCCACCGCTGACGGTGACGGCAACGGCAATGGCAACGGGCACGACACCGGCGGTGCGACTGCCGATGCGCCCGATGCCGACGCCGAGCCGCAGCGCGCCGGGCTGTTTCGCCGCCGATAGCAACGCGATAGCGGCCGCCGGCGGCGGGCTTATGCGCTGAACCTCGGAGACTCATGTCCACGGTCGTCCTTTACATAGCCGGGACCGGCAGAAGTGGCAGCACGGTGCTCGCGAACATCCTCGGTGAAGTCGACGGCGTCTTCGCCGCGGGCGAAGTTCGCTACCTCTGGCAGCGCGGCCTGAAGGAGGGCCGGCTCTGCGGCTGCGGGCTGCCGGTGCGCGAGTGTCCCGTCTGGAGCAAGGTGCTGGCGCTCGCCGGCGAGCTCGACGATCCCGCGCGCGTCGATGGCATCGTCTCCATGCTGCAGCGCACCGGCAGGATCCGAAACCTCCCCGGCGTCCTTGCCGGAGCGGTGGTACCACGGCTCGATCCAGCCGAGTCGCACTCGCTCGACGCGGCGCGGACCGCGTTGGGTGATCTCTACGGCGCGATCGCGACGGTCACCGGCTGCAAGGTGATCGTCGACTCGTCGAAGCTTCCCGCGTACGCAAACGTCCTCGCGGCGACGCCCGGCATCGATCTCCGCGTTGTGCACCTCATCCGCGATCCGCGAGGCGCCGCGCATTCGTGGTCGAGCAAGAAGACGCTTGCAGATGGGGCAGCGCGTTCGCACATGGAGCAGATCGGTCCGGCCAAAAGCGCGGTGCTCTGGGACGTCTGGAACCTGGCGGGTGGCGTTCTCTTCAAAGGCGGTTCGGACCGCTATCTCCGCATCCGGTACGAGGACTTCGTCGCCGATCCGCCCGCAACGGTTCGCTCGATTCTCCGGATGGTCGGAATGGAGGATGCGGAGCTGCCGTTCGTCGACGGACACGAGGCGCAGACGACACCCAATCACAGCGTCGCCGGCAATCCGGATCGCCTCCGCCACGGTGCGATCACCCTGCGTAGCGACGATCGCTGGAAGAGCGCGATGGCGCCGCGCAACCGCCGGCTGGTGAGCGTGCTCACCTCGCCGCTGCTCCTCCGCTATGGGTATCCGCTGCGCACTCCGGTGGTCAAACCCAGTACTGACGAGACCATCTTCGACAGGGCTCCGGCGGGCGAGGGTGCCGCGTCACGGCTCAGCCGTCGCATGCGCCGTCACCTCCGCTGGGGCCGCACCGAGGGGTTCTCACGACTCGTCGAGGAAGATGAGCTCAACCCCGTGACCCGCGTTCGCGTCGCGGCCGCAAAGTGGGACTGGCGCAGGACTCATCCACGGCCGGCTGGACTGGCGACGCCGGTCTATCTCGTCGGACTCCAGCGGTCCGGCACCAACATGCTCGCCCGGGGCCTCGACATCGCTCCCGAGTTCGAGGTCCACAACGAGAACGATAGTGCCGTCTTCGACCGTTTCCTCCTCCGAGATGACGCCGTGGTGCGTGGCGTCGTGATGGCGAGCAAGCACGAGTACGTGCTCTTCAAGCCACTCTGCGATTCCCATCGCGTCGACCACCTTCTCGACTCGCTGAATACGCCGTCGCCGGGGAGGGCGATCTGGGCATACCGCGATGTCGACGGTCGCGTCCGCTCCGCAGTCTCGAAGTTCGGCAGGAACAACCTGCTGACCCTGCGCGACATCGCCACAGGCAGGGGCGCCGGCATGTGGCAGGCACAGCGGCTGTCGGCTGCGACGCTGGCCGAGATCGCCAGCTACGACTACACGACCATGACCGCCGAGACCGCGGCCGCACTTTTCTGGTGGATCCGCAACGGTCTCTACTTCGAGACCGGGCTCGACCGGCGCGACGACGTCCTCCTCGCCTCGTACCAGGACATGCTCGCGACACCGGTCGAGGCGATGCAGGCGATCTGCCGCTTCCTCGGGCTCACGTACCGCCCGGCCCTGATCGAGCACATCTCGCCGCGCGGTCCGGGTGGCGCCAGACCCCTCGACATCGACCCGCGTGTTCGCGCGCTCTGCGACCACCTCCAGGACCGGCTCGGCGAGACGCTGCGTGGCCAACGCGACGGCGCCGCCGCGTGACGACGCCGCGCAACCGCGCGGCGTGAGCAGCGACGGCGGCGAGCCACCCTCCGGACGACACTCAGACCGGGCGATCTTCCGTCAGTCAGGTCTCACCGGTATCGCTGCCGGCGCAGGCATTCTCGCCGGCCTCGTTCTCGATGTCAGCATCGCGCGGCAATTCGGCGCGGGCACCAACACTGACGCCTTCTTCGTTGCGTCGCGCATCCCGCTCGGGCTGGTCGCCGTCGTCATGGCGGCGGCGAACCAGGCGCTCGTCCCAGCTTTCCGAACGTCGCTGACCCAGCGCGGGGAGCGGTCGACGGATCGCCTCATCTCGATGGTGCTTGCGGTCGTCCTCATTGTCGGTGTGGCGCTCGTGGCGTTGACCGCGTTGATCGCCTGGCCGCTCATGCGCGTCACCGCACCAGGTATCTCCACGTACGAGGTCGGGCTCGCGGCGTCCATGGTGCCGGTCGTCTTTGCGATGGTGCCGCTGGTCGCGATCGCGGAGGTCATGCGCGCGTATCTCAACGCGCGCTACGCGTTCGTCGCTCCGGCGCTGATGACCGTCGTGCTCAACGGCCTCGGCGCGGCGATGATCCTCGTCCTCCCGGTGATCGATCCGAGCTTCAAAAACATCCACCTGGTCGCGTATGCGTTCCTCGCCGGCGCGCTCGCGCAGGCGGTCTTCATGGTGCTGATGGCGATCCGGCAAGGGTTGCGACTCCGGCCCGCGCTGGACCTCAAGGACACGCAACTGCGCGCCATCGGAAAGCTCTGTATCCGGCCGCTCGGCGCGGCAGGGCTCAACCCGGTTGCGCGAGTCGGCGAGCAGCTGATGGTGTCCTTCCTTCCGGTCGGGTCGATCACCATCCTCAACTACGGCTATCTGATCGTGTCCGCCGTCGGCGGCACCGTCTTCTTCCGTTCGGTCATCGTCGCGCTCCTTCCGCGGCTCACCGACGCGCACAACCGCGCCGGACAGGAGGAGGTGCGCCGTTTCACCGGCCTCGGTGTCCGGATCATGCTGGCGATCAGCCTGCCGCTGACCGCGTACATGGCGGTGCTCGGCCTGCCGGCAGCGGTCCTGGTGTTCGACCGGGGTCAATTCCTGCTGTCGAAGGCCGAGTTACTCGGGGCCGTCCTGGCGGTCTACTCGATCAGCCTCGTCGGCTCGGCGGTGCAGCGAGCGGTGCTGGCGCCCTTCTACGCGCGCCTCGACACTCGAACCCCGCTGCGCAACGCGTTCTACGGGGTCGTCGCCAACCTGGCGTTGCTCCCAGTGCTCGTGCTCCCGTTCGGGCTCCACAACAAGAACGCGATCCTCGGGGTCGCCCTCGCGTATTCACTCGCGCAGTACGTCAACGTGGCGCACGGTTGGTACCGGCTGCATCAGACAGACGGGAATCCCGGCCGCGGCGTGCTCGGATTCACGCTGCGCCTCACGGCCGCTTCGCTGTTCAGCGCGCTGTCGATGCTCGGTGCCTACTACGTGTTCAACCTCGGGGGAGCAGCACGCGCCGGCGATCGTCTCCAGTTGCTCATTCGCACGCCGATCACCGGCCTCATCGGCCTTGCGGTTCTGGTGGTCGTCCTCTATCTGCTCGCAGGGAGCGAGATCAGAAGCTGGCGGTCGTTGCTCCGGAGACGGCGTCCGCAGCCCGGCGGACCGGGCGGATCCGCCACAATCGCCGGGGACGACGACGCGAGCGGCGACCCTCAGGATCCCCCGATTTGAGCAGTTTTCAGAGCACGCCAAACGTCCCAAACTTGCCATGAGTACCCGCTGCCCTTACACTGAGTACCGACAGGGTTTCCATCCAGACCGCGGGATGGCCGCAATCCTGGATCGGAAGGGGGCTTCGCGTGCCGACGGTGCGGGCGCTCCGGCGAACAGGGGAATCAGTTGATGTCGACGGCCATTTTCCGGCAACCCCGCGCGGTCGAGCCGATGACGCGCCGCACGAAGTGGCTCTTTGTCGTGATCTCCCTGGTCATCCTGGCCGTCGCGGTCGAGGCGGGCATCGAGGTGTACCTCGGCGGCGACAAGCTCCTGCTGATCGTCCCGATCGGCGCGCTCGCCGGCGCGGGTATGGTGGCTCTCGGACTCGTCAACTTCGAGTATTTCGTCTTCACCACCATCGCGATCCGGTCGACGCTCGACATCACGAAACCAACGGCGGGCAACACTGGACAGGCCGGCGTGGGCAACCCCACAGCATCCGGCCTCGACCCCGCAGGTGCGCTCGCGATCCTGTTCATCCTCGTGGCGTTCTTCTGGCTGCTCACGCGAATGCGCGAGGGCCGCAAATCTCCACGACCATCGATTCACCGTGTCTGTCTGATTCTCTTCGCAGGAGCGGGATTCCTCAGCATCATCGACTCTGCGGCTCCATCGATCAGCCTGCTCGAGGCCATTCGGGTCACCGCAGTCGTGGTCATGCTCGCCGTTCTCGAGGTGATGCTCACCGACCGCGAGATGATCAAGAAGCTGATCACCTCCATTTACGTGTCGGCCCTGATACCGGTGGGCTACACGATGTTCGAGGTGCTCACGCACCACGCCCAGTTCACCAGTGGCGGATTCTCCAGGTTCGAGGGGACCTTCTCGCAACCGAATCCGTTCGCCATCTACCTGACGATGCTCATCGTCATGGGCGCGGCGCTCTTTCCGCACCTGTCGGACAAGAAGAAGATCGGCATGTCCATCCTGCTGTTCTTCTCGCTGGTCTGCCTGTACTACACGTTCACTCGCAGCGCCTGGATCGCCACGGTCATCGGACTCTTCGCGGTCGCGTTCATGGGGCGGCGGAGGCTCATGCTCGGCCTCATGGTGGCTGGCATCATGGTGTCATTGGTCGCGCTTCCATCCATCGCCGGGCGCTTTGCAGACCTCGGCAGCTCAACAAGTGCCGCGGGATACGCATCGAACTCGCTCTCCTGGCGTTTCGATTACTGGGGCGACGTGTTCCCACTCGCTGACAAGGACCCGATCACCGGCATCGGCCTGAACATGAGCTCGTACGAGACGAGCCAGCAGAAGGAGCCGCACAACGACTTCCTGCGAGCGTATGTGGAAACGGGTGTCATCGGGACGATTGCGTATCTGGCGCTGTTGCTCAGCATGATCCTGGTGGCCCGCGACTCGATGCGGTTCACAAAGCGACGGCCGTGGTCATATGAACGATCTATCTCGGTGGGCTTTGCCGCCTGCGTGATCGCGTTCCTCGTCATCAGCCTCGTGTCAAACGTGATCACGGAAGTAATCGTGCTCTGGTATTACGTGGCGTTTGCCGCTGCCGCTTATGCGGTCACGCGCTATCGCGAGAATGCGGCACTCCTCGGTCTGCCGCCTCCCGTCGAAGAACCCGAACCGGTACGGGTGGGTGCGTAGGTGCGCCGGCGCCGAACTGGACCGACCCCGTATCATGGGTTCGACAGGGTGATCAGCGAGCGAGGGAGCTGTCCGGTCATCCGAGCAGGACAGGGACCAGGAGATCAAGTGTGTTGGGACGTACCCCGTTGAACACCAAGGTTCGCGTCCGGTCGATCCGCAGGGCAGGCGTCGCAGTGCTCGCGGGTCTGTGCGCCGCGGGAACCATGGGCGCGACCGTTGCTCAGGGGCACGCCACCGTCACCACCCCCACGCCCACCGGGACGTTTGCCGGGGGACGGGTCACTGGACCGGATGGGGTTCTAACCATCGGCAGCGACGAGATCAGCGCCGCTGACGCGGACTTCACGACTGCTGACGTGGGCTTCGACGTCATCGCGTCGGGGATTCCCACCGGCGCCACGATCACGAGCGTGATCGACTCCCAGCACGCGATGATCTCCGCCCCCGCGACGAAGAAGAACAAGAAGGCGGTCTTCGCGATCGACGGCGCCAACGCCGCGCTCTACGGCTGGGGCGACGCGACCATGCCGGACGGCTCGGTCCTTGTCGGTGACTACTGGAACAACCGTATCGTCCACTACAACGACGACGGCAGCGAGGCGACACCGTTCGTATTCACCAAGAGCACCGTTGGCTTCGGGAACAACACGAACCAGGCGCCGTTTGGTATCTGCGTCGACAACAGCGGCGGACCCTTCCAGGGTGACGTGTACATGACCGAGGGCAGCCTCTACAACGTGATCCAGTACGACCCCAACGGCAACTGGATCACCAGCTGGGGCACGACCAACGCGGTCCACTCGGTCGCGTTTGACTACCCGTCGCAGTGCGTCGTCAGCCCCACCACCGGGCTCGTATACATCTCGAATCAGTTCGGCAAGAGCATCGTCGTGCTCAACCCGTCGACGAACCAGGCGACCTTCGTGTCGCCGCCGACCCCGAACACCTTCATCCAGCCGCGCGGGCTGGCATTCGACAGCCTCGGCAACGTCTGGATCGCCGACCAGGGGCATCACCGTATCGACATCTACAGCCCGAGCTGCCTCCAGAATCCCTGGCCGAGCGGCTCGACCTGCAGCAAGCCGATCAAGGAGGTGACGCCGCCCGGTGGCGTGACGTCCACGTTCGATATGCGCGGGCTCGCGCTCGACCTGACTGCGCCCGCGACAACCCTGACCCCGACGCCGGTCCCCTTGATGTTCGTCACGAACGGGCAGAACTGCCTCGTGCAGGAGTTCAACGCCGACCCGACGAGCAATTACAAGAACGTCGCATTCCTGACCAACTTCAACAACGCCAACCTCGTCGCCGGCAGCGACTGCGGGACGCCGGGACAGCCGGGGGCGAACGGCCAGTTCGAGGACGGCGCGCGCGGCATCACAGTCGACGGCGATCACCAGGTGTGGGTCGGGGATCTGGCCGACTTCCGTACGCAGATCTTCGATGAGAACGGCAACTGGCTGAACAACGTGCCGGGGTACTGGCCGGGCGACAACGGTGGGACCAGTCCCCCGTCCGTGCCCGCCGGAGGCGGCTTCAACGGGCCGCGTGGCGTCACGTTCGACAACGCCGGGAACATGTACGTCACCGACATGTACAACGAGCGCATCGAGGAATTCTCGCCGAGCGCCAATGACGGATGGGTACTCAACCAGACGCTCAACGCCGGCACGGTCACGCCGGGTGCCTGGGGCATGCGCGGCGATGGGCCGGGGCAGTTCAACTACCCGCGCCTTCTCTGCTGGGATCCGCTGACAGTGACCGGTAACGGAACCGGTGCGCTGGTCGTCGCCAACACCGACTCCAACATGATCGTCGCGTGGAATCCGAATCGGGTGAACAACCCGCCGAGCGTCGTCTGGAGCAGTACCACCGGTCTCGCTGACCCGTACGGTGTTGCGTGCGATACGAATCCCACGTCGCCGGGCTATGGGCTGATCTACGTTGCCAACAGCAACGGCAAGGACATCGTGGTCCTGAATCCGGACGGGACTCCGGCCGTCAACAGTGCGCTGCCCAGCAACAC